>Ga0256829_1000329_pt1 | contig 51595 bp, 44 predicted proteins | sample 131447metaG_FD_185979 | JGI IMG/M metagenome (GOLD analysis project Ga0256829, IMG submission 185979) | Hydrothermal vent microbial communities from Lau Basin, Pacific Ocean - 131-447 | ecosystem: Environmental > Aquatic > Marine > Hydrothermal vents | place: Pacific Ocean: Lau Basin | collected...
TCAATAATGAAGTGTCTCATAACTCACTCTATGGGTGACTTATTTGGAATCGCTATTTTAGCTAAAAAACACCATAAGTTACTGCTGATAATGCGTTTTCATGGTAGTTTAAATCACGGATTCAGGTCCCAATAACCATGCACTCGACGGCGGCCGGGCCAGTTCGCAGATGGAAAAAGAGGCGGTGGCCGCACTGGCTCATATGCTGGGATGGAAAATCCACCTTGGGCATTTGACCGGTGGCGGCACCCTGGCCAACCTCGAAGCCTTGTGGCTGGCGCGTGAACTCGGCGGCGGGCGGCGGCGGGTGCTGGCCTCGCGCGAGGCGCATTACACCCACGCCCGGATGAGCGCCGTGCTGGGAATGGACTTCCTCCCGATCGAGGTGGATCGGAACGGGCGCATGGATCCTGCCGCCCTGGCGCGTAAGCTTGACGAAGATGTCGCCTGTGTCGTGGCCACGCTGGGAACGACGGCTCAGGGCGCGGTGGATCCGCTCGCCGAGATCCTCCCCTTGGCGCGACAAGTCGGTGCATGGGTGCATGGGGATGCCGCCTACGGCGGCTACTTCAAACTGGTGGCCACACAGTATCCCACCCTGGCGCAGGATTTCGCCGCCATCGTGGACTGCGACTCGGTGGCTATCGATCCGCACAAGCATGGATTGCAACCCTATGGCTGTGGCGCCGTGTTGTTTCGGGACCCAACCGTGGGCCGAGTTTATCGCCACGATTCCCCCTATACTTATTTCAGCTCCGAAGATCTGCATCTCGGCGAGATCAGCCTCGAGTGTTCCCGGCCGGGTGCCGCCGCCGTGGCCCTGTGGGCGACCCAGCGCCTCTTGCCGCTCACACCGGAAGGGGAATTCGCCCAGGGACTACGGGCAGGATTGGCGGCGGCGGCCGGGCTGTATCACTGGGTACGGGAGAGCGAGGATTTCGTGGCGCTCGCGCCGCCGACCTTGGATATCGTCGTGTTTGGTGCCTCAATGGCGACCGCCAGCGCGGCTTCCGCGCGAGCCCGTGCAATACTTGCCGCGGCGGCCGCCAGGGATCTGCATTTGGCCCTGCTGCGCTTGCCGCGAGACTTGGCCGCAGCCTGGTGGCCGGGACTCGCCTGGGACGCCGAAGAGGTAACGGTGCTGCGGTGTTGCCTGCTCAAGCCGGCGCATCTTGCCTGGCTTGACGCGATCACTACCCGGTTGGGTGCGGCTGGCGAAGCCACCCGCACGGACTAACCGCCTTTCCGCACGGCACCCATCTCCTGCTATCATGGCCCAGGTTCTCCTGGACAAAAGATCCATGGCTCGACGCAAGGGGTTTCTGCGGTTTATCGGTGGTACGCTCAAGGGTATCGATATCACCCGGCGCGTGGTGATCGATCTCATTTTCATCGCCATCGTCATCGTGATTCTGGTGGTGGTATTTCGACCCAAGGCCCCCGTCCTTCCCGCGACTGCAGCGTTATATCTCAAGCCCCGGGGCATGCTGGTGGAACAGGTGCCGGATCGTCTGCGCCGAGCCCAGCAACGGCTGCTCGGGCGCCAACCATTCCCGGTGGTTCGCGTGCGCGACCTGATCAACGCACTCGATACCGCACGCACCGACCCGCGTATCCGTGCGGTCGTGCTGAATCTGAATGACTTTGTGGGCGGCGAACTGCCGCAACTTGCCCGCGTAAGCCGGGCGCTCAAGCAATTCGAGTCGAGCGGTAAGCCGGTGATTGCCTATGCCGCCAACTACGGCCAAGGAGCCTACTATCTCGCAGCCGTGGCAAACAAGACCTATCTCACCACTCAGCAGGGCCTGGTCGCGGTGTTAGGGCTTTCGGCCTATCGCAATTATTACAAGAATCTCCTCGATAAGCTCAAGGTGCAATGGCACGTGTTTCGGGTAGGCAAATACAAATCCTTCGTCGAGCCGTTCACTCGCAATGGCATGTCACCGGCGGCAAAGCGGGAAAATACGGTTCTTCTCGATGCCCTGTGGAAGAACTACCTCGATCGGGTTGCCCGGGCACGTCACTTGCAGCCCGCGGACTTGGCCGGTTTCGTCAACCATCTGCCGGCTGCCCTGGCCGCAACCAACGGCAATGCCGCCGCGGCCGCCCGCCGGGCGGGCCTGATTACCGGAGTGCTGACCGTCCCGGAGATACGGGCCCAACTGACCAAGCTGGTCGGTGTGAATTCCGCCACCCGCAACGGCTATAACCGGATTGGCCTGGCGGCCTATCTGGCGGCGCGCCAGCCCGCTGCGCGCCTGGCGAATCGTAGCTGGAATCAGGTGGCCATTATCGTCGCCCAGGGCGATATCGTACCCGGGGCCGCACCTCAGGGTACCGTGGGCTCACTCACCCTGACCCGGCTGATCGACCGCGCCGCACGGGATGAGCGGATCAAGGCCGTGGTGCTGGATGTCGACAGCCCGGGGGGCAGCGCACTGGCGGCCGACGAGATCTTGCATGCCGAGCTGAACCTGAAGCGGACGGGAAAGCCCCTGGTGGTTTCCATGTCCGGACTGGCTGCATCGGGAGGATACTGGATTTCCATGGCGGCAAACCGGATCTACGCCTCGGCGGGAACGATTACCGGCTCGATCGGTATCTTTGCCATGTTCCCAACTTTCCAGCAAACCCTCGCCTGGGCCGGCATTCACCGCGACGGAGTAGAAACTTCCCCGCTGGCCGACTTCGGCGATCCTCTACGGGCAGTCTCACCGGATGCGGCCAAGGTTTTCCAACTCATCATCAAGCACGGCTATGCCGAATTCACCGGCAAGGTGGCCAAGTACCGGAATTTGCCGCTGAGCCATATCGATGCCATCGCCCAGGGGCGGGTATGGCCGGGTGTGGACGCCAAGCGCATCGGCCTGGTGGACGAAATCGGCGGCCTGGGTATGGCCGTTCGCACCGCGGCCAAGCTCGCCAAATTGCAACGCTATGGAGTTACCTATCTGGCGCCGCGCCTGAAGCCATATGATAAATTCCTGGTGGGGATGTCGCGCAACACCACGGCACAGATCATGCTAGGGCACCTGTTCGGCGGCAGTGACATCGGATCGATAAGCTTGATGGTTCGCCCGGCCCTAGCCGGAATCAAGCGGATTCTCACCTTGCGGGATCCCAACGGCATTTACGCCTACTGTTTTTGTGATGCCATAGCCGAGGTGAAGTGACGCCGTGGTATTTTGTGGTGTCGAGGACCACGTGGCACCCTGTGGATGGAACTCGGTTACGGCTGGTCACCCCTCGGTAACGCCACCCCGCGAACCAAGGCGGTGTCCGCCCGCGATTCAATTTACAGTAGTTTAGGTTGGGAATTTAAGACGCCGTCATTCAATCCAGACTATACCAGCAAGGCCCGCATGGTTCGTTTTCTCGATTCATCCGCAAAGCTCGCTTCAATACTATTCCGTACCAATTGCCTGGCCTGGTCTTTGCCCATGTCAAAGGCCTGCGCCAATGCCACAAAATTATCGGTCATGTATCCCCCGAAATAAGCCGGATCATCGGAATTTACGGTAACGCAAACCCCTTGTGCCAACATATCCAGAATATTATGCTGTGACATATCATCGAACACATGTAATTTGATATTGGATAGCGGGCAGACCGTTAGGGGCATTCTGGTCGCAACCAGGTAGGCCATCAACTTGGGATCATCCATTGCACGAACGCCATGGTCGATGCGAGAGACTTTTAAATCATTAATAGCCGTCCAGATATACTCGGCCGGCCCTTCTTCGCCGGCATGGGCAACCGTCAGCAGACCCAACTCGCGAGCCTTGGCGAACACGCGGCTAAATTTTTCCGGGGGGTTCCCTTGCTCGGAACTGTCCAATCCTACCCCGATAATCCGATCCCGGAATGGCTTGGATTGCGCCAGGATGTCGCAGGCGGACGCCTCACTGAGATGACGCAGAAAACACATAATCAGCTTGCTGGTTATTCCCAGCCGAGATTCACCGTCCGTTAAGGCCCGGGAAATTCCATTGATAACGGTCGCCAGCGAGATTCCCCGCTCGGTATGAGTCTGGGGGTCGAAGAACGGCTCTACATGAATCACATTTTGTTGCCGACATTTTTCCAGATATGCCCAGGTCAGGTCATAAAAATCCTGTTCTTCCTGAAGCACGTTGGCCCCTTGATAATAGATATCCAAGAAATCTTGGAGATTGCTGAACCGGTAGGCTCGGCGTATCTGTTCTACAGTTGCAAAAGGCAATTCAATGTGATTTCTCCGCGCCAATGAAAACATAAGCTCAGGTTCCAGGCTCCCCTCCAAATGCAGATGCAGCTCCACCTTGGGAAGTTTATTGAGCCAATCACGGGTCACAACAGGCATATCGATCTCCCTATAATCCTTACCAAGTGCAATTATAATTCCCTGATCAGACAGGCCCTATCTGATCAGTGCCCATTTGCCGCACCGTGGTGCCTCTAAAATCCGGGTTCTCCACATGGGAAGTAGTTGGGCTACAAGCCTTCGGGACGAATCCGCTCGTATTCGCTCAGACGGGCACGGATACGTTCGGGCACGGATGCCGGCTTCTGGGTGTCAAAATCGAACCATACCAACACGGTCTTGGATTCGGCGACCACCTCCTTGGTATCGGCCAGGCAGATGATCTGCTCGAGCCCGAGACTGGTCCGGCCAACCCGAACCGTTCGAGTATAAACATCTACCGTACCGGGCCAATGCAACTGGCGCCGGAACGCACAGGAAAGATCGGCAAGGATGATGTTCGCCCCTTCGGAACGAACCGTATCTGAATACGCCACAAGGGCATATTCGACCCGGGCGCTTTCGAGGTAACGGAAGAACTGGACATTGTTGATATGTCCGAATGCATCCATATCGCCCCAACGCAAGGCTTCACGGTGGCAATGACGATAGAGTTTGCGGGGATCATCAACTAGATCTGTCATGTAAGCCTGCTGATTTTGGATTAGCGTAATAGTGTAAGGATTTTGGAACCTCGGACCGTGGAGGGAAAGGGGTTGTGTATTTCCCGATCCGCCCCGCCCACAACCGGCAAGGCGGACTTTCCATGTGCGCCCATCTCAGCTCATCTCCATGGGGTCCACATCAAGCGATACCCGCACGCGGCGCGCTTCGGGCAGAGCTAGTATCCGAGCATAAGCCTGGTCGAGAACCCGCTGCAGAACCGCTCGGCGCGGTGATTCGAGCAACAATTGATACCGGTATCGCCCGGCACGACGCAGTATAGGTGCCGAGGCCGGTCCCAAACAGCGTACTCCAGGCCGGTTCGACAACAACTCCGCCGCGGCCCGGAGAAACTCCTGCGGTGGTTCTTCCCGGCTGGCATCGGCTCGAATCAGGATCTGCGCCCCATACGGCGGGAGCCGGGCCGCCTTGCGCTCGCCCAGGGCCGTTTCGGCAAATCCCGCGTAGCCGCGTCGAAACAATTCCAGCAATAGGGGGTGTTCGGGCCACCGGGTCTGAATCAGCACCTCTCCCGGGGCTGTACGGCGCCCGGCGCGACCGGCCACCTGGACGATGAGCTGCGCCATGCGTTCCGTGGCACGGAAATCGGTCCCGTACAGTCCCTGATCGGCATTCACCACGGCCACCAGGGTTAAGTTCGCAAAATCATGCCCCTTGGCAAGCATCTGAGTTCCAACCAGAATGGGGGCGAGACCACTGGCCGCGATCTCGAGTAGTTCGGCCAACCGTCCCCGGCGGCGCGTGCTGTCCCGGTCGATACGCGCCAGAGCGAAACCCGGAAACTGCTCCGCAAGAACGGCTTCGAGCTGCTCCGTCCCCTTACCTATCGGGACCAGCTCGGGTTCCCCGCAACTCGGGCAAACCTCGGGTACCGCGCGCTCGGCACCGCAATGATGGCACACCAGCCGGGCTCGCTCCCGATGCCAGGTCAAGCGGACCGTGCACCATTGGCACTCGATCGGTGCGCCGCAAGCATGGCACAGAATTACCGGTGCGTAGCCGCGGCGATTGAGGAAAAATAGCACCTGGCCCCCCGCAGTCAAATGCTGCCGGGCCGTTTGGAGCAATTCGCCGGACAACCCGGCAGTGAGTCGCTTCTGACGCAGGTCCAGCACCCTGAGCCGGGGCGGCGGCGCCCCCGTGGCCCGGGCACCGAGGTGCAGCCGCCGATATCGCCCGCGGGCGACATTCGCCAGGCTTTCCAGCGACGGGGTGGCGGAGCCGAGGACCACGGGCACGTTCTCAAGTCGGGCCCGGTACACGGCAAGATCGCGGGCATGATAACGAAATCCATCCTGCTGTTTGAAGGAAAGATCATGCTCCTCGTCCACCACGAACAGGCCGGGCCGGAGCAGCGGCAAAAACACGGCCGAGCGGGTCCCTACCACCACGCGCGCCGTTCCCGCAGCGGCTTCCTTCCATACCCGCAGTCGTTCACCGGCGGGCAACCCCGAGTGATAGGCCTCAAGTGACAGGCCGAGACCCGCCTCCAGGCGCGACAACAACTGGGGCGTCAAGGCTATTTCCGGCACCAGCACCAGTACCTGCCTGCCGCATTGCAAAACCTCGCGCATCGCCCCGATATAGACCTCGGTCTTACCGCTCCCGGTCACCCCATCGAGCAAAATGGAAGCATAGCCCGACAATGCCTTGCGCAGAGATCCTACCGCGCTTCGCTGTTCCTCGTTGAACTCGACGGCGACAGTGGTCCGTGATACCCCCCCGGAGGGCACGGGTTCGATCACCCCGCGCGCTACGAGTCGCCGAAGCCGCCGCCGATCGGCCGGCTCCAGGCTCGCCACCAGAACCCCGGCGCTACCGGCCCGCCGCAACCGTTCAATCAATGCGTTCTGCCCCTGGCTTCGCGGCGAAAATCGACTTTCACTACAAAGGCGATACCACCGTGGCGGCGAAATCCGGTTCGGCTTTCCCTGGCGCATAACCGGTGGCAACACCGCCGCCAGCGCCTCTCCCGGTGGGTACCGATAATACCGGGCCGCCCAGGTGATAAATCCGAGCAAATTCTCGGGAATCAGCGGTGAATCATCCAGCACCTCAACGATACGCCGCAGCCGGGAATCCGCAAGATTGCTGGAGCCTGCGTATCCGGTAACCACGCCCACCACCCGGCGGTTCCCAAGTGGAACCCGCACCCGTGCGCCTACGGCCGGCTTGACGGAACTTCCGGCTCCGCACGAGAATAAATAATCGAGTGCTTCAGGAAAAGGAGCGGGTACCGCGACCTTGGCAATGCCCCGACTCATTGGGCCCTCTGCGGCGGCGCCTACAACATGGCCTTCACCGCCTGGATCAATGCGGCCACGCTTTGCTGGGCGTCACCGTAGAGCATGCGGGTATTGTCACGATAGAACAATTCGTTCTCGATTCCGGCGAACCCCCGCCCCTTGCCGCGCTTCATGACAATCACGTTTTCGGCCTTGTCGGCATTAAGAATCGGCATGCCATAGATGGGGCTGGACTTTTGGGTTCGCGCCGCCGGATTGACGACATCATTAGCGCCGATAACGACGGCCACATCGGTATTACTGAATTCTTCGTTAATCTCATCGAGATCACCAATAATATCGTAGGGCACCCCGGCCTCGGCGAGCAGCACATTCATGTGCCCGGGCATACGCCCGGCAACCGGGTGAATGGCGAAACGCACATCCACGCCGTGTTCGCGCAAAAGCTTGACCAGCTCCCAGAGCTTGTGCTGGGCTTGCGCGACGGCCATGCCATATCCCGGCACGATAAGAACCCGCTGGGCAAAGGCCAGCATCGCCCCGGCGTCATTGGCATTGATAGGCTTAAGACTGCCCTCGATGTCACCCCCGATTGCGGTCTCACCGAAGCCTGAAAACAGAATATTGCCGAGCGAGCGGTTCATCGCCCGTGCCATGAGGAATGTCAGCAGAGATCCCGCGGCACCGACAATCATGCCGGCGATAATCATCGCCGGGTTACCGAGCACATACCCCTCAAAAGCCACCGCGAGTCCGGTCATTGCATTGTAAAGCGAAATCATTACCGGCATGTCGGCACCACCGACCGGCACCGTAACCAACACTCCAAGGGCCAGCACCAACAGGAAGAACACCAACAAAACACCGCTACCACCATAGATAATGGCCAGTGCGGCGAATAGCGAAACCACCAGCAGAGCAAGAAAATTAACGATATTCTGAGCCGGAAAACGTAGTGCCGTAAACCAGCCCTGGAGTTTCGCGAATGCAACCAGGCTGCCGGAAAATGATATTGCGCCGATTAACGCACCCACTACCGCGAGTACCGTCTGGCTGGGGCCATGGGTGCCGAGAATCAGCTCATGCGCCGCAATCGCACCCGCCGCGCCACCGCCCATGCCGTTGTAGAGCGCAACCATCTGCGGCATCGCCGTCATCGGTACCAGACGCCCTGAAACCCAGGCTATAACCCCACCGAACGCGATGGCGATGAGAATAAGTGCCAGATTGATCCCGCCCCCCACCTCGGGCAGGAAAAAAGTCACGACTACCGCCAACAACATGCCGGCACCGGCGGCATAGAAACCCTGCCGGGCGCCCTTGGGCGAACTCATCCGCTTCAGCCCAATGATAAACAGAATCGAAGCGACCAAATAGGCCACCTGTATCAGCCAGTAACCCAGTGACATCTACCTTCCCCTCTTCAGATCGTTCAGCGCCCTCCGCGTCCGGCGGAATCGCGACTGGAATGAAACATGGCCAACATGCGCTCGGTGCTGACCCAGCCACCGACCACATTGGCCGTGGCAAGCACTACGGCGATAAACCCGATCGCCCGGCCCAGATTGCTCCCGGCCATTCCCAGCGTAATGATGGCACCGATCAGCACCGCCCCATGAATAAAATTCGATCCCGACATCAACGGGGTATGCAGAATGCTTGGTACCCGGGAAATAACTTCATAGCCGGTAAACGCGGCCAACATAAAGATATAAAAGGCAACAAATCCATAAGTCATGACGATCCCTCCTCCTCGGTCTGTGCCCCCGCGGATGCTTCGGCGTCCGGCAATGCGCCGCTTACCAGGCTGGCAATATAAATTTCATCCCCGGCGGGAATATTCAATGCACCATTTTTACCGAACCAAGGCGCAACGAAATTATAGCCGTTGCGGGCATACATCTCGCTGGCGTGATACGCCACTCCCGAGGCCGGATTGGTCGGACCAACCAGGGTAATGCCGGCATGAACCGTGGTCTTTCCGGGCTTGGTAAGTTCACAATTTCCACCACCCGATGCACCCAGATCGACGATAACCGCTCCCGGCGCCATAGACTCGACCATTGCCTTGGATATGATTCGCGGTGCGGGCCGGCCCGGAACCGACGCGGTTGTAATCAGCGCATTCGCCGTAGCCACATGCCGAGCGAGAATTTCCGCCTGCTGCGATTTTTCCTCCTCGGTCAACTCACGCGCATAGCCTCCTTCGGCCTCGGCCCCGACTCCAGTGGCTATAAACCGTGCCCCCAAAGACTCGACCTGCTCCTTCGCCGCAGTGCGCACATCGTAAGCCTCGACCACTGCGCCCAGGCGGCGGATGGTGGCAATGGCCTGTAGCCCGGCAACACCCGTGCCGATCACCAACACCCGGGCGGGGCGAATAGTCCCCGCGGCGGTAGTCAGCATGGGCAAAAACCGGGGCAACGCCTCGGCGGCAAGCAATGCCGCCCGATAGCCCGCAGCCGTCGCCTGGGAAGAAAGCGCATCCATCGACTGTGCCCGACTGATACGCGGCAGGCGCTCAAGGGCAAAGGCTCTCACCTGGGCCTTCTCATAGGCGTCCCGAGGAAAAGCGTCACTATCGGGGGCCAACAACCCAACCACCGCGGCACCGGGAGACAGGGCCGCAATCGATTCGCTCTCCACACCATGTATGGTGAGACACAACGATGCCTCTTCCCACGGCATATCGCGGGCTATTTTTGCCCCGGCTTCACGATAGGCGTCATCCGTGAATCCAGCCAATTTTCCCGCACCGGTCTCAACCACCACCTGCAACCCCGCCTGGAGGTAGGACTTGACCATAGCGGGTACCAGCGCCACTCGGCGCTCACCTGCCTGCCGCTCACGCGGCGCCAACACCATTGCCATGCCGGCTCCTTTTTCCCCTTGTGCACGGACTATCCTAGCAAGTTTTCCCCCTTATGATCGATCTTTCCCCCTCAGTGCATGCATTCCTGGCATCTTGACATTGTCCTAAAGGGTCGGCACAGTGATATAAATTAAAGGGAAAATTGAGGTTAAAAGGCAGGAAAGCAGATGGAACTCGGACAACAGGTTTTGCGCACGGATACGGCCGGTCTTCCCCTCGAATGGGTCGGTTACCAGGATGCTGTACGGCTTTACAGCCTGGGTCTTATTGCCTATACCCTGGGACAAACCCTATACCGGTTACATGGCGGCATCAACGCCGCAACCGGAAAACGCTCGAAGCTGACCGTTCATTCCATCATTGCCACCTACGGCAAAAGTATCGCCGCAAGTCGTCTGGCCTCCGACTATGTCCCCCCGGTATCCAACTCGGCCCTGTTCAAGCGCGATGCCTATCTGTGCCTTTACTGCGGCCACTCCTTTATGGCCCGGGATCTGTCCCGAGACCATATTACCCCGGTCAGCCAGGGCGGCGCCGATGAATGGCGCAATCTGGCCACTGCCTGTCACCGGTGCAACAATCACAAGGCCGGGCAAACGCCGGAGCAGGCCAACCTGCAATTGATCGCCGTGCCATTTACTCCAAGCTATGCCGAATATATTTACCTGAAGGGGAAACGAATTCTTGCCGATCAAATGGAATTTCTCAAGGCTCATTTTCCACGCTCCAGCCCGTTACTCGAACGCATCAACACATGAGCTAAACGCCGGGCCCAGCGTCGCAATCGGGATAGGGCCGAATTCATCTTCCCGGAAATTCAGGTCAAAAAATGTGACTGCCACGGTAATTTTATGTATTTATTCGAGGTTCACCGGTGCCAACCTCGTCTAACCGCCACCCTCTAGGTCTTCCACCATGCGCATGAAAGCCCTTTGCCCTGCTCCTCACCCATTACAATCTGTTGGTGCATCAACTGTTACGTCATGGTCAGATACCCGCCCCCCATCGAGCTAGACCTTGCCTAATCCCGCCCCCACTGAACACTGCCCGATTTCGGGAGAAACCCGGACCGAAGAACGTTGGAATAGCCTGACACACCTGTTCGGGCTGCTGCTCGCCGTGGCGCTGGTGCCAACCCTGATCGTATTTGCCGCACTTAAGGGCCCGGCGCTGGCCGTCGTCTCGGTCTCCCTTTACGGCGCCGCCCTGATCGCGACCTACCTGGCCTCCACCGTTTACCATGCCACCCGGCAGGTTGCGATCAAACGCTGGCTACAGCGCCTCGACCATGCCTCGATTTATCTCCTGATCGCCGGCACCTACGGCCCGTTCCTTCTCGTTGCATTGGGCGGAGGCTGGGGTTGGAGCCTGATGGGGGTCCTGTGGGGCACGGCCGCCCTCGGCGTCGGCTTCAAGCTCGTATTCGGTAACCGCTACGGGCGCCTATCCATGCTGGTTTACCTGATCATGGGCTGGAGCGGACTCGTGGCCATCTACCCGCTGATCATCTCGCTCCCACTCCCGACGCTGATCCTGGTTGTTGTCGGTGGGCTCGCCTATTCCATCGGCGCACTGTTTTACATGTGGAAATCGTTTCCGGCTAATCACGCCGTATGGCACCTGTTCTGCCTTGCCGGAAGCGCTTGCCAAGGGATCGCCATTTTTTTCGTAATCACCTGACCCGCGGTTTACGACACCGCTCAAGGGCGGTATAGTCATCAGTATGAACGCCAATGAACGTATTCTTGACATGGCCGAACAATTGTTCGCCGAACGTGGCCCGGCGCGTACCTCGCTGCGCGCCATCACCGCTGCCGCGGAGGTCAACCTCGCCTCTGTGCATTACTATTTCGGCTCCAAGGCCGGCCTGATAAAAGCCGTTTTCGAACGCCGGATCAAGCCGATGAATGCCGAGCGTCTGCGCCGCCTGGAGCAACTCCATCAGCGTCACGGAGAGATCATTCCGCTCGAATCCCTTATCGAGGCCTTCATCGCCCCGGCATTGGGACTTTCCCGTGACCCCAAGCACGGTGGCGAGTACTTTATCCGCATTCTTGGGCGCACCTATACGGATCCCTCCAGTCCCCTTGAGGCCTACCTGCAAGAGCTGCATAAGGACGTCGCCGAGCGCTTCCGCACGGCCTTCCAGTCGGCACTGCCCCAACTGGACCATGATGAGCTGTACTGGCGCTTGCATTTCCTGGTCGGGACCCTTGCCTATTGCATGAGTGGTTCGGGGACCATGCGCCTAATCGCCAGTTCACGCCTACACAACGATACGGATACCCAACAGTTGGTTCACCGCCTTGCCGTGTTTCTGCGCGGGGGACTTACCGCGGCCACCGTCCCACACCCGGAGCAACCCCATGTCAGCTGAGTCCGGCATGCCCCACCACCCCACGGCACTGGTTCCCTTGGCAACCGGATTCGAGGAAATCGAGGCCGTTACGCTGATCGACCTGCTGCGCCGCGGTGGATTCGAAGTGACCGTTGCCGGTCTGAGCGCCGGCTCGGTCACCGGCGCGCATGGCCTTGCCGTGGTTCCCGATGCCAGCCTGACGATGATAGCCGAGCGCTCCTATACCCTGATCGCCTTACCCGGCGGCAGTGCCGGCGCCGATCGTCTCGCCTCCGATCAGCGCTTGCGTACCCTGCTCCAGCATGCGGTGGCCACCGGCTGCATCGTCGGTGCCATCTGCGCCGCCCCGCGGGTCCTGGCCCGCGCCGGCCTGCTTGACAAGCGCCGGGTTACCAGTTATCCCGGCGCCTTGGATAACATTGTGCCCGCCACCTGGATCTACTGTAACGATCCGGTGGTTATCGATGACCGCCTGGTTACCTCACGGGGTCCGGGTACCGCGATGGATTTTTCCCTCTCCCTGATTGAAATCACTCGAGGATTACGCCAACGGCGCCGTGTCGAATCCCTGTTAAAGCGCCCCTGATTTCATGCCGGATCCACTCTACCTGGGGTTGATATCGGGCACCAGCCTAGACGGCATAGATGTCGCCCTGATCCGGCGCCATGCCACAGGAATCGAGCTTCTCTCCGCCGCCACCGTGGCTTATCCGCCGCCCTTGCGCCAACGCCTGCTCATCGATCGGCATGAACGACCCCTCACGGCGCGGGAACTCGGATCTCTTGACGTCGCCGTCGGCAAAGCCTTTGGCGCCGCCGCCAACCATCTCCTTGCCGATTACAATCTTGCCCCCGCCGCCGTGCGGGCGATCGGCTCCCACGGGCAAACTATTTTGCATCATCCCGAGTTGGGCTTCAGCCTGCAGATCGGCGACCCAGCCCGTATCGCCCGCATCACCGGCATTACTACCGTTGCCGATTTCCGCCGTGCCGATCTGGCCGCCGGCGGCGAAGGTGCACCGCTCGCCCCGGCGTTACACCGTTTCCTTTTTGGCGCCGATGAGTCTCGCGCGATACTCAATCTCGGCGGCATCGCCAATCTGACCTTACTCATCCCCGGGCAACCGGTTGTCGCCTTCGATGTCGGTCCGGCCAACACTCTGCTTGACGCCCTGGCACGGATCAGCACCGGCAATGGCTGCGACCGGGACGGCCGGCTTGCGGGCCGCGGACGCGTCGATTCAGATCTGCTGGGACGATTACTTGATGACCCATGGTTCCGCCGCCCTCCCCCTAAAAGTACGGGCCCTGAATATTTCAACCTCCATTGGCTGCGAACCCATATGGCTAGCCGTAAAATCGCCGACCCGGACCTGGCCGCCACCCTGTGCGAATTGACTGCCGCCAGCGTGGCGGCAGCGCTCGTGCCACACCCCAAAGCCCTCTACTGTTGCGGCGGCGGAGTGCACAACCCGGTACTCATGCGCCGGCTGGCGGTTCATTTACCTGCCACAAAAGTTCTCTCCACCGCCGCATTGGGCTATGATCCAGACTATATTGAAGCTATCTGCTTCGCCTGGCTTGCAGGAGAGCGCCTGAGCCTCACCCCCGCCAACCTTCCCGAAGTCACCGGGGCCGAAGGTTCAGCAGTGCTCGGCGCGGTCTACGTCGGGTAATCCTCAAAGCACTACAATTTCACCCAATGAATCTTCCCCCGTCACCCCGGCCTCCGTTGCTCGATCGCGAGCTGAGCCAGCTTGCCTTCAACCGCCGTGTATTGGCACAGGCAAACGATCCCGAGGTGCCCTTGCTCGAGCGGCTGTACTTCTTGTGCATTACTGCAACCAATATGGATCAGTTTTTTGAGGTCCGGGTAGCGGGATTGAAACAACGCCTGGGGCTGGGCCTGGGCCTTGGTGTACTCGACAGCGGCCAGTCCCCTTCCCAGGTTCTGGTGCAGATCAGCAAGTATGCCCATTCCCTGGTTCGTGAACAATATCGTGTCCTCAACGAGGAGTTGATTCCGGCGCTTGAGGCGGAACGAATCCGCTTCCGCCGCAGAACCCTGTGGACCCCACCCATACACGAGTGGATTTCCCACTACTATGCATCCGATCTGGAGCCCGTCCTTTCACCGATCGGACACGATCCCACTCACCCCTTTCCCCGCATTCTCAGCAAAAGCCTCAATTTCATCGTTTCCCTTGCCGGACGCGATGCCTTCGGCCGGGAAACCAGCTATGCGATCGTGCAGGCGCCGCGGGTGCTGCCACGCCTGGTCCATCTGCCCGCCGATCTGGCCGATACCGGCCCTTATGATTTCGTATTCTTGTCGTCGATCATCCACGCCCATGTCCAACAACTCTTCCCCGGCATGCGAGTACTGGGGTGTTTCCAGTTCCGGGTAACGCGCAACAGCGAGCTATACCTGGATGAAGACGACATGGACGACATCTCCAAAGCCCTGCGGCTTGAGCTTGGCACCCGCGGCTATGGGGCTACGGTTCGCCTCGAAGTGGCTTCACATTGTCCGCGGGAACAGGTCCGGTTCCTGCTCACCCAGTTCGAACTGGAAGAACAGGATCTGTATCGGGTTGATGGCCCGGTGAATCTCGGCCGGCTTTCCGCGCTGCTCGACCTGGTCGAACGCCCCGAGTTGAAGTGGCCTCCCATGACCCCCTCGATCCCCTTGCGCCTCGGCGATGGAGTCGACTATTTCGCGGCGATTCGCCAACGTGACATCCTGTTGCACCATCCCTACGAGTCCTTCGCTCCCGTTCTCGAGCTGTTGCGCCAGGCGGCGCATGATCCTTGCGTGCTGGCGATCAAGCAGACGCTCTACCGTACCGCCCCCCCCTCGGCCGTCGTTGATCTGCTGGTTGAAGCCGCGCTTGCAAGCAAGGAAGTGACGGTAATCATCGAGTTGCGGGCCCGCTTCGACGAAGCGGAAAATATCGAACTTGCCACGCGACTGCAGGAAGCCGGCGCCCACGTGGTTTACGGTGTCGTCGGTTACAAGATCCACGCCAAGATGTTGATGATTGTGCGCCGAGAAAATGGGGAACTGCGCCGCTATGTACACCTCGGTACTGGGAATTACCATCCGGATACCACCCGCCTGTATGCCGATTACGGCTTGTTCAGTGCCGATCGGGCGATGGGGGAAGACGTACACCGGCTATTCCTGTCGCTCACCGGGCTAGGCCATGTATCCCGTCCGACCAAACTGCTGGATGCCCCCTTCTCTTTACGCGACGGCCTGCTGCAATTGATCGCCGACGAAGCGCGTGCGGTGCGCCATGGCCGTAAATCCCGGATCATCATCAAGGCCAATAGCCTGACCGAACCCGGGATGATCCAGGCGCTCTATGAGGCCAGCCAGGCCGGGGTGAAAATATCGCTCATCATCCGTGGCATGTGTACTTTGCGCCCGGGAGTAAAGGGGCTTTCGGAAAACATCCACGTACGCTCGATTATCGGGCGTTTCCTGGAACACAGTCGAGTGTACTACTTCCATCATGACGGAAAACCGCTGCTCTATCTCTCCAGCGCCGACCCTATGGAACGAAACCTGCTACACCGCGTTGAGGTGGCATTCCCGGTCGAGGCCCCCGCGCTGCGTCGGCGCATCCGCCGCGAACTTACCCTTTTTTTACGCGATAACCGCCAAGCCTGGGCATTGGGCCCCGACGGAGCCTACCGCACGGTGCGTCCTCGCGGTGCCATTGTGCGTCGGGCACAACAGCAATTGCTCTGGAACCTTTCCCGACCCCCCGCTCAGCTCAAGCAAAATCCAGGCTGAATCCGGCCTGGAGGAGAAACTGTTTTTCCCGCGCCAGGTCGGCCGCAGACAAGGGGTGTGCCGACAACCAGCCGGGGGAGAAAAGCAGGTGAATTTGATTTCCGTCGGCCCGGGCCTTCAGATCCAGGTGCCCGTCTCCCGTGCGCGATCGGTTCAACAGCACCGCCAGGCGAAGAATGATCGCCAGCCGACGACTCGAACAATACCAAGACCGGGCACGTACCTGAAAGTCCGTGTCGGGATACGGTTTGCGTTGCGCTCGGATCAACCAGGCGAGCCAGCGCTGCTCTTCCCGGGAAAACCCCGGCATATCGGCATTTTCCACCAGGTAGGCTCCGTGGCGGTGGTATCCCGAATGAGCAACGGCCAGACCCAGCTCATGCAGCCGCGCCGCCCAGTCCAGAAACCGCATATCTTCACGCTCGGCCCCGGTCCATTCCTTCCCCAGGGCGGCATGCACTACCGCAGCCGTATTCGCAACCCGCGCGCCCTGTGCCACATCCGTATGAAACCGCAAGGCCATCTGCCGCACGCTGGCCTCACGTAGATCCTCTTTATCGAGCCGGCCCACCAAGTCCAACAACAGGCCCTCGCGCAGTGCGCCGTCGGCAATTTGCATCCTCTCCAGGCCGAACAGTTCGAAAACGGCCGCGAGAATGACGACGCTACCGGCAAAAATAGGTCGGTGCCTGGCCGCCAATCCCGGCAGATGCACCTCCCCGATCTGTTTGGCTTCCACCAGCCGCCGCTGAATAACCTCGAACGTGGCCTTGTCGATCCCCCCGGGAGTTCCCCCGAGTCGCTCGGCCACCGATGCCACCGAGCGAATGCCGCCGGATGCGCCAATGGCCTCGTCCCAGCCGATCCGGACCAGGCGAACGGCCAACGGCTCGAGCCGGCGCAACACCTCGAGCCGGGCCGCCGCAAATGCCCCTGTATTCAGGCTTCCGGCAGCAAAATAGCGCTCGGTCAGGGCAACGCACCCCGCCCCAGTACTCGCCAATTCGCACGTCTCGAAACCTCTGCCTAAAATGAATTCGGTGCTGCCCCCGCCAATATCGACTACGAGCCGTCGTCCTGCCCGGGGGGGAAGGCTATAGGCCACACCCGCATAGATCAAGCGGGCCTCCTCGGTACCGGAAATAACATGGATTGGATGGCCCAGCACCCGCTCGGCTCGCAGCAAAAATTCACGGGCATTGCCGGCCTCGCGCAACGCGCTGGTTCCTACCGCCCGTACCGACTGCGGATTGAGGGCACTCAACCGTTCCCTGAAACAATGTAAACAGCCTAGCGCACGTTCACTCGCAGCCGGATCCAGGCAGGATCCCTCCCGCAGCCCGGCCCCGAGCCGCACCATCTCGCGCAACCGATCGAGGATCACCAATCCATCGGGGCGCAGCCGGGCAATAATCATGTGAAAACTGTTGGACCCAAGATCCAGCGCTGCGAGAGTCGCCTCCCCCGTGAATGCCTTCTTCACGCCATTATTCGGCTCAGGCCGCTGCCAAGACGCACCAGGGCCTCGAGGGGGTACAGCGCTTCGATTCGCCCCCGGTATCCCGATCCCAACTCCAGAATACATGCCGTTCCCGGGCCGAGCCGAACAACCTCCCGGGAAGTGCCAGCAGTGATCCAGCCGAGCAGTCCCGACAAATCGGGTTCGTGCCCCACGATCATCACCGGTGCCGCTCCCCATAGCGGTTCCAGCTCGGATAAGAGCCGTCCCCGGTCAAATCCGGGGGTCAATGCAGAGGTCACTACGGGGGGACGAACCCGGCCAAAAGCGCGGGCTAAAATTGCCGCCGTTTCACCAGCACGCACCAAGGGACTGGTCAAAATATTCTCCGGAGGCGGCAACACCCAGGCCAGTGTCTCGGCTCCGGCCTGCATTTGACGATAGCCGGGTGCGGTCAACCGCCGCGCGGCATCATCTACACCACCCGGATTTTCCGCTGGCGCATGGCGCACGACGATCAGACGCGACCGGATACTCACTTGCCCCGTCAAGCCGTGAAGGAAGATCCGCAACCACAAGTGGTTACTGCGTTCGGATTGCGGATAATAAACCGCTCCCCCCGGATATCTTCCGCATAATCCACTTCGGCCCCTTCGAGATACGCCAAGCTCATAGGATCCACAATAACCGTCACCCCATTTTGCTGGATAACCTCATCGCCCTTTTTGACCTCCTCCTCGAGACCGAAACCATACTGGAACCCCGAACAACCGCCACCCGAAATGTGGACGCGCAGCTTGAGTGCGGAATTGCCCTCTTCTTTTATCAAATCACGAATCCGTGCGGCCGCCGCCCGACTCAGCCTCAATCCGGATTCCTTTGCAACAGGCGTTTGATCGGCCACCAGCTCTATTCTCTCTCTTATCTGTCGATTACAGTTTCATCCTCCCCAACCTGCAAACGCCCACCGCGATGTTCAAGCGCAAGGGGTTCCGCATTGCGGGGACGATGTACCAACTTTCCATTGACCTGTGCCCCGGGCGCCATTTCCAGGGTATGGTAGTAGACATTGCCCTGAACCCGGGCCTCCGCGCCCAAAATCAGCTGCTCGCTGGCATGAATATCGCCTTCCACCGCGCCGCTGACCATGACTGTGGCCACCCGAATTTCCCCGACGACATTTCCTTCCTCGCTTACATGCAGGCGGGATGATGCATCGGCGCCGGACAGATTCCCTTCAACTCGACCCACTAAATGCAGGCCCCCGCTAAAGTTGATATCCCCCGTGACGGTCGTTCCCTGGCCGATCAGGGTTTCAATCGATCCCCCTTTGCGATTGCCGCCTTTCCATGCCATATAGCCAATTCTCCTGTGCCATCAACTGCGGAAAACATGCCAATTATAGGTGCTGCTGGTGCGGCGCCCATCCCGAAGATCGATCCATATCGTGACCGTATGGGGCTCGAACCCACGGGGCAAGTGCAGCGTCCCCGCTAAATTACTGAAATAGCGTAACGTAAAGTGCATTTTCTCGTCCCCGCCTCCTCCCAAGCGGGCCAGGTTCAACTTTACACGTCGCCCATTACGCGTCCCGTTCAGATCCAGCCGCCAGACGCCCCGAAGCGGGGTGGCGGATCTATCTTCCTTGGCCCGTACCAGCACGATCTGGAAACGATACTCGCGCCGGTTCCCCGTTGCCAGCACTTGCAGCCCGGCAATACGCACGGGTGCGACATCGGTTCCGGGAGTAAGAATTCCCTGATAGAATGCAAGCTTCTGCTGCAACTCCGCTACCTGTCGTTGCTGGAGAATCAGGGTTTTCTGAACCGCCTTGGCACTCTGGTTCGCCAGTTGCAACGCATGTTCGAGAAAGGCATCACGGGCTTCAAGCGCCGCGTTCTTGCGAGTTTTATCGGCCAGCACCCGGTTGAGCCGGGTTATGGTCTTCGCACTGACAAACCGCAGATACCCTCCCCGGCGTTCCCCCAGCAGGTAGGCGGTGGTCAACCCCCCCGCGATCATCAGGAGAACCAGCACCGCATAGATCCAGCGCCGATAGGGCGATTCATGGCGTACGACCAGGCGACGATCCCTTCTGCCTGGCATTCCGTCTCCCCCGAGCAGGTATTCAAACTTGCATTTTTACACAAGCGGGTTCAATCTCGCTCGGTGCGGGCACGTTCGGCTTTATAATTTGTGCCTCGCCGGGGGAATGCTCGCATGCGCTGGATTATCGCCTTTCATATTGTCTTTATGGTGACCTGGTTCGCCGGCCTGTTCTACCTGCCGCGTCTGTTTATTTATCATCGCCCCCTGCCCGCCGGGGAAGAGGCTACGCATCTCGGCATCATGGAGCGTCGCCTCTTCCTGATCATGACTATCGGGATGACACTAACTATTGGCCTGGGAATCTGGCTGGTGGCCGGATGGTTCTGGCCGTTGGCACGCTGGCTGGAGATAAAACTTGCGCTGGTCGGTCTGGTAGTGCTTTATCATTTTTATTGTCTGTACCTGATCCGGCGTCTTGCCCATGGCGAATGCCCACACTCGGACCGCTTTCTGCGATGGTTTAACGAGCTGCCGGGATTGCTGCTGATCCTTATCGTGATCCTTGCCGTCGTCCATCCCGCCTGATGCGATAAGGACTGCGGGGAGTGCGCCAATGCGGATCGCGCGTCTCCGGCGGTCGCGGTGGTACCCCATTGGGAAAGGCCAGCGGAGCCAATTCCCTCAAGGCCCGGGCATATACCTTACGCTTGAAAAAAATGACATCACTCAGCGGATACCACCAATCGACCCAGCGCCAACTGTCGAACTCCGGATGATCCACCGCATCCAGACGGATAATTGCTTCACTCGCCCGAAGGTGCAGCAAAAACCACACCTGCTTCTGGCCGATACAGCGAGGTTTGGCGTGCTTACGTTGATAGCGCAGGGGCAAACGGTAGCGCAGCCAACCATTGGTACGGCCAAGAATCGCAACATCTTCCAAAGTTACCCCGATCTCCTCATACAGTTCGCGGGTCAGCGCGTCCCGCGCCGTTTCCCCCGCATCGATCCCACCTTGAGGGAACTGCCAGCCATGGTTTCTCATGCACCGGGCCCACAATACATGTCCGTCTTCACGGGCAAGGATAATACCTACATTAGCGCGGAAGCCATCCTTGTCGATGGCCTCATCAATACACTCCATGGCGCGGGGCTCGTACCTGAATGTCTGGCAGTATAAAACACCTTTGGGCCTGGAGCGGAACGGCATGAAAACGGTACACCCGAACGCCTTGAATCGGCGTACCCTGATTATTCTTGCGATTCTCTCCTTCCTCGCAGTAGCCAGCGTGCTAGGCTCACTGTTTCTCGGCAGCGTCGGACTCTCCCCTGCAGTCGTCCTGCGGACATTCGCTGGCCATGGATCATCGCTCGACTCGACCCTGGTGCTGGAGCTACGCCTACCCCGGGCCCTGGCCGCCTTCGCCACCGGCGGGCTGCTCGGTCTCGCCGGTGCCTTGATGCAAGTACTGCTGCGTAATCCGTTGGCCGATCCCTATATTTTGGGTGTCTCCGGCGGTGCCGCAGCGGGAGCACTGTTCGCTATCCTCGCGGGACTCGGTACGGTTTTTGCAACCGTAACCGGTTTTGGCGGTGCGTTGGCGACCATCGTCCTGGTATTCCTGCTTGGGCGTGGCCACGGTAGCTGGGCCCCCACCCGCCTGCTGCTGACCGGGGTCGTAATCGCAGCCGGCTGGGGCGCTGTCATCAGCCTGTTGCTGACCCTGAGCCCCGATGCCACCCTGCGCAGCATGCTCTTTTGGATCATGGGGGATCTGGCCTATCGTTCGGCCTGGAAACTGCCTCTTGCGGTACTCGTGGGCGCATTGCTGGCGAGTCTGCCACTGGCTCGCCAGCTCAATGTGCTGGCCCGGGGGGAATTGCGTGCCCGGGCGCTCGGGGTTCCGGTCGGAGCACTGGCGCTGTGGCTCTATGTCATGGCATCTATGATGACCGCAGTGGCGGTAGTAGAGGCAGGAACCATCGGCTTTGTGGGGCTGATCGTGCCACACATGCTGCGTCTTGCCGGCGGCTCCGACCATCGCCTGGTATTGCCCGGTGCCGCACTCGGTGGCGGAGTCCTGTTAACGCTTGCCGATCTTATCGCCCGCATCGCCGCCGCCCCACGGGCACTCCCGGTCGGGGTAGTCACCGCCGCACTCGGCGTACCGCTGTTCCTCTATTTGCTGCTGCGTACCCGGGGCCGGGAATGACGCCGCTCCTGGAAACCAGCGGGCTAAGCATCTGCCGCGGCGGGCGGACCCTGATAACGGCACTTGATCTGGCCCTGGCGCCGGGAGAAATCATTGCTGTCGTAGGGCCCAATGGTGCCGGAAAATCTTCGCTTCTGGCGGCCCTCGCGGGCCTGCTGGAACCGCGGCGGGGCGAAATCCGGATCGAAGGCCTCCACCTGGCGGAGCTGCCTCGGAGGCAACTCGCCCGGCGCCTCGGCTTTCTGCCCCAGGAAACCGAGGATCTGTACCCTGCAAGCGTACTGGAAACCGTGTTGATCGGGCGCCACCCGCACATTGGTTTCTGGAGCTGGGAATCGGCAAACGACTTATCTCGCGCCCGTTCCGCCCTGAGGCACACCGGGCTTAGTGAACTATCCACACGCCTGGTATCGACTCTTTCGGGCGGCGAGCGGCGCCGCCTTGCCATCGCCACCGTTCTGGCCCAGGCTCCCCGCATTTACATCCTCGACGAACCCTTCGAACCGCTCGATCTCGGCCACCAGGCACGGCTATTCCGCCTACTCTCCCGCCTTGCCCAACGCCAAGGCTGCGGCATCCTTCTGAGCCTGCACGACCTGTCCCTGGCCGCACGTCACGCCGGGCGCATCCTGCTGCTCGACGGCCACAGCGAAGCCGTTCTGGGACGGGCGGACCAGATCCTCACTTCGGCCCGGCTGTCATACGCCTACGGCTGCAACATAGAGATGCTGGAATGCGCGGGAAACCGGTTTTTCCTAGCGCGTTAACGCCTCAGGAATGGAGCTGATACCGCTCCATGCTGGCCAGAATCTCCTCCCGCGCCCGTTCAATGCCCATCCAGCCGTTCAGCTTCACCCATTTACCGGGTTCGAAGGCCTTGTACTGATTGAAAAAATGCTCGATCTGCTCCGCCAATCCACCGGGCAGATCCCGGATCGATTGAACCTTGGAGTAAGCCGGATAGACCTCGTTTACCGGTACCGCCACGATTTTCGCATCCGGCCCATGCTCATCGGTCATTTCGAGTAGATCCACCGGGCGAACACGGATCAGGCATCCATGAATCAAAGGCAGCGGCGTCACGACCAGGACATCCAGCGGATCGCCATCCTCGCACAGCGTTGCCGGAATCAAGCCGTAATTGGCGGGATATACCATCGAGGTGCTGAGAAACCGATCCACTTGAAGGGTACTGCTCTTTTTTTCAAGTTCATATTTGACCGGTGCCGCCTGTGCGGGAATTTCAATAATCGCGTTGATGTCTTCGGGGGGGTTGTCCCCGGCTTGCAGCGTTTTGAAGTCCATGCTTGTGCCTGAAATGTAAACTATGGGTAATTCTAACAGCTACGGCCGGGTTCCGTGTAATATGAAAGAGGTAACCAAAAGCGGATTATTCATGTTCCGGAAACTAGGATTTATCGGGCTGCTGGGCGGCCTTGGACTGCTGTCCGGCTGTGCCCCCAAATCCGTCTCTCCCCCGCTGCAGAATCCGGCACCGGCCGCCACCGGGGCCGGTATGATTGTTCCGAATCCCAAGATCTCGTCCCGTATTGTGGCCATGTCGCGGCGGGTGCGCGCCACCCCCGGTGGCAGCGCGCGGGCCGGGCTGTCAACATTTTTCGTCCACGTCAATGCCGCTGGACAGATCCAGGTATACATCCGCGTCAAGGCGCTTGCGCCCGCACTACAGGCCCGGCTGCGCACGGCGGGGGCCAGCGGCATACGCCCCTCCGTGGCACTTGGCCTGTACCAGGCCTGGGCTACACCGGAGGCGATTCAACGCATCGCCGCTCTGCCCGAAGTCACCCGTATCACCCCGCCCGTTTATGGCATAACCAAATAACCCAGGTATTTTCAGGAGTCTCACCCATGTACCGCATCGTCCGTCTTCTTGCCGCCCTCACGGCACTCACCCTCGCCGCCCCGGTATTCGCCGGATCGCTTTCACCGCAACTCGAAGCCCTGCTGCACCGGCCCGGGCTGGTTACCCTGGCACGGGCCCGGGCGAGCGCCGGAATCGTGCCGCAATCGCCGTTCACCCCCCGCATCGATGCCGCGGGGGCGGTGCAGGTATATATCCACTACCGGGGCCTGCCGCCAAGCCTTGCCGGATTGGGTGCCAGCGGAATCCGGATCAGCCCACCTCTTGAAGTGGTGCAAGCCTGGGTCCCGATCGCCCAGCTGCAGGCCCTCGCCGCCCGCCCCGGAGTGGGCCGGGTGAGTATTCCAACCTACGCCATCGTGCGCGGCGGATACACCCCCGCTCCGGTCCCCATGAGCGTGCCGAAAGGACTTTCCATCGACTCCCAGGCAATCACCGCCGAGCGCGTCAAGCCCTTGCATAATGCCGGTATCACAGGCTCGGCGAGCGTCAAGCTCGGAGTGATCTCCGACGGCATCGACGGCATCACCGAATCCCAGGGTGCGGGCTACCTGCCCCCCGGCGCGGTGGGTCCCAGCGGCGTGATCTACGCTCCCAGCGGCATGACCGGCTCCGGCGCGGAGGGGACCGCAATGCTCGAGGAGGTTCACGCCATGGCGCCCAAGACCACGCTGGGCTTTTGCGGGCCGGCTACCACCGTAGAGTTCCTTACCTGCTACACCGACTTCGTCAACTGGGGTGCATCGATTATCGTCGATGATCTCGGCTTCCCCGGCGCTTACATCTACAGTAATGCCTATACCACGAATTTCCTTAATGGCATTAGTAACTTCGCCAAGGCCCACCCGAATATCAACCTGGTGACCGCGGCGGGCAACGACGCCCAGGATTATTTCCAGGGTTCATATCTCGCCGACACCAGCCCCAATATCATCAGCTTGCACCCGACCTACACCGTACCCCCCACCACCGGCGGAACACCCGGGAGAAGCTATGGTTCGGCGATGGACTTCGGCCAAGCAGGGGGGGGCAAGAGCGATGCGCTCGAGCCGGTCACCATTGGCGCGGGTTGCTCCGGTGGCGGCTGCCAGTTGCTCGCCATTCTCACCTGGAACGATCCCGAAAGCGGCCCCTACGATGACCTGGATCTGTTCCTGGTGAAAAAGGACGGTACCGTGGTCACCTCGAGTACCTTCGATCAACAGAGTAACCCCAGCTATGCTCCCAACTCCGCCAGCTGGAATGCCCCCGGCGAGGTCCTGGCCTACACCAACAAGACCGGCAGCTCCCAGACGCTCTATCTCGGGGTGCTCTGCTATGCCTGCCCCGACGTGAACAACGCCAACTTCCGCTTCAAGCTCTATGGCAATCTCAACGGCGCCGGCAGCTTCCAATACCTCACCAGCGGTTCGATCGCTGGGCACGCGGGTCTGGCGGCGGAACTGAGCGCGGGGGCGGCACGCTCGACCGGCATCGGCGGCAACATCATGGCCCGGATGGAGCTATTCAGCGATACCGGTCCGTTCCTCTGGGGCGACTGGCAATCCGGTCTCACCAATACGCCAAAGCCTGATATCACCGGCATCGACGGCGTCACCGTGAGCGGTGCCGGCGGGTTTTCCTCTCTCTTTTCCGGCACTTCTGCGGCGGCACCGAACATCGCCGCCGTGCTCGCCTTGCTGCGTGGCCAATGGCCGATCGGGGCGGCCAGCGCGAGCGGCTGGAATCAGATCGTGGCCACGACGGCCGATCCGGCGGCGCTGAGCAACTGCAGCAATGCGTCTCAGTGTGGGACAGGCCTGGTGAATGCCCAAGCCGCGGCGGCCAAGCTCGACGGCGGACCGACGGCAAGCATCACCTCACCCACCGCCCCCTCGGGTAAACCCGCGGCAATAAAACCCAAGCAGCCAATCACCTTCCAAGGGCAATGTAACTATACCGGCGGTTTCGGCCCCTTGAATTACCAGTGGAACTTCGGCTCCGGCGCTACCATCCCCCCCCCGCAAACCGTATCCAGCCCCACCCCGGTAACCTATACCACGGGCGGGATCTACACGGTACGGTTCACCTGTTCCAGTCGGCTCGCTCCCGCCACCGCCAGCCTGGAGATTGCCGTGCAAGCCGCGGCATCGGCGAGCAATCTCAGCCTCTCTACCCCGGAAGGCCAGTCCGTATCGGGGCAATTTAGCGGCAGCGGCATCGGCGGAGAACAGGTAAGCTACGTGGCGCTCAGCCAGCCCACACATGGAACCTTAACCGTGAATACGACGAGCGGTACCTTTATCTACACGCCGAACACGGGCTTCAGCGGCACCGACAGTTTCACCTACCAGATTGATAACGGCGTCGAACTCTCGAACCCGGCGACCGTATCGATTGCGGTCAATGCCACGGCACCGCCCCCGCCCTCCGGCGGTAGTGGCGGTGGCGGTGGCGGCGCGCTGGGCGGCCTTTCACTGGCCGGGTTGGCCCTGCTTGCCGGGTTGGGATTCGCCTTGCGCCGGCGCCGGGATTGAGCCGGGTGGCACATCAAGACATACGCCATTAGGATCGGCTAGCAGATCTTTTTCAGATGATCTTCAGGGGGAAGCCGCGGCAGCGGCTTCCCCGGCCTGACCGGCAAGGCACAGGACTTCGGTCCAGACCGACTCCACGGTGATGCCGCGCAGACACGCCAAATGCCCGAGAGGACACTGGCGCGCAAAACAGGGGCTACACTCAAGCCCGAGATAAAGCACCACGGAGCGTCCCAGCGGAGGCGTGTAGGCGGGACTGCTCGATCCGTATAGCGCCACTACGGGGGTAGCAACCGCGGCGGCAATGTGCATCAGCCCCGAATCATTGCTGACCATGACCCGCGTCGCGGCAATGAGGTCCACCGCCTCGACCAGGCGGGTCCGTCCGGTGAGATTGCTCGCCGCGGGCACCCGGGTGCGAATAATCTCACCCGCCTCCCGATCCGCCTTGCCGCCGAATATCCACACGCCCCAACCGGCTTGTACCGCCCGTTCGGCCAGGGCGGCGTAAGACTCGGCCGGCCAGCGCTTGGCCGGCCCATAGGCGGCCCCGGGGGCAAGGGCGAGCACCGGGCGGCGCGTCTCTAATCGCAGGCGGGAGAGTGCCGCCGCCTGTCCCCGTGAATCGACCCGCAAACCCGGCCGGGGCAGAGGCCGCGGCAGATCCTCCCCCGGCTTTAGGGCCAAGGCGACGTAGCGTTCCGCCAATGCCCGGTGGGTGGAATCGAGGCGCCGCATGGTGTTGATCAGGCCCCAACGATATTCCCCCCGGTAGCCGATGCGCCGCGGCACCCCGGCCAGGAACGGTACCAGAGCCGATTTCAGGGATCGCGGCAACACGTAGGCACTGGCGTACCGTTCCGCACGCAACTGCCGGGCCAATCGCCACAGTCGTCCCAAGGGTAGTTCCCCGTGCCCGGCAGGAAGCTCGATCGCCCGCGATGCCCTGTCCAGCCGCACGACCAGGGCCAGCACCCATGCCGGCGCCAGAATGTCAATCCCGGCCGCAGGATAGCGCCGATGCAGATATTGCAGCAAAACATCGGTGATCACCAGATCACCGATCCAGCTTGGCCCGGCGATCAGGATCCGCCCGCTATGCATTACCGGTGTTCGAGTTCGTCGAGGTAAGCAGCGACTCCGGATTCCACCGAGCGAAACGGCACGTCGCAACCGACCCCCCGCAAGCGGGTAAGACTCGCCTCGGTAAAGCTCTGATATCTGCCCGCCAGATCCTCGGGAAAGGGAATGTACTCGATCCGGCCGTGACCATGATGGGCAATAACCGCCCGGGCCACGTCGTTGAAACTCTGGCTGCGCCCGGTGCCGACATTATAAATTCCCGAGTGCCCTCCATGATCGAGGAACCAGAGGTTTACCGCCACCACGTCATCCACATAGACGAAATCACGCCGTTGCTCCCCGTCGCCATAGCCGTCGGTTCCGGCGAACAACCGGCAGCGGTCCGTGCACAAAATCTGTTGTTGAAAATGCCAGGCTACGCTCGCCATGCGCCCTTTGTGTTGCTCGCGGGGGCCATAGACGTTGAAGTAGCGAAACCCGGCCACCGGGGAACGAACCGCGGCCAGGCGCCGGCGCACATACCGGTCAAACAGGGTCTTGGAATAGCCATAAAGGTTGATGGGGTCCTCGTTTTCCGGCGCTTCCGCGAACCGTCGTCCCGCCCCGTACACCGCCGCCGAGGAGGCGTAGAAAAACGGAATTCCGCGGGCCACGGCATATTCGAACAACGCCCGCGAGTAACGGTAATTGATCTCCATCATGTACTTGCCGTTCCACTCGGTGGTATCCGAGCAGGCCCCTTGGTGGAATATGGCCTCGATCCGGTTCTCCCCCAGGCGACCCCCTTCGATAAGTTCCAGAAACCGCTCGTAGTGCTCGTAATCGCGGATAGCGGCCGCGGCGATATTGGTGAACTTGGTCCCGTCGGTCAGATCATCGACGACCAGGATGTCGGATACCCCCCGGGCATTGAGCGCATGGACAAGATTCGAGCCGATGAATCCGGCACCTCCGGTGACGATTATCACGTGCCCGCCCGCGGGGTTTCCACCAACCGATACTCGGCGCTACAGTAGGGACAGCGCGCGTGATCCCCCGCCCGATACAAGGGAATGTAGACCTGCGGGTGCGAATTCCACAGGCTCATTTCCGGCAATGGGCAATGCACCGGCAAGTCCGCCTGGCTTATCTCGTAACGCCGCGCTGCGTTGGGAACTTGTTTCCGCTGGGGATTCGGTCCCTGATACATGGCAACAACCTCGACCTCGAAAACACAGATTATATCGGTGATGGCGCACCGAATTGTGTCCGCCACAGCACGGCGATGCGTTCCCGGGCCCACGCCGTCGCCGGTGCATCCTCGGCCAACCCAAGAACCCGTCGGTTGCGGTTCTCCCGCAAGAGTTCAAGTGCAGTCGCCAACTGGCTCGCCTGCGGGCGGATGCTCTGCGCCTGGAGCGCGCCCAACTGCGCGGAAAGCCGCGATGAGCAGCCCCTAGGTGGATGGGACTGAATGGCGACAAGCACCCAGTACGCCGTGAGAAATTCTCCGTCTAGCAAGGCCGCGGTAAGGGGACTTTCCGGCGGTCCGCTCCGGGCTACTCGCGCCCGCATCCCGGTGATGGCTTGGGCCAATTCGGCGGGGGGCACGGACCGAGCGAGCAGCGCCAGCCGCTCGCGGTGAAACCGCCGGGCAAGCCGCGGGCTACCGGCCACGGGCCGGGCCCGGAGCAATGCCTGGCGCTCCCAGAGCCAGGCATGCTCGCGTTGATAGCGGCACCAGGCATCGAACCGCGACAGCAACAGCCCAGCCGATCCCTCCGGCCGCAGCCGGGTATCGACCCGGTACAATGGCCCGGACGCGGTCGGCTGGATAAGCAAGGACAAGGCGCGTTGCGCGAGGCGCGCCAGGTACACCCCGGGTTCCATGCCCGAATGCCCGTCCCCTGTAACCCGGTCATAGAGAAATACCAGGTCGAGGTCGGATTCGAGCCCCAGTTCCCGGCTACCCAGCTTGCCGTAGGCCAGAACCAGCAGCTCGTAGGACAGGCCCCCGACTCGGGCCCGCATCCTTGCCGCCGCAAGCTGTAATGCCGTCTTTACCGCCCCTTCCGCAAGCCGGGTCAGGTCCCGCTCCAGCGCTGATTCATTATAAGATCCATCTACCAGCGCAGCGGCAATTTTCAGCCGTTGGATTTCATTCACCTCGCGCAATTCCAGGGCGGCGTCATCCTCTCCCGTCGGGTCTCCCGACCTCTTAAGCAAATGCCGGTATCGTCGCACCAAAACCGGTGCCGGCGCGGGGGCACTCACCCGGGGATCGAGCAGCTCATCCAATGCCGCGGGGGCCGCCGCCAGCCGCTGCGCGATCCAGGCACTGCGCCCGACCAGGGTAACCAAACGCTCGAGTGCAGCGGGCCTTTCCACTAAAAGTGCCAGATAGACACTTCGGCGAAGCAACGCATACACCAGATCCAGCAGCCGTAACAACACCGCATCGGGCATGGAAAAACCACTGACGCTTTCGATCAACAGAGGGATGAGCCGATTCAAGGCTCGGCGCCCCCGATCACTCATCAGCCGAACCCTGCGCGTCGCTCCGAATCGCGCGAGGCGTTCGGCCAGCCCCCGGGGGTCACGAAACCCCAGTTCTTGCAACGTCGCGATAGCCGCATCCGGCACCAGGCTGGTACCCCAAAGTTGCTCGACCCAGGAATGAAAGGGTTTTTTCGGTACCCCCAGTATGGCCTCGAACATCTCCTGCACTCCATCCTGATGGCGGGAACATTCACTCTGAAACATCACCCAATTTTTATACCCCAGGCTCACCGCCAGCCGTTCGCGTTCATTCCCGGCGGTTGGCAAGTGATGCACGGGGGCCAGCCGTTGCATTTGCAAACGGTTTTCCACCCGCCGCAGAAATTGATAGGCCCGGCTCAGCCGCTCGACCTCGGCGGCGTTCAGCAATCCGCAACGCCCGGCAGCAGCTAAGGCGGCGCGCAAATGGGAGCCGGAAAGTTCCGGACACCGCCCACCGCGAACCAACTGAAATGCCTGCACAATGAACTCAATCTCCCGTATTCCACCCGGCCCGCATTTGATGTTACCCGGGCGTGCGCCGGCCTCGAGTCCGATTTCGCGCTTCATTTCCCGTAGCGCATCGAGGGCGTGATAGTCCAGATAACGCCGGTAGATAAACGGCTCCAGGCGCTCCAGGAACTCCCGTCCCGGTGTGGCCAAGCCCGCTACCACGCGGGCCTTGATCCAGGCATAACGCTCCCACTCCCGCCCGTGATGCTGAAAGTAGGCCTCCATTGCCCCGAGTCCCATAACCGGCGGTCCGGACTGGCCAAAAGGACGCAAGCGTAGATCAATTCGATACGGGGTTTTCAACCGCGCAAGAAATCGCCTGGCGCGGGCCACCTCGGCCGACATCCTGCCACTGTCCGCCCCGCAGACGCAACCAAGTACCAGGTCAAGGTCCGAGTAAAAATTTAATTCCCGTCCTCCCAGCTTACCCAATGCAAATACGACCAGGTGCGATTCTGCTTCGGCCGCAAGTGCCCGCTTTAGCATCTCCTGCGCCAAAGCGCTGGCCGCCACCAAACTCTCGCGTACCGGTGCCAGCGCACATAACTCGCGCAAGGCAATCACGCCGAGGCCAAGTTCGGCGGCCTCTCCCAGGCTCGGCACCGTAGTAAACAGTGCCGCCAAGATACCCCGATGCGGTGGCCCGGCTGCCCACTCGAGCAGTCTCCGGCGCATCCGGGGAGAGGCCCGTAGCAACACCCGGTAGAGAAAATCACTGTAGCCTAAAGCCGCCACCAATCTCTGTATGGTGAGCGACCCGTAGCCCTCGAGTTCCAGTTCCTCCAGCCGCGCCAGGCCGATTTCCTCCAAAGGGTTCAATTCCCGCCTCCCATCTCCCGCCAAGTTTTTGCGCCATGCCAACAAAACCAAACGCCCGGGGGCCGCCCCAGCATTTCATCGCCGGTGTGATAGAACCGTTATCGTTGTATTTTCCGATATCCACCAAGGACGACAATGACCGGATCGTGATCTGAAGCCCGGTATGCCGCCGCGGGGCCGTCACAGATGGGATGTCCCCGATAGCCGATAACGTCGGCTTCATCGGCATCGATATGCCAAACCCGGGCCGCTCGCAGCCAGGGAATCAACCCGGAATCGACAAAAATATAATCCAGCTCTCCCGCCCCCTGCGCATAGCTGGTGGTATAGCGGGCTCGCGGTGATATTCCCCCCGCTGCCAGGACATTGCTCCACCCGCCCACCCGCATGGCCCGGATCGCGGCCTCGTAAGGGTAGGCATTGAAATCGCCCAACACCAGGATACCGCCGCCGCCCACGCCGGTTGGATCCGTAGCTAGCCACCGGTTCAGCGCGGTGACGGCGGCAAGCCGGGCCCGAGCACAGTAGCCGGCTCCCGGGGGACCATCCAGGGCAGAACCGCAACGGCTCCGCTTGGAGCGAAGATGTACCACGGCGGCCGTGAGTATTCGCCCCGTGGAAATCTGCCGGAAACTCGCGGCCAGGACCGGCCGTTTGAGCCCGGCTTCCAGGGCCGGAGAGGCATCGTGCGTCAATTCGGCGACCCGCCCGACCCGAACCAATTTTTGGGTGTTATAAACCAAGGCAACGGAAATCAAATCTGTCCCGAGCCGTTTTCCCGGGGGACGCACATAGCGGTAGATCGTGCCCGAGCCGGCGTTAAGTCCCGCCACCAGCTCGGCAATGGCGCTGCCCGGGCCATAGCCATTGTTCTCGATCTCTTCCAGCCCCGCTAGGGCCGGATCGAGTTCGGTCAGGGCCATAATCAGCTTGGCGCGTTGACAGACAAACCCATGATAGGTTGCAGCACCCCGCTCGGTGGGAAACGCCGCGCCGACGAATGCACGGTTGAAGAAGTTTTCTACATTGAAACTGATGATTCTCAAGCCGGAAGGCAGGTGCAATTGCGCCACGGTCCGGCGCCGATTTAAGCGCCGCTCGAGCATAAACCCCAGGGGTTCGATCAGATTTCGGCCAAAGTCTCGGTGGACGATACCGCGCAGATTATCCACCACCTGACCCAGGCGCAAGGGCTCCCGGGCATCGAACCGGTGTCCCGCTAACACTACGGGCCAGGGCTTCCCGATATAACTGCCGTCATTCAACCACACGGAGTGCCGGCGCACGGCAGCCTGCAGCCGTGCGATCCCCGGCCCGGGCCGAGTGATCGCGCCCGGCGCAAATACCCGGCCCGCCGCCGTCAGTCCGACCTCCGCGTAACGGCCAAAATCGTACAGGTCGCTCACCGTCAACGGTTGGGTAAAGCGCACCCGCATCCCCTGCAGCCCCGACCAGCCGCCGCGGCGCTCAAGCGGCAAGGCCAGGGAAATCGCCGGGGGAAGTTCCGCCGTACCGCAGCGGCGAATCACCCGTGGATGGACGAGTTCGAGACTACCGTGAAAATCACGGGCCAGGGCGCGTAACGCCAGCACCTGCCCCGGCATCGGTATCGATCCGCCGGTTGAGGAATAGACAAAGACGGCCTCCGAAGTCGCCGGGTTGTCGTCCCAGCCCGCCCGGGGTGCTTCGATGAAATAGCCCTTCAGTTGCGGAAAACGTCCGGTGACAATTCCGGCTACACGAACTCTTCGTGCCTTGGATACGGCCGCCAGGGAGGTCAGAGCATGCAGCGGAACCAGCCCGGAGACCGGGCATACGCCCGCCGCTGCCGGCCTCCCAACCAACCCCAGCAGGCCCCAAAGCAGGAAAACCCAGTGACCCTGTCGCATCCGTTCTCAGTCGGGCCGGGTTCCACCGGGCCGGCGCTCTCCTGGACCGGGTGGAGGCCGAGTCGGACCCAGGATAAGGCTTTGCGGTGACCGGTTCAATTGCTTGATCAGGGTTTGCAACTGTATGCCAAGTGTCCTCAAGCGCAGCAACAAGGCATTGATCTGGGGCACGGATTCCTGATTCAATCGGGTTCCGAGCATCGCCGCTGAATTCGCCGCCCTTCTAATAGCCCGGACGGGTTGCCCGGCCGCAACCACCAACCGGTTGGTGGTTGCCAGCAAGCGTCGACCCTGCTCCACCGCGGCGTCGGTACGCCGCAGTAGCGGCGGCAACCGCCGCAACACCGCCCCAGTCCGATCCTCCAGCGTCACCAGCTTGCGGCTCGCCCGCTCGATATACGCCAAGGAACGGGAAATTGCCTGGGCATTTTTCCCGGAAACGAGGGTCTTCACTGCGGCCAATGTCTGCTTGACCTGGACGACAATTCCTCCGGCCTGTTGCATCAACCGCCCGATCTCCCCGGGCTTCAACTCCAGCCGTGCCGGCCGTTTGTCACTGGTGTGTAAAACCGGGCCGGCGGCGCCCAAATGCAAGTCTATATTCTTGTTTCCGATCAGCCCATTGGAACCCAGGGTCGCGTAACTGTTCCGGGTCAGGGGAAAACTCTTGTCCACCCGGATCAACACGTTGACGCGGCGATGAGTCTTCGCATCCAGCCTCACGTAGTTCACGCTGCCGACCTGAACCCCCTTGTAGACCACCGGCGAACCGGGACCCAGCCCGGCGACGCTGCCCTCAGACTCCAGCAGGTAGGGCACACGCGCCGCGCCCGGGGTCATCATCCACCAGGTAACAGCCGCCGCGCCAAGTCCAAATATGGCCAGGAAAATGATTGCGATTATGGCGTGAGAACGGTCTTCCATCGTGTTAGCCCCTGCTCAGTTCGGATACCGGTTACGCAACGCAGCACCCCGAGAACCCTCTAGCAACCGCTTGATGACCGGGTGGCTCGCGACCTCGCCACCCATCATCTCTTCTATCGGTCCCTCGTAAATAATACGCTGTTCGGCCAGGACTGCCACCCGGTTTGCCAGGGCCGCCACCGACTCCAGGTCATGGCTGACCATCACAATACTGAGTCCCAACTCGCCATGAATATCGGCTAGCAGCTTATCCAGGTCGCGCGCGGTTACCGGGTCAAGCCCGGAAGTAGGCTCATCGAGGAACAACAGCTCGGCTTCTACCGCTAGTGCCCGCGCCAACGCTACGCGCTTGATCATGCCGCCGGACAACTCTGCCGGGCGCTTGTTGGCATCCTCCGGCTGCATCCCGGTCATGGCCAGCTTGAGCATAACCAGGTCATGGATCAGGCGCTCATCGGCCGCCTCGCCAAGGGTTCTCAGCTCCCGCAGGGGAAAAGCGATATTGTTGTACACGGTAAACGCACTAAACAACGCGCCCTGCTGAAACAGCATGCCCCAGCGTTTCCTGAGAGCCCGCGCCTCGCGCCAATGCAGGTTATGAATATCCTTACCCAGTACCCGTACCGTCCCCGCGCTGGGCCGGCGTAACCCGGTGATTTCGTGAAGTAGCGTCGTCTTGCCCCCGCCGGTGGTACCGATGATTGCCAACACATCGCCACGATAGGCCGTCAGGTTGACGTCCCGGTGCACCACGGCCCTCCCAAAGCGGGTCTCCAACCCGCGTACCTCCACCACGACCTCGCTCATAACGCAACCCCGCTGGTCATGAATCCCGCAGCACTTTCAATTATTAAAATCAGGCTGAGGCCGACCACCACCGAGCGGGTTATGTGCCGCGTTAGTCCCTGGGTATCGGGCGGGGCGGTCAACCCATAGTAGGCGCTGGAGATGCCGATAAGAAACCCGAATATCGCTCCCTTGGTGATACCGATAAAGAAATCATCCACCGGTACCGCCCCGGGAAACCACTTGAGCCACATCTGCCAAGTGACACCCAGTTGCGTTTCGGACAGGTAAACTCCGCCCAAGATTCCCCAAAAGTCCGTCCATACCACCATAAGCGGCATCGCAATGGTCATACCAAGCACTTTGGGCATGACTACCCGCAGGGTGGGCGATACCCCGAAGGCACGTAATGCATCGGTCTCCTCGGTGATCCGCATAGCCCCGATACCGGCCGTGGTAGAGCTACCGATCCGCCCCACCAGTACCAACGCCGCAATAAATGGCCCCAGTTCCCGGGTAAAAGCCAACCCCACGGCATTGATTACCTGCTGGTTAAGTCCAAACTGAACTAGATTCCCGGCAATTTCCCAAGTAAGCACCAAGCCAATGAGTACGCCGAGGAAGGCAAGAAGAAAAACCGACTGGGCGCCGGCACGAAAAATGGTTGCGGATAATTCGCGCAATGGAAACAGACGGGGATTTTCAACACAGTGCCAAAGATCAACAAAGAACTGCCCGACCAGCAATAAAATTTCATAAAATTGATGCCCAAAGGCGGCAATGTTAGCGCCGAGCCGATGGAGCAATTCCCCGGGACGAAGGAATGGTTTGGGGGGCGGGGGGCGCTGCAAACGAATCGCTTCGAGCCGCTCGAACCAGCTGGAGTGTCGCTCCAGCCCCGCGGCATATTGCGGCCGCTTGCCACCCCAGACACGCCACAGAATCAGGGCTCCGCCGCTGTCGAGCCGCTCGACAGCGGTCAAATCCCAGATATCGTCCGCCGCAAAAACCAGCGCTTGCACTTGCTTCAGCGCCGAACATTGTGGATCCAACAGTACATAGAGTACCCATTCGCCACTCACGCGAATACGGCGGTGTCCCGCCTCTTGTGAAACCTCCAGTCGCGGCACAGATTTCATCTTAATGCTTATCCCGACAAAAACATTGCGAGTATAGGCTATTGGTCAACCAACTTGAGCCTCCGAGAAGCTATCGGACTTAGGCCTAATCCACCGCCTTGGTGCGATAGCAGCTTCACTATTTTCCATTCCTCGTTGTGACAACTTATCATGCACCTCAAAATTGGAAATGTTTGACTCACTTTCCCGCTGTCCTGGCGCGGATCGCCCGAGCCCAACAGGCTCCTCGCTCCGTCTGCTAGACTCGCAGTGAAAGGATATGTTTCGCCCATGCGCCACTTACAGTTCGAATCCTACGACCGCCTGGCCCTGCTTGGCATCATCGCACTAGCCACGATCGGGTTTGCCATCGGCCTTGGTAACCACGGCCCTATTCCCTCCATGGAAACCCGTTTTGCAGTAGCCGTGCAACAAATGCTGCTACACCATCAGTGGTTGATACCCGAGAAAAACGGCCTGCCCTATATCGAATATCCTCCCTTCTACTATTGGCTAAGTATGCTGCTCGCCAAGGCCGGGCTGCCGCTCCTGCCCGCAATTCGACTACCCAACCTGATTGCCCTGTGGATCTGGTTTGCCGCCGTTTATCGCCTGGGGCGGCGACTTGTTCCCGGCCTACCTCGCTGGCTGTTGCCCGCGGCCGCCCTGGTATCCCCTGCCGTTCTCTACAACTTCTTCGTTGCCCAGACCGACGGCTGGCTCGCCGCCGGCGTCACACTGGCGCTGCTCGGATATGTCAACGCACCGCAACCCCGACGTTTCCCCTGGCTGCTATGGGGCGGTACGGCACTGGCAGTGTTCGCTAAGGGACCGCTTGGGCTGGTTCTGGTGGTTCTCGCCATCGGCGGTGAGCGTCTCCTCGCCGTCGGCGTGGGAGCACTGGCCTGGAAAAAATTCCCACAAGCAATCTTGGCGCTACGCCCGTTACGCGGCACCGCCTTGGCCCTGGCCCCCCTGGCTGCCTGGTATCTTGCCTGCGGCCTGTTCGTCAGTTGGGATTTTGTCCGCGCGGCATTTGTCTATAACAATATCACCCGCTTTCTTGCCGGCGCTGGAGGGCACGACAACCCCTGGTGGCTGTATGGGCAAACCATTTGGGGAGATTACTTCCCCTGGTCGCTCGCACTCCCCCTGGGGTTGATTCTGGCCATCCGGCGCCTGCGCCAATTTTCGCCCCGTCTGCTCTTCGCCTGGAGCATAACCCTGATCATATTCTTTTCGCTTTCGGCTTCCAAGCAAAGCAAGTATCTGCTTCCCGCCGTCCCGGCCTTCACCGGGTTGGCACTGATGGCTCTCGCGTGGGTCTTCCGCCGCCATACGGCCGGGCTACACCGCACCATGGCGGTATGGATTGGGATCATTCTACTGTTTTTTGGCGTAATTATCGCCACCTGGCTGCCCTTCGCCTCGGCGCATATCGATGACAACCATAGTTACGCCCAGCTTAAAGGCCGGGTGGCGGCAGCCCCGGGTCCCATCGTTATGTATGGCTGGCCGCGGTCACTTGTCTTGTGGCAATTGGGCGCGCCCATGCCCTGGTTCCGCGATTCCAGGTCGCTGTATGGCGCTATTCATTCCGGCAAACTTCGTGCCGGAGCTTACCTGTTGGTTCCCCATAGTGATCTGGCGCGCTATGGCGCCCGGGGAACCCAAATTTTGTCACCGGCACCGGCACCACCTTATCTCCGCTATATCACCTCTCTACATAGCAAGGGGGGATTCGAAGTCTATCGCGTGCTTGCCGGCGCGAAGCTGGCCCCCCTTCCGAAAACCCCCCTCCCCGCGCCACCGCGATGGTGGGATCGATTTGATACAGATTAGTCCAGCGCCCGGCTTTTCACCGGAGCATCCTATTGTTCAGCACCCTGGCGCTTAGCCCGGCGGACCCGCTCCCGGACCGCACGGTTTACCGCCGCGGCGCTGTAACTTGCCAAAGCCTCGGGCCATCCGCATGCCTCCCGTGCCACCAGCTCGGCCAATAAACCCACATGGGAGGCATGGGAATTAAGTGCCGGAATATAGTCGAAGCGCACTCCTCCGGCACGCAGAAACACTTCGCGGTAACGGATGGCCACCTCTTCAAGAGTTTCCAGGCAATCCACCGCGAAGCCGGGGCAGATCGTACTCACCGATTTCACCCCACTATTCCCCCAGGCAACCAGAGTAGTATCGGTTGCCGGCTCCAGCCATCGAGTCCGTCCAAACCGGGATTGAAAGGCGATCGCCCAGGCCGCACGCGGCAGCACCAAAGATTCGGCTACCAGGCGAGCAGTAGCCTGGCATTGGCAATAGTAGGGATCCCCCGCCAATAGGGATGCACGGGGGGTCCCATGAAAGGAAAACAGTAGCCGCTCCGTCGTCCCATGCTTATCCCAATGGTGGCGCACGCTCTGGGCCAAAGCTGCGATATAACGCGGATGATCATGATAATGGTCCACAAACCGCAACCCAGGAACCCGCCGCATTTTCCCTATGGCGCCCGCCACGGCATCGAAGGCGGCACCGGTGCTTGACCCTGAATACTGGGGATACAAGGGGAGGGCCACAATGCGCTCGGCCCCCGCATCGGAGAGAAGCCGCAGTGCGGTATCTATTCGGGGTTCGCCATAGCACATTCCTAACGCCACTGAAACCGGGCCTTCCAGCCGTACGGTCAGCGCCTTGCGCAGCCCCTGCTCCAGCGCCCGGCTATGAACCAACAGGGGCGATCCGGCCGGAGTCCAAACCGCTCGATAGGCACGGGCACTCCTGCGCGGACGAACTCGCAATACCACCCCGTGCACCAACGCCCGACGCCACAAGGGGCGCATTTCAATCACGCGCGGATCATTCAGAAATTCGGCTAGATAACGGCGCAACGCCCTAGGCGAAGCCGCTTTAGGGGTACCAAGATTGATTAACAGCACCCCAAGACGGGGGCATTGGTCATGGCAAAAGTCGTCCCGGCCTAGATACCCCCCCTTGATCGAGCCCATTGCCCCCCCGAATCAGAGGCTGTAATAAAGATCGAACTCGATCGGATGGGTGGTCATACGCAAACGCTGCACATCCTGCTCCTTGAGCCGGATATAGGCATCGATTGCCGAATCGCTAAAGACGCCGCCCACGGTTAAAAACTCACGATCATTGTTGAGCGCCGCGAGTGATTCCTCCAGCGAATAGGCAACCTCGGGAATATCCTGGGATACTTCCGGAGGAAGATTGTATAAATCCTTATCCATCGCCTCACCGGGATGGCGCCGATTGAGGATGCCATCCAGGCCGGCGAGCAACAGCGCACTGAAGGCTAAATAGGGATTCGCCAGGCCATCCGGAAAACGGATTTCGATGCGTCGGCCCTTGGTGCTGGGCGCAAAGGGTACCCGAATGGAAGCCGAGCGGTTCCGCACCGAATAGGCCAGTTTGACCGGGGCCTCGAAGCCCGGTACCAACCGTTTGTAGCTATTGGTGGCCGGATTAGTAAAAGCATTAAGCGCCCGGGCATGGCTAATGATCCCACCAATAAAATACAATGCCGTATCCGATAACCCCCCATACCCATCGCCAGCAAACAGATTCTCGCCTTTCTTCGCCAGCGAGAGATGCACGTGCATGCCATTCCCGTTGTCCCCCACCAGCGGCTTGGGCATAAAAGTTGCCGTTTTGCCGTGTTGCTGAGCAACATTCATCACCACATATTTAACGATCTGGATCTCATCCGCCTTACGCACCAGCGAATTCATTCGCACCCCGATCTCGCATTGCCCGGCGGTGGCGACCTCATGATGATGTACCTCGGGAACCAAGCCCATTTGATTCAACACACGACACATTTCCGAGCGTAGATCATGCAGTGTATCCACCGGCGGAACCGGAAAGTAACCACCTTTTATCGCCGGTCTATGACCAAAATTACCGTTGGGATAAATGCGTGCCGAATTCCAGTTCGCTTCCCGTGAATCCACTTGATAGAAAGCGCCGCTGATCGAGCTACCCCAGCGCACATCATCGAACACAAAGAACTCGTTTTCTGGACCGAACCAGGCGGTATCGGCAATCCCGCTAGAGAGCAGATAGGCTTCCGCACGTTTGGCGATCGAGCGCGGATCCTGGTCGTAGCCTTCCAACGTGACCGGCTCCACCACATCACAACGTAAATTCAGCGTCGGGTCAACCGTGAACGGATCCACTACGGCCGTTGTGGCATCCGGCATCAAGACCATGTCGGATTCATTAATTTGTTTCCAGCCGGCGATTGAAGAACCATCAAAGGGTTTTCCCGCCTCGAAAAACCCGGAATCAACGATACCTGAACTTACGGTGACATGATGCTCCTTGCCGAGGGTGTCGGTAAACCGTAAATCAGCAAATGCAATCTCGCCCGTAGCGAATCGCTTGAGGATTTCATCAACAGTCATGTCGTTTTCTCCACTGAATGTAGCGGGTAATGCCGGCTCGGGCGCCGCCTCTGCATCTTCCTCGGAAGCCGCTGCTCGGAGCGATACGTCTGCTCCCGCCGCGCCAAGGGCCCACCCGGCATAGGCACTGCCGATATACTATCGCCTTTATCAATTTTGCGCACGCTTGCATGAATCAAGGCCGACCCCGAACCTTTCAAGAACTGATTTCCCGGCTGAAGCAGTATTGGTCGAAACAAGGTGCGGCCCTGCTTGAGCCTTATGATTTACCTATGGGAGCGGCAACCTTTCATCCCGCCACCTTCTTGCGTGCACTGGGTCCCCGGCCTTGGCGGGGCGCTTTTCTTCAGCCTTGCCGCCGGCCCACGGATGGCCGCTATGGGAAAAACCCCAACCGCGGACAACAGTACTTCCAATTCCAGGTAGTACTCAAACCATCACCCGAAGATATTCAAACCCGTTACCTGGGCTCTCTCGAAGCGCTGGGAGTGGATCTTTCAATCCATGAAATCCGCTTTGTTGAAGACGACTGGACATCGCCCACCCTGGGCGCCTGGGGGCTGGGGTGGGAAGTCTGGCTTAACGGGATGGAGATCAGTCAATTTACCTATTTTCAACAGGTTGGTGGACTGGAATGCCACCCCATCACCGGGGAAATAACCTATGGGCTGGAGCGCATCGCCATGTACCTCCAAGAGGTTGACAGCATGTATGATTTAATCTGGCATGAAACCGGTCAAGATGTGCTCCGCTACGGAGATCTGTACCTGCGGAATGAGTACGAACAGTCCCTTTACAACTTTGACCTGGCCGACATCCAGGCACTTTCCACCCGTTTTACAGCAGCCGAAATTTCCCACCGGAAACTGCTATCCGCAGGGGCTCTCATGCCAGCTTATGAATGTGTACTCGAGGCTTCTCACGTATTTAACCTGCTCGATTCCCGTCGCGCACTTTCCGTTACCGACCGCCAACGACGCATCCTTCAGGTACGCCGTATGGCCTCCGGTCTGGCCCGCGCCTGGATCGAGAGTGAGCCATCCATATGAGTGAATTACCATCCCGGACCCTTCTGATCGAGATTGGTACCGAAGAATTACCCGCCGGAGCCCAACGGGCGCTGGCACAGGCACTCGCGAATGCCTTGGAATCCCTGTTACACAAGCAGCGGTTATCCGCGCGGAAGATCCAATACTACAGCACTCCCCGCCGCCTTGCCGTGCTGGCTTTTGATGTTCCCGCGACCCAACCCCAGCAACTCATCGAGCGGCGCGGGCCAAGCCTCGACATAGCCTTTGACAACAAGGGCCGAGCCACCGCGGCGGCGCTGGGCTTCGCACATTCCGCCGGTGTCGATGTCGCCGAGTTGCAAACTCTGCAAACCCCCGAAGGTGCTTGGTTGCAGCTGCATCGGGTGCAACCCGGCCTCCCGGCACTCGAGATCCTGTCCGCGCGATTACCGCGAATGTTGACTTCTCTGCCCTTACCGCGACGGATGCGATGGGGTGAAGAAAAGGCCGAGTTCTTACGCCCGGTTCGGTGGCTGGTTGCCCGCCTGGATAAGCAAATTATTCCCTTTATGGCGTTTGGACTATCCAGTTCCGGCACCAGCTTCGGCCATCGGTTTCATCATCCCGGGCCGGTTGAATTGCCTGCCCTTACTAACTACTCCGATGCCCTCCTGTCGGCCCGCGTCGTGGTGGATGCCGATGAGCGTGAACGGCGCATTCGCCAGAAGGTAACGGCTCTGGCCTCGGAACACGGTGCAATCGCGGATGCTCCGGATCTGCTTTTCACCGAGATAACCGGCATGGTGGAATGGCCCAGCGTGCTTGAAGCAAGTTACGCACCCGAGTATCTGGCACTCCCAGAGCCGGTCTTAATCACCACCCTGGTCCACCATCAACGCTTCATCCCGCTTCGTGAAGCATCCACCCGCCGGTTGCTCCCTCGGTTTATCGCGGTACTCAACCTTGAAAGCCGCGAACCGGAACAGGTGCGCCATGGACTCGAACGCGTCGTCCGGCCACGATTGGAAGATGCCAGGTTCCATTACCAACGTGACCGAAAACGTAATTTTGAGACTTATTTTAAAGATCTTGGTGCCCTGACCTTTGCCCCCCACTTGGGATCCATGGCGGAAAAGTCTTTGCGCCTGGTTCGCATGGCTCCCCGGATTGCCAAGATCTTCTCTGTTGACACCGATCAACTTGAGCGCGCCGCGTACCTTTGCAAGTGCGATCTAGCCACTGGATTGGTGATCGAGTTTCCAGAACTTCAGGGAATTCTCGGTGGCCAATACGCAAGTGAAAGCGGTGAATCCAAAGCAGTTTCCGCGGCCATTTCCACGCAGTATTTACCGGCGGGTCCAAATGATCCTTTACCCGATACGCCCTGCGGTCTGGCCCTGGCTTTTGCCGACCGCCTCGATACATTGATCGGCGGCTTCGCGGCCGGTCTCGAGCCCACTGCAACCAAAGATGCCTTTGGGTTACGCCGTGCCGCATTCGGCTTAATCCGCATCGCCGCCGACTCTGTTTCCTCCATCAACTTGGAACCTCTGCTGGAAGAGGCGGCCAAATTATACCCCCAGGAACTCGATACGCAAAATTCTGCGCCCGCCTTGCATGCATTTTTGGTTGAACGCTTGCGTAGCCTGTTGCTCGATCGCGGCGCAGCAGCCGATGTGGTTAATGCCGTACTTGCCGTAGCCCCCTTGGAACCCGCTGATGTGATGGCCCGGATCGAAGCCCTCACGGCACTGCGACGACACCCGGAAATTATTGCCCTGGCCGCCGCTAACAAGCGTATAGCCAATATTCTTCGGCAGGCTCAAAGACACTCCTCCCCCATGGATTCCACGGCTCCCGCGGCCCCCCTCGAGTCGGCGGAGCAAACCCTGGAAACCGCACTGCAGCAAGCGAGCAAACAAATTGCCTCCAGCTTAAATGCAAGAGAATATCCGCAGGCATTAAATACACTTGTCAAGCTATACCAACCACTCAATGAATTTTTTGATTCAGTCTTGGTTATGGCTCCTGATCGATCTGTTCGCCATCGCAGATTGAAGTTACTTTCCCGTCTACAGACCCTGTTTCTCAGTATAGCGGATATTGGGAAATTGCAACAACCCACTATACCGACATGAAACTGATCGTCCTGGACCGCGATGGTGTAATCAATAAGGATCGCCCGGACTACGTTAAATCCGTAGACGAATGGATCCCCATCCCGGGTAGCATTTCGGCGATGGCTCAGCTGACGCGCGCCGGTTTTGAAATTGTGATTGCAACTAATCAATCCGGTATTGGCCGGGGATTGTATTCTGCGGAAGCCGTGGCTGCAATTCATCGGCGCATCAGGCTGGAGGCGGCACAGCAAGGGGCAAGAATCGCCGGATTTTATATTTGCCCCCATGCGCCAAGCGCAGGCTGTAATTGCCGTAAACCCGCCCCTGGTCTGTTGCAGGCCATAGCCAGAGATCACCAGGTCAGCCCTCAAGAACTAATCTTTATTGGCGATAATACAAAGGATCTTGCGGCAGCCCGGGCCATCGGTGCACGCGGTATCTTGGTTTTAACGGGCCATGGAGTTGAGTCTTTACACATCGAACGTGCGGCCGGGCGCGAACCTGAACATTATCCCGATCTTGCTACGGCTATAAACGCGCTTCCCGCCATTGTTCCTACCCGGACGAAGTTATTTATTCGCTCCCTTGCCTTCAATGTCTCTTATACAACCGCAATCATATTATATTCCATCCCGGTACTACTTTCCCTACCTTTTGGAAGGCGACCCATAGAAATCATTACTCAAAATTATGGGCGGCTGCTATTCTGGATCATGAAAAAAATCATCCGCCTTGATTATTTTATCAGCGGACAAAATAATCTCCCGCCCGGGGGCGGATATATTTTTGCTTGGAAGCATCAATCCACATGGGAGACTTTCATCCCCTTGGTATTGGTACATAAGCTTACATATATCCTCAAGCGTGAACTTCTATGGATCCCCGTAGTTGGATGGGCTATTGCTCGATTAGGCGCCATTGGCATTAACCGCAGTAATCGCCACAAGGCTATCGCTAAAATTCTACGCCGGGGAAAGCATCTTCTGGCGCGGCATTATGTGATTATTTTATATCCAGAAGGGCATCGCACACCTCCCGGTACTACGCGCAGATATGGGCTATCCGGCGCCTTGTTGGCCAGGGAATGCAACGTTCCAATAATCCCGGTGGCGCATAATGCAGCGGATTTCTGGCCCCGCAAAAGTTTTATAAAACAACCCGGGACGGTACGGGTAATCATCGGCTTGCCGATTTCATCCTCCGGCCGCTCGGCGCAAGAGATCAGCCTGGAGGTTCAACACTGGATTGAACATAATATGAACGAGATCAGTCTAGGATATATGCGTCACAAATAAATTAAATCCAATTATAACAATATGTTACTTAAGTATTTAGATATCTAAATTAGAAACGGCCAAGGCATTCTGCTCAATAAATTCCCGTCGTGGTTCGACTTGATCTCCCATTAAAGTGGTAAAAACATCATCCGCTTCTGCCGCGTCTTCAATGCGAACTTGAACCAAACGGCGCATAGCGGGATCCATCGTAGTTTCCCAAAGCTGATCTGGGTTCATTTCACCCAATCCCTTATAGCGTTGTACCGACATACCTCGCCGAGCTTCGGCCATCAGCCACTCAACCACTTCAGAGAAGCGAGTGATATTTTGACTCCGTTCACCCCGGCTAATCTGTGCTCCTTCCCCAACAAGTCCATCCAGTCGTTCTATATGCCGAGAGATAGCCTGATACTCAGGACTCAAGAAAAACCCACTGGGATAATACTCTTCACTGGTTATTCCGTTTTTATAGCGAATAAGTTTAACCGCAGGTCCCTTCTCCATTGAAACCGCATTAAATTCGTACCGGGTGCCATCCCCCCCCTGGCTTATAGCCGCAAGGCGCCACATTTCCAACCGTTCATCAAGCGCTTCCTTGTTACTCCAGATATCCGGCTGCAAGGGCGGTATATCTACAAGCGCCTCCACTGCCGCCCGCTCATACCTCTGTGACAGGCGATCGATGATCCGCTCCACCGCCAAGTGCTCGCGTGCCAACCCCGCCAGCGTTTCGGCACCAATCGGGTCTGCATTATTCCGCGGGCGATATTCGGCGCCCTCTAGGGCCACCGCCAATAAATGTAATGCCAGGGCGGTCTCATCCTTTATATAATTTTCCCGCTTTCCGCTTTTGATTTTATACAACGGAGGTTGAGCAATATAGATATGTCCCCGCTCAATCAGTTCGTGCATCTGACGATAGAAAAATGTCAGTAATAAAGTACGAATATGCGCACCATCAACATCGGCATCCGTCATGATAATAATGCGGTGATAACGTAATTTATCTGGATTAAAGTCATCGTGACCAATACCACAACCCAAGGCAGTAATCAGTGTGCCCACCTCAACCGAAGATAACATCCGATCAAATCGGGCCTTCTCGACATTAAGAATTTTCCCCTTCAATGGCAGAATAGCCTGGATACGCCGATCTCGCGCCTGTTTAGCCGATCCCCCGGCGGAATCTCCCTCCACCACGAACAATTCAGATTTTCCCGGATCATGTTCCTGGCAATCAGCAAGTTTTCCCGGAAGTCCAGCTACATCCATAGCACCTTTTCGCCGCGTCATTTCCCTCGCTTTTCGTGCGGCCTCGCGTGCATGAGCCGCTTCAATAATTTTCCCTACAATGGCTTTAGCTTCAACCGGGTGCTCCAGTAAGTAATCCTCAAAATAACGGGAAGTCAATCTTTCCACAACCGCCTTTACTTCGGAGGAAACCAACTTATCCTTGGTTTGCGACGAGAATTTAGGATCAGGAACCTTTACCGACAACACGGCGGTCAAACCCTCACGAGAATCATCGCCTGAAAGAGAAATTTTATCGCGTTTAGTCCACCCCTCCTGTTCCGCATAATGATTAATTGTTCGTGTCAGTGCCCCGCGCAACCCAGCAAGATGTGAACCTCCATCCCGCTGAGGAATATTATTAGTGAAACAAAATACATTTTCTTGATAGCCATCACTCCATTGCATTGCTAATTCTATCGTGATGTCATCCCTTTCCGCCGTAAAGTAAAAAATCCCTGGGTGCAATACCGTTCTTTTCCGATTTAAATGGGCCACAAAGGCTTGCAAGCCACCTTCATAATGAAATATCTCCTCTCGTCCATCCCGTTCATCTTGAAGGATGATATAAACGCCAGAATTTAAAAAAGCCATCTCACGTAGCCGATTGGCTACCGTGTCAAACCGAAACTCAATATGAGTAAAAATTGTAGGACTGGGGAAAAACCGTATTTCTGTTCCTCTTTTATCCGTTTCCCCCATATCCTGCAAAGCAGTTTCCGGCACTCCCAGATGATAGATTTGCTCATAAAAACGACCATCCCGGGAAATACGCAACTCAAGCTGATCCGAAAGCGCATTAACTACCGAAACACCCACGCCATGCAATCCACCCGACACCTTGTAAGCATTGTCATCAAATTTTGCACCAGCATGCAGTGTCATCATAATCACTTCGGCCGCCGACCGACCTTCCTCGGGATGAATATCTACAGGAATTCCACGGCCATCATCGCTAACAGTGACACTACCATTCATATGCAGAATAACCTTTATCTTATGGCAATATCCTGCTAAAGCTTCGTCGATAGAGTTATCCACTATCTCGTAAATCATCCGATGCAAGCCCGTACCATCATCGGTATCCCCAATATACATACCGGGACGTTTTCTTACCGCATCGAGCCCTCTAAGAATCTTAATGTTTTTTGAAGTGTATTCAGCGGCTGCAGCCATACTTATTTCCATAAACCATTGGTTCTATTATACCCTGCATAATAGAGATAGATCCCTTGCTTAACAAGCGACCATAATCACCTTCCCTGGTTCCACGTGAAACCTTTTACAACCTTCCCATAACGGGAATTCACCTAACTCAGGGAGAAAAGATACCCAAATTTGACCCGCCACCCCGGAAAGAGCGCGCAAAGCTTGCCTCCAAGCCGTTCGATCCAGGTCAGCAACAAGGTCATCTAACAAAAGAATAGGCGCTCGGCCGGCTTCGGAAAGTAACTGGCACTGTGCCCGCCACAACCACATACCAGCCAACTTCTGTTGTCCCCGGGATAAATTCCGAGCTTCCTTCCCTTCAACCATTAAAACCCAATCATCCAAGTGAGGGCCCGCAAGACTCTGCCCGAGTTTTTCCTCGCGTTTTCCTATATACTCCAACACCGAAAGAAGATCACTTCCCTGTTCCCAACCTTGCTTATATTGGATTTTCCCACCAGAGAAGATAGCCCGCCATTCCTCATGGGCAGAAAGAATTTGATTAATCCGTTCAACCTGCCTTACCCTAAACTGAGTAAGAATCTGCCCATATTCTGCCATTGCCACAGTCCAAGGGGATAATGCTGGCGAATTTACCCCGGTACGTAGCCCCCGGTTTCTCTGCCGGTGCGCCCGGCGCCACCGCCGCCATATCTGGATAAAAGAAGGTTCCACGTGAAACGCACCCCAATCCAAAAATTGACGTCGGTATGTAGGAGACGCTGAGATTAACTCATAGGACTTTGCGCCTAGATAAAGAGTTGGAAGAGATGTAATGATTTCAGCTACGGCAACTCCTATTTTTCCATCCACGTGCTGCAACCGCCGCGTAGACCGTAAAGAAAGTCCAAGCTGATGCAGCCTCTCACTTTGCGCCCAAATAAGAACTTGTGCTTCTTCCTCTCCCTGGGCTATCTGATCCAAAATTCGTCGCGTACGAAAACTCTTCCCGCGCAAAACCGTAAAAATCGCTTCAAGAATACTGGTTTTTCCAGCTCCATTAGATCCTTCCAAAAGCACCCATGCACATTCTCCTAGTTCCATCTGAAGATGTGTATGACAACGGAAACGATCGATTTCCAACCGCTCTAATCGTGGCATGAGACCAGCCACAAAAAAGTAAATATCACAGCCGCATAGGCATAATCACATATAGTGATTTCGTTTTTCCGGATTCACGGACTAAAGCACTGGCATTGGCACCGGTAAAACCAAATTCAACCATCTCGGATTTGATTACCGATAACATATCCTGAAGATAACCCGCATTAAAAGCGATAACCAACTTCTCCCCCTCATACTGTCCGGGGAAAGCCTCTTCCGCCTCTTCGTTTTCTGGATTATGTGCAAAAAGCCTTAATTCTTTTGTGTCAATCTCAAGCCGAACACCCCGGAATTCTTCATTTGCCAGGATAGAAACGCGAGTCAACGACTCATGAAAAGATGCCCGATCCACTCGAAGCTTCCGGGTGCTAGCTGCCGGGATAACTCGATTATAGTCAGGAAATTTTCCATCTATAAGTTTTGTTATCAAAACAATGGAATCCATCTGAAACCTGGCGTGGCTCTCTCCTACGGTAATATCCAAGCTCGTTTCAACCGCCCCCAAAAGGCGTTCTAACTCATTAATTGCCTTCCGCGGAAGGATTACGGCACGCTTCGACTCAATACTTAATTCCGGCATAGCACATTCACTCAAGGCCAACCGATGACCATCGGTTCCCACGGCCCGCAGTAAATTACTTTCAACCTCTAAAAGAAGCCCGGTCAGATAATAACGGACATCTTGCTGTGCCATAGCAAAGGAAGTTTTCTTTAATAATTCCATAAAAATTTGTGCTGGAACCAAAAAATTAATTCCTTGATTTTTACCTTCAATACAAGGAAACTCATCTGCAGGAAGGGTGGATAAAACAAAGCGGCTACATCCAGATTCAAGGTACAACCTCTCGTTTTTAAACCTCAGCGTCAAGGTGCTTCCCTCCGGAAGTGCCTTACAAATATCCAATAATTTCCGTGCCGGAGAGGTTACCGTTCCCAAATCGATGACTTTACCATTTAGATCGGCCGACATTTCTATTTCAAGATCCGTCGTGGTTAGCCGAAGTTCTGATTCGGATATTGTTTTAATACAAACATTAGCCAAGATAGCTAATGTTTGCCTCTTTTCAACAACTCCGATAATGCTCTGCAATGGACGTAATAAATCCTCTCTTAATAATTCAATATACATAGTTACTCCTAATTACAGGCTTAGGGGATAAATGGTTAACCCCTGGTTTTGCTATTGATGACCATAACTTAGATACCAAGTTTTCCATTCACTTTCTCTGTGTACCCTGGGGATAATCTGTGAATATATTTCTAGGTTGTGAATTTTCCTCCAAAAGAACTCGTTTATTCACAGCTTATCCCGAAAGTAATCGTAATAAGTTTTGATAGTCATCATCAATTTGAATGTCACCGGAGCGAAGTTCTGCTATTTTTCGACATGCGTGTAAAACCGTACTATGATCCCTCCCTCCAAAGGCCGATCCAATTTCAGGGAGACTATGCCGTGTCAACTCCTTGGATAGAGCCATAGCTATTTGTCGTGGTCGAGTGATGGACCTGCTCCTGCTCTTGGATGAAAGATCCGATGGACGAATTCTGAAGTAATTTGCTACGGTGCGCTGAATATTTTCTATGCTAACTAATTTTTGTTGAATTGCCAGAAGATCTTTTAGTGCCATACGCGCTAAATCAATGGATATGGGCCGCGAAGTGAAATGCGCCGTTGCTATGACGCGCCGAAGTGCCCCTTCGAGTTCACGGACATTAGATCTAATCCGTTGCGCTAGGAAGAAGGCAACAGTATCCGGCAGGGAAACGCCTTGTTGTTTGGCTTTTTGCTGGACGATCAATACCCGGGTTTCCAACTCGGGAGGCTCGATGGCAGCGATTAAACCCCATCCAAAACGGGATTTAAGCCGCTCCTCCAAACCGGTGATTTCTTTTGGGTAACGGTCACTGGTTAGGATTATTTGATGTTGACCCTCGATCAATGTATTAAACGTATAAAAAAACTCTTCCTGTGATCTATCTTTATTGGCAAAAAACTGAATATCATCAATGAGGAGAGTATCAAGAGAGCGGTAATTACGTTTAAATTCATCAATTTTTCGTTGCTGTAATGCTTGAACCATCTCTCCTACAAAACGTTCGGCTTGGACATAGGCAATTCGGCGAGATGGATTTTCTTTAAGCATGTGATTGGCAATAGCCTGAATTAGATGAGTTTTTCCGAGTCCTACACCGCCATAGACAAATAAAGGATTATATTGTCCTCCTGGATGATCGGAAACCAACATGGCGGAGGCACGTGCCATTCGATTGGATGAACCCTCGATAAAGTTCTCGAACAGATTATTTGGGTTGATATGGTTTCCAAGCGGAGAAGAAGGGATACCAGAGGAAGACTTAAAAGTATTTGGCTGGTAGGCGGCCCCTGTTCCCAGAGCCAAGCTGAGCTTGAAATTTGGAGTAGGGGTCAATGATGACATAATATCTTGTATTCTAGGAAGAAAATGAAGTTGCACTTCCTTCATGACAAACCGGTTTGGAGCCAGGAGGCGTAAGTTGTCACCTTGGGCTTCGGCATGCAGGGGACGGAGCCATAGATTTAGGTCGCGCTCTGGACACTCCTCTTCCAGGAGTTGAAGACAGCGCTGCCATAGGCTCGTGATCATATTCGAAGGTTTTGGATTCATTGTGGGCTTTCCAGTTTAACGTGCATTATCGAATCTGTCAGCAGCCAGTCTTGTCTAATATGAAATGAGTCTGAAGGGAGGGTCGTATTTCCAACATGACACCCGCCAACGACGCCACTTCGAAAAGACCCGGTCCAAGCCTTCAAAGATTGGCGAACGTCGCAAACCCCGGCCCGATGGCTAACCTGGGTATATTCGCATTGATACGGTACATCAAGGGGATTTGGACAAACACAAGGGGGTTTACCACATCAACGCCGTCGATGAGGTCACTCAATTCGAGGTCGTGTGTAGCGTCGGGAAAATCAGTGAGCACTACCTCATCCCCGCCCTGGAGCAGCTACTGGCGTCAGTGCCGATGTTAAAAGTCCTATAAATGTCGCCTGAATCCGTGATTTAAATTTATCAAAACGACATCCCCGGCAAGCACTGCAATTTCATTGATCAGGAAATGGCTGAGCGCGAATGCGCAACGGCCTTGTGGAAAACAGGGTTTGTATTTTGATGAT
>Ga0256829_1000330_pt1 | contig 51541 bp, 60 predicted proteins | sample 131447metaG_FD_185979 | JGI IMG/M metagenome (GOLD analysis project Ga0256829, IMG submission 185979) | Hydrothermal vent microbial communities from Lau Basin, Pacific Ocean - 131-447 | ecosystem: Environmental > Aquatic > Marine > Hydrothermal vents | place: Pacific Ocean: Lau Basin | collected...
ACTACAAGAGAAAATAATAGCTTTTAAAGAAGAGATAAATCTCTCTAATATCAAGGCAGTAAGCGGAACACTAAAAGATATAGAGTCAATAGCAAATCCACAAGCGAACAAAACAGATGTAACTGTAAATACACAAGTAAATAGCACAAATAACCTAAGCATAGAAGATTTTTATGAGACTTAAAGCCCTTTGAGTAAAAAGTGAATAATGATACATCAAAACTCTTTTAGTGCTTTTATGGGTAGATATGGAAGTGTGAGAGGTATATTTGAAGAAGCCTAAGAGGTGGTTAATCCCTTAGGTGTTGGTTACTGTTTCAATGCAAAAACTATATAAATAGTCGCTATTAACAGATAGCCCACAGTATGCAAATTTAAAAAGTCGTGTAACATTTTAAAGCCTTGCAGTAATCTAACCCACATAACCCAACCATAAAACCAAAAAAAAAGCCCTACCTCAACGAAGAGATAGAGCTAAATTACTGTAAGAATTGTTACACGACTTAACTTACATACACAAAGCGACCAAGCTTTGATAAGAGAATTATAATCTAACTTAGATTAATCTACTCTAAACTTTTTATAATAGAAATACTCCTATTAAAGACCTCATCAACAAACTAAACAGCTATTAAGATGGGGTTATAAGTGTAACCTAAGTACTACTTAGGGCATAATAGTAAATTTAACGAATGACATGAATGTCAATGGTAATTTTTATTAGCTACGGAAAACTCGTATAAGCTACAATAAAGTTTATAACCCAAAAAACCAAACCGTAACCACAAGACGAAAATTCAAAACCACAAGACGAAAATTCAAAACCACAAGACGAAAATTCAAAACCACAAGACGAAAAACAAAAACCACAAGACGAAAATTAAGACTTAATAATCGTATAGATTTTACTATTCACAAATTTGTGAATGGTAAAGCCAAGTGAGAAAAACCTAGTTTTGGCACGGTCGAAAAAATAGAGACCGTATAGCTTTTGGACGAGTCGAAAAAATGGCGACACCCTTAGAAGGGGGTAATAATAAAGTTATGACACCCTTAACAATCTTTTTGGGTGGATAAAATGGTGAGCCAATAATTAGAGGGCATAAAAATAGCGACTACTCTTTACAAACATTTTCTTTAATAATCTCTTTTAACTCTTTGCAGTCTTTGTTTTCTATGTAGAGAGATAGATATTTTTCTACCCAAAATGGAACAGCTGGTCTATTTGCAGAACCCCATCCATTAACAGTTGATAAAGATATTTGAGTATCTTCACTAAAAGTTTTTTTACTAAAACCTGCTTTTTTCAATAGTTGTTTAAATTCATCTAAATTCACATTATTTCCTTTTTGTATCGAATATACACGAATTATATCATAAGTATAAAATTTTACACCAATAATATATAAATAGACTTGACTTAATTATATCTAATTGGTATAATTACAACATAAATAAGATAAATAACATACCAAAAGGATATAAAATGAGTTACTTAACAATGAAATACAAACTAAGACTACTTGAAGCAGTAGTGAAACAAATCAAAAAGGAAAAATAAAATGAGTATAAAAGCAGACGACAGAATAGTAATGAACAACAGCGACATAACGAAGCCTATCACGCTAAAGCAGTTTAAAAGAGCAACGGGGCTAAGTTTGAAAGAGGTTAAGAGAGCGATAAAGGAACTCAAAGATAAGAACATCATAAGAGAGTTCAATCACTCTAAAAAGGGTGTAATGTATATCGTTAATTATGATTTAGAGAGCATGAACCTACAAGGGGCATAAAATGGCACACTTTGAAATAATGGAGAACTTCACGAAAGTACCGAATGAAGTTTTTTTGATTATAAAATATGTAAATAATAGCAGTTACATCATACTGATACACATAGTGCGACAGACAATCGGCTATGGTAAGAAGAGTGACGGAATAAGCTTATCACAGTTTGTAGAAGCTACAAGATTTAGTAAAAGGCAAATTGTAAAATCAATAGATGAATTAAAAAATCATAGAATTATTAAGGTAACAAAACAGACTCAAAAGAACGGAGGGAAGTCTTATAACAGATATGAACTCAACTTAAAAGGCATTGATACCCTAGTGAACTCAATGCACAAGGGTAGTGAACTGAATGCACAAGGGGTAGTGAACTCAATGCACAAGGGTAGTGAACTGAATGCACATACAAAAGACAATAGACAAAATACAATAGAACAAAAGAAGAGAGAGAGATTAAACCCTTCCTTTTTGTATTTTAAATTTTCGGACTCACTTAAAGCTAAAAAGACAGATGAGTATTTAGCTCATTTAATAGCAGAGAGTGAGTATATCAAAAGTGAAACAGCTTTTAAAATAGCTATTAAAAAGAAGTTAGCTAGAGAAGATAAAGAACAGCTACAAGACTTTGAAGAGTGGTATCTAAATGATGAGTGTACTAAGTTACTAGAAGCTTATAAGGGTACTAAAGTTCTTCATGCTACTAAAGGACTTTTGGAAATAAAGAGCATTTATACTTATTTCAATACTAGTGGCTATAACAAAGATAATTATATTTATATGAGCTTTGTAGGAAGAAAGGAGGAAGATAAAGAGGTTATGGGCTTTAAAAATAGTACAGAGCTTGAAAGATTTATAAAAGATAATGAGTACTAGAAGCTAATAGAGTTATTTAGTGATTATATGCACTTCTTAGAGCATAGAAGCGATTAAAAGAGTTTTAACGGCTAATGAGTCGTTTTATAAATAAAAAGCCTTATATGGCAAATATGAAGAGGAAAACACAAAATGAATACTAGATACAACTATTTAAACATAGAGATACAAAAAGTAAATAATATAAATTTAGCATTAAATGACGAGATAGACAGCACTTATAGCTACATTGAGGACATTGAAACAAAAGAGGAAGCTATTAATGCCTTACTAGATTTTTTAGTCATAGCACGAACACAAGCAAATTTATTACATTTATCTGTGAGCAAGTTTGAAGATTATAATATGAACTTTGTACTAAATACAAATAAAAAACCAAATGAACATATTAACCCTTGTTCTGATGTTGCTTTTAAAAGAAGACAGATAGAGTTTAGATACTAATCTGTCTATAACCTCCTTAGTAACGACCCCAAAGCGGTGAAACTAAAATACAACGGGGTCAAGAATACGAACCTGAACCCAATTAAAAAAGCAAAGCAAACAACTTAGAAGCCCCTCACAAGGGCTACACAATCCAAAACCTCTCATAGATACAATTTACTTATCAAACAAACTTTATCAGCTTTATAGTGCAGTCATGAGGTGTACAGAGGGCAAAAGGTACTGTAAGACAATATTAAAACACATAGGGGTCGGAGTTTGTTCAAAATATCTCAATCACACAAGTTTTTTTATCATTTTCCTTTTCGTATATGTATATACATTGTAGATACATTATTTGAAACAGTTTTTTCTTTAGTTGATTATGCGAAATTTATAGCCTAGAATAGATATTTTAAAAGCTATGATATACTTGTTCAAACAAAACAAGAATGAAAGTGAAGTGACTTTTATTTTTAGGGGTACATTTAGGGGTACATTTTTAATAAAATATCTATATTGCCCTATAATAGGCTCACTTATGTTCTGCACGTCTCCACCATCCAAAATTCCATAACTTATAGTATAATTAGAAAAAATATTGAAAAGAAGAATTATGCGTAATAAACTCCATATTGTATCTTTAGGATGCACCAAAAATCTTGTAGACACTGAAGTGATGATGGGTAGGCTTCAAGAGTATGAACTTACCGACTCAAATGAAGAAGCCGATGTAATCATTGTCAATACCTGTGGTTTTATTGATGCTGCGAAGGAAGAGTCTATCAACACCATTCTCTCTTTGCATGAACAGAGAAAAGAGGATTCACTTTTAGTGATGGCGGGATGCTTGAGTGAACGCTATAAAGAAGAACTCATCGAACAGGTTCCAGAAGTCGACATTTTTACAGGAGTTGGTGATTATGATAAGATTGATGAGTTACTTGAGAGTAAAGAAAACCGTTTTACAGAAAAAGTCTTTCTCATAGATGGAGCAGAACGTGTCGTTACAGGCTCTGCATATCATGCCTATGTAAAACTCTCAGAAGGGTGTAATCAACAGTGTAGTTTTTGTGCTATTCCTTCTTTTAAAGGAAAGCTTAACTCTCGAAATCTTGACTCCATTGCACGCGAAGTTAAATGTCTAGTTGACAAAGGTTATTATGATTTTTCTTTTGTGTCACAAGACTCTAGTTCGTATTTACGAGACCAAAATGTCAAAGATGGACTCTCTTTACTCATCCAAAGAATTGAACTCATCGAAGGGGTTCAATCGGCACGTATTTTATATCTTTACCCTTCTACAACAACTATGTCACTTTTAAAAAACATTGCAAAAAGTAAAATCTTTCATAACTACTTCGATATGCCTATTCAGCACATCAATGATGATATGTTACGTTTAATGAAACGCGGATTTGGAAAAGAAAAAACACTTGAACTCTTAAACTATATGCGTTCACTTCCAAACTCATTTGTAAGAACAAGCTTTATTGTGGGGCATCCCAATGAAACGCAAACAATGTTTGATGAAATGTGTGAATTTGCCGCAACTTTTGGATTTGATAGAGTGAATGTTTTTTCTTATAGCGATGAAGAGACTACTTCTGCTTACGATATGAGTGAAAAGATTTCAGATGAAGTCAAAGCCCAAAGAGCGCAAATCCTCGGGGATATTGTAAGTAAAGCAACTCTAACATCTTTAGAAAAAAATGTTGGACAAGAAGTTGATATAGTTATAGATAAAGAGAGTGATGAGCATGAGTACCTTTTAAGTGCGCGTAAACTTCTCTGGGCGCCTGAAATTGATGGTGAAATTTATGTCAATGACAGAACAAAAGATGAAGATTTAGCATTTAAAAAGGTCTATAAAGCAACTATCACAGGTCTTGTTGGTAACATTTTAACTGCTACTGTGGACAATGCTTAAAGAGTCTGCACTTATACAACTCAAAGAGGGGAAAAACCTTCTTGCATTCTCAGCAGGAGGAGACTCTACTGCCCTCCTCTTTTTGCTTTTAAAAGAGCATATTGCTTTTGATATTGCGATTGTAGATTATGAATTACGTGAGCAAAGTAAAGCTGAAATAGCGTATGCACACGAGTTAGCTCAGAAATATAAATTTCATTGCTACACTCATACTTCACCCAAAATAACAACAAACTTTGAAGCTAAAGCAAGAGCAATTCGCTATGAGTTTTTTCAAAAAATCATCCAAAAACACAACTATACCAATCTTATTACAGCCCATCATTTAGGAGATAGATTTGAGTGGATGTTGATGCAATTTTGTAAAGGTGCTGGATGTGCTGAACTTTCAGGAATGCGTTCTATAGAACAGAAAGACAACTACAGCCTTTTACGACCACTTTTACATTTGGACAAGTCATCACTTTTAGCATTTTTACACAAAGAAAATATACACTATTTTGAAGATGAAAGTAATCAAGATACAAAATACAAACGCAATGAATTTCGTCTTAATCATGCACAACCACTCTTAGAAAAATATCGTAAAGGCATTCAAAAAAGTTTTGAATATCTTGATACCGATGTAAAAGAGATTATTCATGATGTGACATTACACACCTATGATGACTTCACTTATTTTCATAGTTCAGGGAAAAAACGTAGTGATATTTTCCATATAGATAAAGTACTCAAACGCAGAGGCTATCTTCTTTCTAGCAAGGAAAAGGAGTCTCTCAAATCACAAGAAGAACTCATCATTGCACGAAAGATTTTACTTGTACAACAGCATCAATTTGTTTTTATACTTCCCTTCATCCAAAACCAAACTATGCCAAAGGCATTTAAAGAAGAGATGCGACTCTTTAAAATAGCTCCAAAAATGCGAGGCTATCTTTTTAAAAATCTTGAGATAAAAGAGCATGTCATTTCTCTTTTGTAGTATTTTGATCAGCACAATACACTTTCATTGTAAAAGATGATTTTATGAGTTCACCATCGCGTTTAAATGCGATAGGGAAATTTACTCCTATAATCCAATCTGCTTTATTTAAAGCTTCTATAAAATCATAAAAACTTTTTGGCGAACTCATTTGAGAAGTTGTATTGACTTCATAACTCAAAAATTCATCATTTTTTACAGGAGTTGCCAGTTTTGAAAGTTGCAATGATGAGAAATATTTTTTATACTGTTTTTCAAATCGTTCTTGATTAAATACTTTATCAAAAGCAATAATAATATTACGATTTTTCTTTTGTAAATCTTGTAACTCTGTTGTTGTTTCATTATGAAAATCTTGATATCTTCGCAGTTCTTTTTCTGCTTTTTTGACTGTGATACGTTCTTTCCTATACTCTTTTCCCTTTGGAATTAAAACAGTAAAAGAAAATACTAGCACAAAGATAAAAAGAAGAAGTGAGAGTATTATCAAATAGAGTGTAGGACGAGGAATATTAATTTTCATGGTTTCCCTCATCTATATAGTTTGTAGAAACAAAGTACATCCAGCCATTTCCAGCAGGATAAAAACTACTATATGTTTCATGGAAGATAGAACGCAGTGGTGCTTGTAACATAAAGTTATACACATCTTTGTTGGGAGTAATCCCTTTTAATATAAGAGATTTTTTCCCAAGCATTGCCGTTGACAATGTAATGCGAGGAGGTACCAAATCGAACAAATTTGTAATAGAATCTTTTAAAACTGTATTTTCTGTTTGGATACTCTGTGCTAAAGCTCTCTCTTTTTCTATATAGACTATTTGTTCTTTCATTTTTGCTAAAGAAGTATGGAGTTGTGTATCTCTTTTTTCAATACTCTTTAAACTCTTTTCAAAACTATAATCTTTAAAAAGTAAAAAAGCATATGTCATAAAAAGCATTAAAAATGAAATAGAAAAAAATGTACTTAATAATTTCACTTCAAGAGTAAAAACACTTTTAGGACGTGGTTTTATATAGCTATATTTCATGAAACTACCTCTTCTACACAAAGGGAGGAAAGTTCTTGTGCTATATCAATACTGCGCACATAAACATTCAAAAACATCTCCTCTTCAAAATATTGCTTTAATAAACTCGAAGTACCTACACCATCAGCGATATAAATAGTTTCTAAAAATTTACTATCATATTTTTCATCATGATAGTAACGATTAATGGACTCTTGTATCAAAGTAAACCTTTGGTAATCTTCTGTTGAAACCGAATCCTTTGTTTCGTGTGTTATGGCTGCTACTTCTTCATCCAACTCTTCTTCTGCATCTTCATTGTGAGAAAAATCATCTATATCATCTAAACTATCCAAATCAGCGATATCACCAAAATCGTCTAAAGAATCGAGTTCATCAATAGCACTAATATCATCTAAGTCAATACCTTCGTCTATCTCTTCAATGATATCTAATTCTTCTTCATCTTCTAACAATGTTTCATCTAAAGCTTCATCTGGCTCATACACTTCTATGTTTATAGACTCCGCATAGAGGAGTATTGCATTTTCAAATACACTCAAGGTTATTAAGTCTTCTTGTATAAGAATATATCCTGCAAAAAAATCTGCAATTTTATCTTTAAAAAAATGTACCAAGAGTGAAAATGGAGAAAAAATAAAATCTAAACCTATCTTTTCGTAATTTTTCTCTATCTCATATAAATCACTCTTTGAAGTGTAGTATGCCCATTGCTTATTGTAGCATTTATACTCACTCTCACTCATATCCTGATAACGTGCCATCTCATTTTTCACGCAAGTTGGAATCGCACCTTGCAATGTAGAGTTGTCAAGATATGCGATATAAAAAAATGGTGTTTCTTTTGTAAAATTATGAATATAATCTAGAAGTTTTTCATTGAGACCAAAAACATCAAACTGCTCTTCATAACTATCTTGTAGCTTCTCTTTTTTATATGTTTGCACATATACTGTAGTACCATTTCTGTCTATAACAATATTGATAAAAGCTTTACTATACAAAGATTCTAAGAACTTCACTATGATTCCAATCCGCATAAAGGGTGTGCTTTGTTATAATTCTTTTGTTTCAAAGCAGTTCCTAATTTAGTATAAATTTGTGTTGTAGCCATTGAAGCATGTCCCAAGAGTTCACTCACATCGGCAATAGGCGCACCGCCATTGAGAAGTGCAGTTGCATAAGAATGGCGTAATTGATGGGGTGTCACTTTAATACCTACTCTTTTAAAGACTTTAGTAATGATGTATCTTAAACTATTTTCGCTTAATCTTTCGCCATTTTTTTCAAAAAGAAACTTTTTCATGCTAAATGTATCTAAATAATCGTCTATAATTTCCTTTGTTGTAGCAAGTATAGGAACATCTCTTTGCTTATCGCCCTTTCCAACAATTCTAACCCATTCATCTTTCATATCAGCTAATTGCAAATTGGCAAGTTCGGAGACACGAAGTCCTAAGGTATATAAAAGTATCACGATAAGTTTTTCTTGTAAGTCTGCATGTTCAAGTGCTTCTACTATGTAGCTATGTAAAATAGGCTTTGGTAATGTTTTTGCAGTCTTCACACTCTCATCAGATTTTAAAGAGGCTTTCATTTGATTGTCATTTAAAAAAAGCACAAAACTTCGTAAAGCACTTAACTTTTTACTGATTGTTTTCGCATTTAACGCAGCGATATGGAGACGATATGGCATTAAATCAAAAATAATCCTGCCCTCTTCCTCATATACCTCTATAAAACGCAATGCCTCTTCAATACTCTGAGCATAACTCATTATGGTAAGGTCAGAGTAGCCTTTTTGCTCTTCTAAAGATTCTAAAAAAAGAACTTTTTGCTTATCTATCAGCTTGTTCAAAAAGTTTCTCAAATTTTTCAAAATATTTTTGGGCATCACTCACGAGTTTTTTATCAGTGATAACACTTGGAGCAAGCTTGATGTAAGAATCTATCATAATCTTACACATCATCTTTATCTTTGCTCTTTGTGCATCTGTTACACTCCCCTTATCTGTCATAAGTGCTATCTCTTTGAGATACTTTTTTGCATCATCAAGGTAAGCAACATATTTTAAAGCCGTTTTTGATTGTGCCATAACAGTCGATGCCATACGGTTATAAACATCTCCACTAAAGGCCTCATTTGCCAAAGTATATGCTATTTTATAAGAACCTGTTTCATAGTAAAATTTTGCTTCTATCGACTTTTGATAGGATGGATTCACAAGAAAAAAGACAAACAAGATAAACAGTACAATGCCAGAAAACCCGAAAAGTCCAAGCTTATTTTTCATGTTTGAGTAAACCTTTTTGAATCAAATTACGTGCTGTTTCAAGGTCTAAGCCATTCACATCGATTTCAGCACTCGCATAATAATTAATTGTACCAAAAGGTTTTGGAATGACAAATTTATCCCATGAACCCAATTGCCATTTTTTTGTCGGTTTTATCTCAACAAGCACTATCTTCGCCTTTGCTTTTTGTGCCATCACGATAACTCCATCTGAAACTTCATGTCGAGGTCCCTTAGGTCCATCAGGAGTGATGCCTATATCATACCCATTTTTAAGTGATTTAATCGATTGGATTAAAACACGTGCTGCATTTCGTGTGGTAGAACCAGCTAATGTTCCTAAACCAAAATATCTAATTGTCCGTGAGATGAGTTCACCATCAAAATGGTTGGATATCAGTACTTTAGCATGGGGTGTTTTTCTATAATGGGTATACAAATATGGCAACATCAACAGCTCACCATGCCAACAAGCGAAGATGATTGGCTCTTGTGTGAGATTTTTTGGAGCATAGAAGTTTTTTTTATTAAGTGTATAGAGAATTCGTATAACTAAAGAGCCAATAAAAGGAAGTAAAATAAGTGCTAAATAACGAAGTGTTTTTTTACGCAACAATCTCCCCTGTCAAAATTGTTCTTCCAATCTCTGTGATTTTCACATCTTGAAATGTTCCTAAAAGTTCTTCAGAACCTTTTACTTTTATGACGATATTGTTATCACTCCGTCCTGACACAAAATTATTTTTAATTAAAGATTCAAAGTAAACACGGTATATTTTCCCAAGGCATTTTTTATGGATACTATCAATAATGTTGTTTTGTAATTCTTGCAAATAACTTAAACGCTCTGAACCCACTTCAGCATCTACTATATTTTGAAAATGCTCCGCCTCTGTTTCTGGTCGCGGTGAATACTTAAAAGAAAAAATTTGGTCAAATTGCACTTGTTTCACAACATCAATCGTCTCTTCAAAATCCACTTCGCTTTCCCCAGGAAATGCTACAATGATGTCAGTACTAATGCTTACCTCTGGACACTCTTGGCGTAATTTGGCAACACGATTTAAAAACCACTCTTTAGTATAGCCACGTTTCATATCTCGAAGTACTTTAGTACTACCACTTTGGAGTGGCATATGCATTGATTTACAAATCTTTGGATTATGTGCGAACTCTTCGATGAAGGCATCATCCATATGAAATGGATGTGGAGAGGTGAAACGAATACGTTCTAAGTCTTCTACTTCAGAGAGTCTTTGCAAAAGTTGTGTAAAACTTACTTTTTCCTGCTCTCCTGAGAAACGGCGACCATAATTGTTAACATTTTGACCTAAAAGAAAAATCTCTTTGACACCTTCACCCACTACTTTTTTTACTTCATTCACAATCAACTCAGCAGGAATAGAAATCTCTTCCCCGCGTGTTTTTGGAACGATACAAAAAGTACAAGCCTTATCACAACCTATCGAGATGTTTATGTAAGCCTTGTAAGGGGATGAGCGAAAATCTTTAAATGCAAACTCACTCTCATCATAATTTATATCTATCTCAACCGCTTTATCTTTATGTAAAACCTCACTAATTTTAGAAACATTTCTTGCCCCTAAAACAAAGTTTACATAAGGGGCTCGTTTGATGATTTCATCCCCAAGATGTGAAGCAGTACAGCCACATACCCCTATCTTCGCACCCTCTTTTTTTCTTTTGTTAAAACCACCCAACTCACTAAAAAGTTTATGGACTGGCTTTTCTCGTACGGAGCAAGTATTTATCAAAATAAGGTCTGCACTCTCTAAGTCTGTTGTTGTTTCATAGCCTTCTTTTTCATGCAGTTCGGCTATCATATGTTCAGAATCTCTCGAGTTCATAGCACAACCTAAGGTTTCAATAAATAACTTTTTACTCATCTTCTTCTCTTTAGCTCATAATGTGAACTTGGTACATGTAGTCATTATCTGACAAACCAAATTTCACTTCACTCATATAAAAACTTTTTCCTTTTGCTTCAAAGTGGTCTTGTAACTCCAATAAATCTTTATGAGAATTTTCTCTATCAAAATAAAAGATAATGCTATCATCTTTAGCAACACTTGCTTCTATCTTTTCTAAATCTACTTTTTTTGGTTTACTTGTCAGTTCTGTTCTTGCGAATTTTAAATCCATGCTTCATTCCTATTTAAATATAGTGCATTATAGTAAATTTCTACTAAAATTTTGGTTAAAGAGATTTTTATACATTTTAGAGTATAATTTTGTACTTCAGAAGAAATCCCCCAAATTATTATCATTGTTTGATTTCTTTACATTTAAAGGAAAATATTTATGGAAAAAATACTCGATATTGCCCAAGCTATTGCGGATGAAAAAGGTCTCAACCCTGAGAATGTTTTAACATCACTCAAGACTGCTTTTATTCAAACTGCCAAAAGAGTCATCAACAGAAATTTTGCATTTGTAGCAGAAATTGATGCAGATACAAAAAACCTAAACATTGTGCAGACTATCACAGTCGTTGCAGATGAAGATGAAAGACTTGCCGATGAAGAGCTTGCACCTGCATACATTCCTCTCACAGAAGCACGAGAGTATGATGACCAAGTGGAGCTAGGCGACCAACTCCAAATTGATCATAATTTAGAAGATTATGGCAGAACAGGGGCATCACAACTTCACCGCGAAATAGAGTACCATATACAAAGATTAGTAGAAGATGAACTTTTCAACAAGTACAAATCTAAAGTCGGCACTCTCGTAAGTGGTCGAGTTGTGCGTGTCGATGCACAAAATGCGACCTACATAGAAGTAGATGAAATCCGTGCTATTCTTCCTATGAAAAGTCGTATCAAGGGAGAGTTTTTTGATGTAGGCGATCACATCAAAGCAGTCGTACGTCGTGTAAATATGGACAAAGAAAACGGCATTCAGATAGAGCTATCTCGTACAAGTCCTAAGTTTTTAGAAGAACTTTTAGCACTTGAAGTTCCTGAGATTGCAGAGGGAACTGTTCTTGTTGAAAAAGCAGCCCGTATTCCGGGTGAGCGTGCAAAGATTGCTATCATGAGTACACACCCACAAGTTGATGCTGTAGGTGCGACCGTTGGAGTAAAAGGAGTCCGTATTAATGCAGTAAGTGAAGAACTCATTGGTGAAAACATTGACTGTATTGAGTATACAACCATCCCTGAACTCTTTGTCTCTCGAACGATGAGTCCTGCTATTATCTCTCATGTAGAGATTGTACAAAATGAAGAGGGTGAAAATGAAAAAGCGATTATCACACTTCCAGCAGACCAAAAAAGTAAAGCGATAGGAAAAAGTGGGATTAACATCCGTTTGGCTTCTATGCTTACAGGAATGCAGATAGAGTTAGTCGAGAGCGATAGTGTAACCAATGAAAATGGCGAGATAGAAGAAGCTAAAGAGAGTGTAGATGCACTCGAGGCACTCTTTAACTAACTTCTCTTCATGTACGGATTTAATCTCAAAAGGATTAAATCTGCCAAAATATTTCCTGCTAGAGTCAAAAAAGCTGTTATCATCAAAATCCCCATAATCACAGGATAATCACGACTCAAAGCGGACATAAAAAAAAGCTGTCCCATGCCCTCTATACCAAAAATAGACTCCAAGATAACACTCCCACCGATAAGCCCTGGAAGAGAGAGTCCAAGGAGAGTAATGATAGGGGGTAATAGATTTGGCAAAATATAGAGTCTTAGGAGTTGTTGTTTTGTAAGACCACGAGAGCGTGCAAAATAGTAATAATCACTCTTGAGAATCTCTAAAGTCAAAGAGCGTACATAGATAATCATACTCCCAATACCTGTAAATATCATCACAACTATCGGCAGTGTTAAGTGCCATAACATATCTACGATGTTTGCAAAACCTGTTTTAGCTTCTATGGAGTGTAGCCCTGCTATGGGAAACCAATGTAATTTAAGTGCAAAAAAGAGGATAAAAAGGAGTGCAAGATAAAAAGATGGCAAAGAAAAAGAGAGTAAAGAGATTTGACGGATGATATAATCTTGTTTTTTTTCATAATGAAGTGCCGATACAATCCCTAAGTATAAAGCAATAGCAAATACAAAAAAAAGTGCCGTAAAATTCATACTCAATGTAACGGGAAGTCTTTTCAAGATGTCACTACTCACATCAGCCCCACTCACAAAAGAGATACCAAAGTTAAGGCTCATGATATTGACAACCCAGTCCAAATACTGTTGCAAGAGTGATTTATCGAGTCCATAAATAGCTTTGAGCTGAGAGAGAGCTTCTTTGGTCATGTTAGGATTTAGTTCCCCTGCTCCAAAAAAGCTATTTGGTGCAGCATGGATAGCTAGAAATGAGACTACCGAGATGATGAAAAGCATAAAGAGTATGTAAAAGAGTTTTTTGACCATAGACAACCCAAGAAAATTTATACTAAAGAAAGTATATAATCTTTCCCTAAGACAGTAATAATAGTAGCTACGATGAGCCATTGTAATCTATCAAATTTTGAGTCTATTTTTTCTATTTTTTTCTCTATCTGATCAAATCGTTTATCTACTTGCTCAAATCGTTTGTCTATTTGTTCAAACTGTTTATCTACTTGCTCAAATCGTTTATCTACCTGCTCAAATCGTTTATTTACTTGTCCTGAGAGTTCCGATATGTCAATTTTTACATCTTCTCTTGTTGCACTATGTTGTGTTACATTGAGAAGATGTAGCATTAAATCTTTTTGTGTAAATTCATTTGAATTGAGTTTTGAAAAATCTTGCATAAATATCTCCTTTTGTGACTAATGCATACTAGCTAGCTAAGTATGTATTATATTTTTTCTAGATTTCAGCATTTATACTGACATAAATTATAGTTTCTTCCAAAAAATCAAGTCAAATTGTTGTGAGTTTATGAAAACCGTAGTAAAATGTTATGCCAATAGCTACCAATAATATGCTTAATGCTATGGTACTCATTATAAATCCTTTATTTTTTTTGTATTTTTAATGATAGATTTTATAATCTGCATAAATGTAATCAACAATATAGCATCTAAGACTAAACCTATCCAAAAATAAATACCAATTTTTCCTACTTCTTCGCTATTAATAAGTGCACCTGTTATAATTACAATCACACCAACAACAATACTCATACCAATTCATAAAGTATTTAAAATCTCTTTTATCTCATCTATTTTTGCCATAGAGTATTATAGCATAAGTTAAAAAGAAAAATTTAAGTGCTTTGAGGATTTGTTTGGGTAGTATTTATTTTATCAGTGCTGTCTAATTTCCATTTAAAAAAAACGAGAAAACTCTTTATATTTTTTCTATATTTCCAGCATTTATGCCAACATATACTATAGTTCCGATAAAAAATGCTATGGTTGCTAATACTAAAATTTCCATTATAATCCCCTCAATGCTCTTATTTTATTTTTTATATTTTTATCAATAAATAAAATTGTAATAGTAAGTACAATTATCGCTATAACATCTGCAATTATTTTTATATTTGAAGAAACTGCATAATTATTTATCAACCAGCTTATGAGACCTATAGTTGTGATAACTATAATACCAAGCCATACTTTCAAATAATTCAGTTCTTCTTTTATCTCATCTATTTTTGCCATGAGTTATTATACCATAAGTTTAAAAGAAAAGATTTTAGTAATTTTAAGAAGTGTTTTGAGAGTTTGTTTGGAGTGAAGCTATCTCCCAAAAGGGAGATAAGTTTTAAGCGAGTTTGGCTTTAGACTAGAAGTTTAAAGTTAAGTATGCTTGAACAGTACTAAATGCACTACCTTTTTCAGTAGCAGTTTTTTGATTTTGATCATCAATTTTTGAATATACATAAGCAAGTGTTGCATCTAATGGTCCAACAGTTTTACCAATAGTAGCCGTAAATTCTTTCATATCATTACCTGCAACAGTACCACCATTTTTACCCGCATTAGCATAAGTATAGTAAGCACCTAAGTCAAGACCAGCAGCTTTACCCTCAGCAGAAATGTGAAGTGTATCAGTATCAGCACCTGTTACATAACCATAGTTCCACCATGCTTCAGTATAAAGTTTAGAATCAGCACCTCTCATTACACCATTCTTATCAGCTAAAGTTGCAAGGTTAAATCCAGCAGGAAGACCAGCTATTTTTTCTTTACCAGTTGAAGAGTATGCTACTTTAAGTGTTGCAACATCTTTCATTTCGTAACCTAACATTGCTGCGAATACATCGTTGTTAATTGAACTTACACCAGCACCTTTAAGGTCTGTTTTAATGTAAGAGTATTGAGCACCAGCTAAAATACCTTCAATAGAACCATCAGCTTCTAACCAATATGCATCAACATGAGACATTTTCACACCAGCAAAAGCAGCATTACCTAACAATGTCTGAACATTCACATCAGTTTGTGCACCATAGTACCAACCTTGAAGTGTTACTGGTTTGATTGAATTATTAACAATACCTACAGCATATGCACCATTATAGAAAGATTTGAAAGAGCTTTCTTGATTAGCAGCTGTAGCACCACTATCAAGACCACCACCAAGAGCCGCAGCACTATTATGTTGTCCAACATAAGCACCAACTAAAGTAGTATCTGGTAAATCTTGGTTGATTACAACAGCAGCTTCAAAAGTGTTTTCTACTAATGACCAAGTTTCTGTGTGAACTAATGGAGTATCAAGAGGCATACGACCGATTTTAACAGTTGTTTTCCCTAATGTTGTAGCCAACCATGCTTCATTTACAACATAAGTATCTACTGTACCACCTGTCCAAGTTGAAGAAACCATATTATTATACAGACCAAGAGTAGTAATAGCAGTAGCTTTTACACCAGCAGAAATATTTTTTGTTAAATCAGCAGTAAGGTTTAAACTTACAGCAGCTTCACCAGCAGCATTACCTTTTCCGAAAAGATTATTACTAGCAGATTTTGTTCCTGCAGTATCAAGTACATAATTATTATCTGATGTAGTATAATAAAGTTTAGCATCACCACTAACCTTAACATTCTCGATAGCAAACGCACTTGAACCAACTAGTAGCGCAGCCACTAAACTCATTTTTGTAAATTTCATATATTCTCCTTGTTATGTTACAAATTTCAATGAACATTATAGCATATATTACTCTTATAGTTATCTTAAATGTTACCAAACATTAACAATTCATTAGTTATAATCATTCTATGAAACATATAATTATAAAAACAACACTCACAATCCTTAGTAGTTCACTCATAATAGGATGTTCATCTACGAATTCAGTTGCACCCTCTCAAAACAGTGCATTAAATAGTATCAGTAAATCTAATGCACAGAAACCAAAAGATGGCTTTATGCAAAAATCTATGGACAACTGGTTTACAAACGACTGGACACCTACTATATCTAAAGATAAAGATATACAAAAGAAGTATATGAGAAAAGACGGGAGTACGAAAGTCGTCTATAAAGATGGAAGAGAAGAAGTCCACTATGTAGAAAAGGACGATAAACCTTTCACCCTTCAAGAGTATGTGGACAAAGCATCCGCTTACAGAAAAGCCCATCCAAATGACTATGAGCATTCTAATGTGAAGCAGTTGGAGAGTATGCCTATCATAGGGAAGTAAAAACAAGGTATAATAATTTATGGAAAAATAGAAAGATTAGAAAAAAAATTAGATTTCTTAAAAGAGAAGTACAGAGGGTATTTCTTGGTTTTATTAGGATTAGTAATTGCAGCTGCATCTATCTATATTGTATGGAAAAATATTCTTTCCACTCCAATACATAAAACATAGACTTTAGCATTAAGAATTTTTTGCAGTAAAATTGATTATATCTTTGCTAAACTATGCTATAATTTTGCCATCAAAGCTTGGCGGCTTTGTGTGTGTAAGTTTTCGTGCATGACACTTACAACAATCAAGCTCTATCACTCTTTATTGAGTGCTAGGGCTTTTTTTTTGGTTTAATGGTTGGGTTATGGGGTTAGATTATTTGTAGGTTTAATCATGCACGATTTTTTCAATTTACACACCGTAGGCTATCTGTTAATAGCAACTATTTATATAGTTTTTGCATTGAAACAGTAAGCAACACCTAAGGGACTAGCCACCCCTTAGGCTTCTCTTTCGTTATCAATTTTTCAAAATCTCACAAAAATCATCCACTTTTAAAGCAGCACTTCCTACTAAAACACCATCTACATTTTGAAGGTCTAAGACCTCTTTTGCATTTGCTACTTTGACACTGCCACCATACAGAAGAGGAGCCGATGATTTTGCTTTTAAATCTGTATGTATTGCTTCAATGTCTTCAAGTGTAGGTGTGAGTCCCGTACCTATTGCCCATACGGGTTCATAGGCTATAATGAGATTTTCATAGGCTGTATCTATCCCCTCATACTGGGCAGAGATATACGCCATCATTTCTTCTTTTCCCGCTTCACGTTTTTCAAGTGGTTCACCGACACAGTAGACGATAGTAAATCCCAATTCTTTATAAAAGTTAAACTTCTCTACTAGAGTTGCTTGTGTTTCTTTTAAAATATGGCGTCTTTCACTATGCCCTATCAGTATAGTTTTGATGCTAAACTCTGCTAAATGTTCTAAGCCTATTTCACCTGTAAATGCACCGTTTTTTGTAGCATAGGCATTTTGAGTCCCTACTTTTACTTTTCCCTCATGTGCAAGTAAGCTCGACATCGCAGGAAAAACAAGGACTTCATTTTGTGTTTGTGAAGTTTGTACACACTTTTCTAAATTATCTATATACTCTTTTGTATCAACTCTTGTGAGATTTGTTTTTAGATTTGCTGCTATTATCATGTTTAATTCTTATGTATAGGGTGATTGTTTATTTCATAGGATATATATCCAAATGTCACAACTAATGCTAAAGTAGAAACTATTACTGTCCATTCCATCCCTATAACTCCTCCAATTCATCTATCATTTGAAATGCTTTTTTATTAATCTTTATCAATAAAAAAGACAAAACTAATATCAAAAATACTGCGGCATACACAATGCTAGCCTCACTGCTATTATAATGTGTAGCCGTCCAACCTAGTAAAGAGACTAAAGTGGCTGCAAAAACAGCAAAAACTACCTTATACCAACCTATCTGCTCTTTTATCTTTTCGCTTTTACTCATTATATCATATTTTTACTCGGAGTGGTGCAACTCCTGGAAGTTCTTTACCCTCAAGAAGTTCCAGTGAAGCACCCCCTCCTGTGGAGATAAAGCTCATCTCTTCATTCACTCCAACTCTTTGTACCAAGTCAGCAGTATCTCCTCCTCCAACAACTGTCGTTGCATAAGAGTCTGCTACAAAATGGGCTATTTTAGAAGAACCACGTGCAAATTTCTCCATCTCATAGACACCCATTGGTCCATTCCAAAGCACAGTTTGGACATCATTGAGTCCTTCACGGTAGAGTCGCACAGTTGCTGGACCGATGTCTAAACCCATCCAGTCATCTGGTATCTCTTGTGCTGTTACGATTTTACTCACTGCATCTTCTGCAAACTTTTCTGCAGCAATAACATCTACAGGTAAGTAAAACTTCACACCGAGGCGTTTGGCTTCATCCATCACATGTTGTGCTTCATCCATAAGGTCATCTTCGACTAAAGAAGCTCCTATGTTGTAACCCATCTGCTTTAAAAAAGTAAATGCCATACCTCCACCAATGAAGATTTTATCGACCTTTGGTAGAAGATTTGTGAGGGCTTCAAGCTTACCTGAGACCTTACTTCCTCCAACGATAGCAGCAAAAGGACGCACGGGATTATTGACAAGTTTACCAAAAAAGTTTATCTCTTTTTCAAGTAAAAAACCGGCAGCTTTATGCTCTGTATCGAAAAACTTTGTAATCCCTTCTACAGAAGCATGCGCACGATGGCTTACTCCAAAGGCATCATTGATGTAAAAATCTGCCATTGACGCTAGCGTCTTTGAAAGTGTTGCATCATTTTTAGTCTCCCCTACTTCAAAACGCAGGTTTTCTAAAAGAAGTACTTCATGACGAGGGAGTTCTTTTGCTTTTTTCAAGGCATCTTCACCCACAACATCACTTGCTATTTCAACATGGCGTTTTAAGAGCTGTTGTAAACGCAGTGCGATAGGTTTTAAAGAGTATTCTTCTACTACTTCACCTTTAGGACGACCAAAGTGTGAAGCTAAAATCACAGCACAATCTTTATCTAAACAGTAGTTTATACTTGCAACTGCAGAGCGGATACGTCTATCATCTGTAATATTTCCAAAATCATCCATCGGGACATTAAAGTCACAGCGTATAAATACTTTTTTTTTCTCTAAATCTAAATCTTTTATGCTTAATAATTTCATCTTTTTTCCTATTTTTTATTTACTGATGTGTATTGCCATATCTAAAAGTCTGTTGGAATAACCCCATTCATTGTCATACCAAGCACGAATACCTAACATATCTTCACCCATGACCTGAATCAAATCTTCTGCCACAATAGCACTAAAAGAGGAACCGACAAAATCTTGTGAGACTCTTTTATCTTTATCTATCAGTAAAAGCCCTGCATATTCACTGTTTGCTTTTTCATTGAAAAGTGCAATGACCTCATCTTGCGTTGTTTTTTTAGAAAGATGCAGGGTTAAATCGACCATAGAAACATCAGGTGTTGGTACTCGAATGCTTGTGCCATCGAGTTTGCCTTTAAGTTGTGGTAAGACTCGACTCAAAGCTTTTGCCGCCCCTGTAGTAGTTGGAATCATATTGATAGCAGCAGCTCGTGAGCGGCGGATGTCACGGTTGTGTTTGACATCTAAAAGGTTCTGGTCATTTGTGTAAGAGTGAATCGTTGTCATCAAACCTTTTTCTATCCCATATGCCGCATCTAAAATATTCGCTATTGGTGCTAAACAGTTTGTCGTACAAGAGGCATTGGAGATAATTGCTTCACCATTATACTTTTCATGATTTACCCCCATAACAAATGTCGGAGTAACTTTATCTTCAGTAGGTGCAGAGAGAATTACCTTTTTGACACCCTTTTCTATATGTGTTTTGACAAGCTCATGTGTAAGAAAAAGTCCACTACACTCTAAAACAAGTTCCGCACTAGAAGCAGCAAAATCAAGATTTTTGGGGTCGCTTTCTTGAGAGATAGTAATTCCCTCAAAATCAGCATCAAAAGAGCCATGCACCGAATCATACTTTAACAAATGCAACATCATCGCTTCATCTGCCATATCGTTAATCGCTACGACTTCAATATCATCACGAGTAGAAGCTATACGCATAACCGCACGCCCAATTCTCCCAAATCCATTAATTGCAATCTTTAAAGCCATTTGGCACCACCTCATTTTTTGTACGTAATTTTAGCAAAAATTAGTTATAATCTGCTGAATGAAAACTGTAGCACTTTTTGGTGGTTCTTTTGACCCACCACATCTTGGACATATCGCAATCGTTGAGGCTTTAGAAAAATTAGACTTTTTAGATAAAATCATCATAGTTCCAGCCTTTTTAAATCCCTTTAAAACAGAAACTTTTGCCACTCCACAACAGAGGTATAGTTGGTTAAAATCTCTTTTTGAAGAAAGAGATAAAGTGATTGTTGATGATTATGAACTCCAACAAAAAAGAAAAGTGGCTTCGATAGAGACAGTAGAATATCTCTTAGAAAAGTTTGAAAAAGTATATCTAGTCATTGGTGCAGACAACTTAGCAAGTCTTCACAAATGGGAACGGTTTGAAGTGTTAGACTCTCTTGTAACTTTTATAGTTGCTTCAAGAGATAAGATTAGCATTGCAGACAAATTTATGCGTTTAGATATAAATGAGAGTATCTCTTCTTCAGCATTAAGAAAAGAGATGAACAAAAACAAAATACCAAAAAAATGTGCAGAAAAAATAGCACAACATTACAAGGAAAACAATGCAAAATAGAATACAAGCTATCATAGAAACACTCGACAAACACAAGGCAGAGTCTATCGAATCTTTTGATTTAAGAGAAAAAGATTATTTCGTAGATTATGCTATCATTGCTTCATCTTTAGGACAAAAGCATACAACTGCACTCCTTGACCATATGAAAAAAGAACTCAAACCTGAAGAAACCTTTAACTATGTTGAAGAGAGTGGAGACTGGGTTGTTGTAGATTTAGGAGATGTTCTTGTACATATTATGACTCCAGAATATAGGGTGAAGTATGATATGGAAAGTTTTTTATCTGCTTTAGCAACAGGGAAAGAAGGAGAGAATTAAATTCTCCCTACTCCTCCAAATAATTTTCTAGTATAGACCTATATTTATAAATCGCTTCAACATAGTGTACCGGTTCACTCCCCCTTGCTTTACCATATTTCAAATCTTTATAATACTCTTTTTTTGATAGCAGGGGTAAAACTCTTTTGACATCGTCCCAAACATTGGGATTGTAGGACAACTCTTTAGCAAGTTTACGGGCATCATAGATATGCCCCATACCAACATTATATGCAGCTAAGGCAAAACGGAGTTTATCTTCATCTACTATCTCTTTTGGAACAGCCTGAATCAAATACTTGATATGTTTTGTCCCACCAAAAATACTTTCTCTCGCATTTAATCGGTTTTCTACCCCTAGCATTCGAGCTGTGCGATTTGTAAGCATCATCATCCCTCTCACTCCTGTAAAACTTGTGGCTAAAGGGTTCCAAAGGGATTCTTGATATGCCATACTCGCTAAAAGAGTCCATGGGAGATTATAGATTTCACCATATTTTTTAAAATAGTGTTCATAAAGGCATAAACGTGTTTTGATTCGCTTACAAAATATTTTACTGCGATGATTGTACGTAACATATCTTTTTTTGACACTTTGTTTATAAAATGCTGTACGTATTTTTTGAAACTCTTGCGTTTGACTATAAGAAGCGAACCATTCAAAAGTCTTTTCTTTTAACGAAGGTGCTTGATGTGCAAAAATCCAAGCCAACTCTTTTTTCTCACTTAAAGAAAATGCAAGTGTAGTGTTACGAAGGTGTCTATGATTTTTTGCATAGATATCAGAATTGACAATGGTACAATTTATTGTAGATTCATTAACAAGCGCAAGGAGCTTTTTTTCAGAAAATTTATCGGTATATTCTACATCTATATCGTAGCCATCATCTATAAAAGATTGCAATGTCTCTGCATGGATTGAATCTTCTCTTATCATAATATTTAGTCCACCAAGCATGCCAATATCTTTTGGAATCTTTTTTCCTCGAGGTATTTGTCTTGAACAAATCATCTGCTCTTGCACTTGAAAATAGGAAGGTCCAAAATCATACAACTTACTTCTTTCTTCAGTTTTTTCAATATTAGCTGCAATAATATCAATATTTGAATTGCGATACAAAGACAATGCTTCTTCTCGTGTTGGTACAAAAGTAATGTCTAAATCTACATCCAAATAATCAGCAAATTTTTTAATTAAAGTGTATTCCAATCCTTTTTTTCCATCAAGTAATACCACATGAAGTATTCGATTTTTTTGAATTTTTTCTAAAGATGTTAAATGATGGTGTTGTTTTGTTGTGGCGAAAATAGCAGAACTCAACCAAACCACTGCACTCAAAATACTCAGAGAAAAAAAAATGAGAAAATATCTTAAATATTTATTCATGCAAAAATAAAACGATTGATACCATCTTCATACTCATAAGCAAGTACCTGTTCATGCACTTTTAAGATAGAATCCACTAAGTACAGACCTAAACCAAAGCTATTTTTAGAGGGGTTATCTTTTGTAAATGGTTCTATATAGTAGTATAAGGGATGTGACAATCGTTCACCACGATTTTCAAAACAGAGTTCATTATGCATGATAAGAATTGTAATATGCTGATTTGGAGAGTACTTCATGGCATTATCTATCATATTTTTAATGGCTGTTGTGTAAAGCCTGTAGTTTAGTGTTACTTTCACATCGCCTTGTACTTTTACACTGACACACTCTCTCTCAACCATTGCCATATCGATAGCTCCATCAATGACATCCACAAGTCTATATTCACTAAATTCGCTTTTGTCCTCAACACTTGTTACCTCTTCAATAAGGGCAAACTCCGTTACTAAGGCTTCAAGACGTGAGAAAATCGAAGTAAAGCGTTTTTTTTGTTTTTCAGAGTCGAGCATCTGTGTTGCGATAGTCCCTTTTGCGATAGGAGTTTTCAATTCATGCATTAAGTTCCGAAGGAAGAGTGTTCTTGCTGTGAGTAAATTGTCTATCTTTTCCCGTGCCGCTTCGAGTTCATTAGATACAAGTCCAATCTCATCTATATTGTTTGTGCGAAAAGAGATTTTCATATCGCCATTACCAAAGAGTGCGATTTTTTTACGCAAGCGAATAAGTGGACGCAATTTTTGGAGTATTAAGATAAAAGAGAGGGTAATAATCGTAAAAATAGTCGAATAGGCATACATCAAATTTAAAGAGCTGTAGGGTTCTAATGCTTCATCTTTAATCAAAATAGAACCTACTGGTGTTTGAATCTTAAAATATATTGTACTTTCATCTTCAAGCATGAGTGCATTGAGTTTTCCTACAGTGTTTTTACGATAAAGCCCTTCAGGACCAAGCATTAACGTAGATTTGACACTTTTAATACCCTCTTCTTTTAAGATGGTAGCATCCTTTACAATCGAATTTTCCTCTTGTTTGTCTTTGACTAAAAAAAGTTTATAAACAGCTAAATTCGCTTCGAGCATAACATCAGAACTTTGTCGTTGTTGATTCTCCTTATAAATCTGAATAATCACAGCATATTTTGTGAAAATATGGTCAATATACTGCTGTTTATTGAGCTTATAAAACTCCCAAAAGATAGCACTCACACTGAGTAATGTTAAGACAAGTGCGAAAAGAACAGTAAGGAGTACTCCGTGGTGTCGTATCATTTGTAAAAGCTATTTTAAAAGTTTGTAGCCAACACCACGAACAGACTCTATGAGTGCTTTGTCGCCGAGCTTATTTCTGATGCGTCCGACCATAACATCTATACTTTTGTTCGAAGAGTCTTCATTGATTGCATTTACATTGTGAATTAAATCTTCACGAGAGACAACTAAGCCTTGTTTACTTATCATATATGCCAAAATTCCAAATTCTGCATTTGTTAAGTCAATATTACGCCCCTTATAGGTAATAATCATTGTCTCTTTATCGCATTTAAAATCACTTTTTGTTTCCGTTTTTGCCTCTGTCTTTGCTTCATATCGACGTAAAACTGAATTGATTCTTGCTTCAAGTTCTCGTGGGTCATACGGTTTTGGGAGGTAATCATCTGCTCCAAGTTCAAGTGCCTTTATCTTGTCCGTCACATCACTTCTTGCTGAAGAAATAATAATAGGAATATCTTGACGTTCACGAATAGCTTCACACACTTCTAAACCATCCATCCCAGGCAGTGTCAAATCTAAAATAACCAAATCAAAAGGCTCAAGTTTTAAGATACTCACTGCTTTAAAAGGATCATCTTCTGTAATAACGTTAAATTCAAACTGTTCTAAATACTCTGTTAAAATTTCGGCTAGTTCTAAATCATCTTCAATCATCAATATTTTTTGCATTTTTTCTCTCTTTATTAAATATTTTTATAAATTCGCACATAAAATTCATTACGTGAAAATTGTTTTACCAAATAATCATCGGCACCTGCATTTAAATACTTTGCAGTCTCATAAGAGTTTGCTTCATTCGCAAGTGTTAAAATTTTCATCTCTCCTGAAGTTTTGTATTTTCGGGAAACTTCTATAAGTCCAAGGGCATCTACATACGGCTCACTATTGTCTATAATCATCAACTCCACAGAAGGGTGCAATTCTAATTTCTCTAAGGCTTCTTCATTGCTACTAGCACTTATCACTTTAAAACGGTGAAGTTTGAGATTTTGTTTGAGATAGAGACTATAAATATGAGAATCATTCACTACAAGGACACTAATCTGCTTATTTGCCTGCAATCTTTGGAGTTTTTTCATAGCAACAAATGCATTATAATGATTTTGATGTAAGATATAGTCCACTATCTGCGCCCCTTCAAAAACTTCAAAAAAGTCTTCATCTAGGGATTTAATATAGACAAGTGGTGCAATATTATGCTTATTAAGCAGTGCAATTATCTCACCATTTGGGGCATCTTTTAAGCTTTTATCTACGACTGCAAATTCATAGCGCATTTTTAAAAGTTCTTGCTTAGCTTCTTTGTACGAACCAACAAGAGTGTATTCAAAGCTCCCATCTTTATCTAAAAGCTCTTTAAAAACTCCCCGATGTATATTGCTCGCTACAGCTACTAAAAGTTTTGGCATAGAAACACTCCATCAAACGAATATCTTTGTAACATTATAGGCAATAAAAGCTAAACTATAGGCAATAACAGAAGTAAATGCTAAAAGATAGAAGAAATAATGTATCCCTCCTGCTTCACGAGTAAAGACAACTGAAGCCGCTAAACATGGTAAATAAATCATAATAACCACGATAAAGGCAACTGCTGAGGGAAAAGAAATATTTTTACTAATCGCCCCCACTAAGCTATTGTCACCTTCTGTAACATCACTTCCTAGTGCATATAAAACCCCTAAGGTTGAAACGACAACTTCTTTGGCTGCGAGTCCTGCTTGTAAGGCGACACTCATTTTCCAATCAAACCCGAGTGGTGTAAAAAGAGGTTCAGAAAACTTTCCAATAGTTCCTAAATAACTCTGTTCTAACATATCACTTGCTAACTGATTTTTCAGTATCTGCTTTTCTTGTACACTACTTACAGCTGCGATTTTTTGTGCATACTCTGTTTCTAGGGTAAGATTGTGCGGGTAATTACTCAAAAACCAAATCAGCATAGAAGCCCCAGCAATGAAGGTTCCTGCCTTTTGAAGGTACATCATTGTTTTTGTAAGTACCGTATGCCAAATGAGTTTTAACGAAGGCAATCTATACTTTGGCATCTCCATAACAAAAGGCTCATCCACTCCTTTAAATGCAGTCATCTTTAAAACTTTTGCAGCAATAATCCCGAGCATTGCACCACTAATATAAATGACAAATAAGATATTTCCAGCCATTTCAGGAGAGAAAAAAGCCCCTGCAAAAAGGACATACACAGGAAGTCTTGCACCACAAGACATAAAACCTATGATGAAAAGAGTGAGCAGTCTATCTCGGTCATTTTTTAAAATTCTCGCTGACATATAAGCAGGAATGGAACATCCAAAACCAGTAACTAAAGGAATAAAGCTCTGTCCATGCAATCCAAATTTATGAAAAAATCCATCGAGTAAGAATGCGACCCGAGACATATAGCCTGTACTCTCCAAAAGGGCAATCCCTATAAAAAGTATAATAATATTCGGCACAAAAAGGACAACAGCCCCTACCCCTGAAATCACTCCATCGACAACAAGAGAACGAATATCATCATTACCTATAGTCGCACCGACCGTATTACCCAGCCAGCCAAAAAAAGCATCGATATACTCCATAGGAATCGCACCCACTTCAAAAGTAAGTTGAAAAAGACTCCACATAAAAAAAAGAAAAATAGGAATCCCAAAAATAGGGTGAATTAAGATACTATCTATTTTTTCAGTAACTGTTTTTTTTTCTTGTTTTGTTTTTTGTTTGAGTACCTCAGCGACAATTCCACGGTTAAATGAGGCATACTCTTCTGCAAAAGCCTCCTTGACATCATCACTATCATGATGGAGTTCAATATGCTTTGCCGCTTCAATTAAAATCGGTTGGAGTTCTATCCAAATGGGGTTATCATGGAGTTTTTCATAGGTTTTTTTGTTGTTTTTAAGAAGATTAATCGCTACATTTCTATAACTGTTTTCAGATTGAAAACGGTGCTTGTCAAGATACCAAATTATTTGTGCTATCTCCTCTTCGACAGGTTCACTAAAAACTAACTTTGGTTTTACTTTTTCCTCTTGATGTTTTTTTAGTACCCTATCTATAAGTGTCTCAATACCCTCTTTTGTGACAGCAGAAACTTTGACACAAGGGACACCGATAAGTTCAGACATATACTCTGCATTGATTTCTATGCCCTCTTTTTGCGCTTCATCACTCATGTTAAGAGCGATAATTACTTTTTTACTCATCGTTAAAAGTTCTGCTGTGAGTTGTAAGTTTTTTGTTAAGTTCGTAGAATCCACAACATTAATGATGACATCGTACTCTTCCGCACAGAGATAATCATGGGTCACTCGCTCTTCTATCGTATAATCTGTAAAAGCATAAGTTCCAGGTAAATCCACAACTGTAAAATTATAGCCCTTATAATCAAATAACACTTCTGTTTTATCTACTGTAACCCCTGAAAAGTTTCCTACATGAAGATGTGCATTTGATACAGAGTTAATAAGCATACTTTTACCGACATTAGGTTGCCCAACAAGTGCGACTTTGATATGATTTGAGATAGCAGGACAGCTTTTTTCTTCCATTATATTGCCTCAACTTCTATAAGTGCTGCTTCTTGCGCTCGCAGGGCTAAGCGCATCTTCCCTACTTTTACTTCTATCGTTTGTTTGGCTGGAGCCTGTTCTAAAACTTCTACAATAGCCTCTTTCATCAGTCCAAAAGAGATAAGTCTTTGTTTGAGTTCATCTTTAGCATAAAGTTTAAGTACTCTTACTTGTTCTCCACGGTCACACTCTATAAGTTTTTTCATGCAAATCTTCTTTTATTTTTTGTAATGATAATGAATATCATATTAATTTAAGATAAATATTTCTCTAAATGTGAATAATTAATGTATAATTATAGCACTAATTCAAAGAAGAGGTATTTATGGACTTTTTATATAAACCATCATCACACTTTAACCTAGCAAATCTGTTTACATTTGTAAACATTACAGCAGGGCTTCTCGCGACATATAACATCACACACAACAACTTTGTTTTTGCTATTATTTTAGCTTGGATTGGAGGGGCTTTTGATATTTTTGATGGAAAAATTGCAAGAAAATATAATCTTTCTAACGAATTTGGCATCCAGCTTGATAGCTTTGCCGACTTTTTAAGCTTTGTGCTTGTCCCAGTTTTTTTAATCTTTCAGGCTGTTTATGCCACACAACTGAGTGGATTTAGTCTGTTTATCGCGGGTGTTGTAAGTATCGCTTATGTGATTGCTGGACTACGTCGTTTGATTCACTTTAACATCAATGCAGATGCAGGTGAAGTCGATAAGTTTTTTACAGGAGTGCCGACACCACTTGGTGCCATTCTTTTATGGCTTGTTTATCTTAGCAATGCCTATACAATTCTTTCAGGTTTTACGGTTGTCGTTTTAATGGCAATCATTGCATGGAGTCTCAACTCTACACTCAAAGTACCACACCCCTAAACTCTTACTTGTTAAGAGTTTAGACTGTTACTTGCATTTCTAAATTTACAATCCCCAACCGTAATACTCTTTTTGGAGGCTATCACTTCCTTGATGTAAGCAAGTGTCCCTTCTGGGTCTGCATCTCCAACTTCTTCACCGATGATTTTTAGTAAATCCACTTCACTTGTGAGTGTCCAAACTTTTTCATAATGGTATTGTGTTTCTATTTTCATAAATAACTCCTAATGTAAAATCAAACTTGCACCTATAAAAAGATGCTCACTTGGTAAATCTTTAACATAAATATACTGCACTTGCTGACTTTTGTCATCTTTTACTATGATATAGCCCTCTTTTCGTCTTCGTACCTTTTGTATCTCTTCTAAAGGTATCGCTCGTAATCCATCTTTAAGGTAAGAGACATTCACATCTCCTACTGTATCACCACTATAATTTTTCACATAAACACCACTCTGATTTAAAGCTTCTAAGATTATCCATTTTTTATCTCTTTTATGTTTATACTTTTCTTTTAAGATTTGTACAAGAGTAGCAGCATTTTCCACTCTCTGTTTTAATGCAAAACGATGTTTGTTGCGTTGCTCTTTTTTTTCTTGTAAAGCCACTTCTTTTTGTATTTGCAGTGCTAATGCTTTAGCATCTGCAATACTTTTTTTATACTGAGTAAATTCCTTTTGTAAGGCTTCTTGCTTTGCATTTATATTTTTATTCTCTATAACGAGGTATAGAGTACTAGCAAGCAAAGCAATACTTAATACAATGAGTGATAATTCTCTTATTTTCATTCCCTTTCCTCTCTTTATCAAAAATTATTATACTCTTTCTTGGTTAATTTGTAGCACTATAAACTTAATTAATTACAAATATAGATAACTTTAATAAATAAAGAGCAAAATTTCGCTATAATTCCATTTATATTTCAAGGAGAAGGTATCCTAATAGACCTTTTTTGCAAGGCAAACTTGTATCATCTCCTTGTTTCAAAGGATTATGATGCAAGAAAATGCACAAACAGAAGAAAAAAAAGTAGAAGAACCAACAATAACATTTGATGATTTAGGTTTAAGAAAAGAGATACTCCAAAGTGTTAAATATGCAGGATTTAAAGTTCCTTCCCCTATTCAAGAAAAAGCAATTCCTGTTGTTTTAGAAGGTCGCGACATGGTCGGACAAGCACATACAGGAACAGGAAAAACAGCTGCATTTGCACTCCCTGCTCTTTCCAATATGAAAGTAGATGGCAGTGTTGAACTTTTAGTTATTACACCAACTCGTGAGCTTGCAACACAAGTAAGTGATGAGATTTTCAAATATGGTCGCAACTTAGGTGTAAAAACAGTTACTGTTTATGGTGGGAGTTCATACAAACGCCAACTTGACCTTATCAGCCGTGGGGCTTCTGTTGTTGTTGCAACACCAGGACGTTTACTCGACATCCTTAAACGCAATATGCTTGATAACTTTGCACCTGCAACCGTTGTACTTGATGAAGCAGATGAAATGCTTGATATGGGATTTTTAGATGATATTAATGAAATCTTCTCTTATCTTCCAACATCTCGTCAAACACTCCTTTTCTCAGCGACAATGCCAGCACCTATTAAAACGCTTGCGAGTCGTATTTTAGAAAAACCTGAATTTATTTCTATTACTAAGGGTGAAACAACAAATACTGACATTGAACAACTCTATTATGTCATTGATGAGCATGAAAGAGATGATGCAATTATCCGTTTGATGGATAGTGAAACAAGCAAAAAATCAGTTGTATTTTGTAGAACAAAATCAGAAGTTGATAGACTCTCTAATGTCCTCTCAAATGCAGGTTACCTTGCAAATGGTCTCCATGGAGATATGGAGCAACGCCAACGTGAAACAGTTATCAAAGGTTTTAAATCAAACTCTGTGAAAGTTCTTGTGGCGACAGATGTTGCTGCTCGTGGTATTCATATTGATAATATTTCTCATGTGTTCAACTATCATATCCCTTTTGACCCTGAGTCTTATGTTCACCGTATTGGACGAACTGGCCGTGCAGGAACAAAAGGGAAAGCAATCACATTACTTACTCCTTTAGAATTTAAAGAACTCCAACGTATTAAACAAAAAGTTGGAACTTCTATGGCACATGCATTTGTGCCTAGTAAAAATGATATGCGAGCGACAACCGTTGAAAATATCGTAAAATCTATAGAAGACCAAAAAATCTATGATGAAGCACATAAAGTTTTAGACAGACTCAAAGAAGATATAGATGAAGAGACAATTATGTTTAAACTCATCTCTATGATTTTAGACAAACAAGACATCAAAGGTCCAAATAATATCGGTATCACAGCGGATAAACTCGATGCTGTTTTAGCTCGTGCTGCACAACGTGGTGGTGGAAATCGTGGACGAGGACGTGGTAGAAGCGGTGGTGGTTACAGAGGTAACAACAGAAACAGTAGTGGCAACAGAAATAGTGGTGGTGGAAACCGTAACCGTTCAGGTGGCAGAAGTTCTGGTGGGTACAGAGGTAATCGCGACTAATAGAGAACTACAAAATGATTTATGAAGATAAAGAAATAAAAATCGAAATAGAGCCAAGTGAAATTCCTTGGCTTAAAATCTTTACAAAAGACCCTTACAAAGAGTTAGGTGATGTTCCAAAAGCATTGCGGTTACGACTTTGGGAAGTTTTTGACATCATTGAAGAAGAGATGAAAGCTTACTACAAACCTACAAAAATCAACATGGCTTCTTTTGCCAATATGCTCCCACGGGTTCACATTCATGTCATGGCAAGGTTTGAAGAAGATAGTTATTTTCCAAATCCAATGTGGGGTGAAAAATTACGAGATGCGAAGTTAAAGCTTCCTTGTGAAGAGGAGTTTTACAAAAGAGTTGTCAAGGCTTTAGAAAAAGCCTAAAACTCTCTTATTTTTTAAGTGGTGAAAAAGGAACGAGAGCTGAACCCCAAGTGAGGCCACCACCAAAAGCATCTAAAAGCATCATATCTCCTGCTTGCAAACGACCACTTTCATAAATATCATTAATAGCCATAGGAATAGAAGCACCTGAAGTATTTCCATATTTATGAACAGTGAGAACTACTTGTTCTTCTCTCATTTTCAAAGCATCGCCAACTGCTTTAATGATGCGATAATTTGCTTGATGTGGTACAAAGTGCTTAATAGAAGCACTCTCTATATTGTTGTCTGCAAGAATCTCTTTAACATCTTTTGTGAGTGTACGTACTGCCACTTTAAAAGTTTCATTACCTTTCATCTGCATAAAACAGCTTCCAGCTTCTTTATCTAAATCATCATGTGCTGAACCACTCCCACCATTTGGAGTCATGAGTAAGTCAGCATATTCACCATCAGCACCAGTATGAACATCGAGGATAGCTTCTTCTTTATTATCTGTTGCAGAGATAACAGCAGAACCTGCTCCATCCCCAAAAAGTATACAAGTCCCTCTGTCTGTCCAGTCTGTAATTGCTGAAAGTTTTTCACTTCCAATGATAAGAACATTTTTTTTCATTCCTGATTCTATAAAAGCTTTTGCAATAGAAAGAATATAAACAAAACCTGTACAAGCTGCACTAATATCAAATGAAGTCACATTTTTGAGTCCAATTTTGGAAGCAATAATTGTAGCATTTGAAGGCATATTGAAATAATCTGGTGAAATGGTTGCACAAATCACTAAATCTATATCTTCTTTTGCTATGCCACTTCGCTCTAATGCAAGCCCAGCAGCTGCAGCACCCATATCACTATTTCGCTCAGTATCTGCGGCAATATGACGCTCTTTAATACCTGTGCGTTTGTATATCCACTCATCAGATGTATCTACCATTGTTGCTAAATCATCATTTGTTAAAACTTTTTCGGGAATATAAGCCCCAATAGAACGTAGTGCTGCATAAGCCATTAAGAATCCTTTTGTTTTAGCTCTTCTAATCTTTCGATTATATGTACATTCACACCCGTATCAACATAATTTATTGCTTGATAAATTGCATTTTCTATTGCACGAGCATTACTTTTACCATGACTAACGATGGCACACCCTTTTATACCTATAAGTGGCGCACCCCCTACCTCTGCATAATCAATCTGTTTTTTCAGAAGTTTAAACACCTTTCTCATGAGAAGTGCGCCAGTAACAGCCACAGGTGATTTACGAATATACTCTTTAATAAGTCCAGAGATTGTTGAAGCAACCCCTTCACTTGCTTTGAGGACAAGATTTCCTACAAAACCATCACAAGTAATAACATCACAACTGCCATTAAAGATATCGCTTCCTTCCACATTACCTTTAAAACCTCGATATCCTTCGAGTATCTTAAAAGCTGCTTTTGTGACTTCGTTACCTTTTGATGCTTCTTCACCATTTGCTAAAAGACCTATACTTGGATTTTCAATCTTAAGTACATCTTCTGCATAACATCCACCCATCACAGCGAATTGCGCTAAGTGTTCCGGTTTTGAATCAACATTTGCACCCACATCTAAAACAATAGAATTTCTTCCTGTTTTGGTTGGCATAAGTGTTACAAGTGCTGGACGAGCGACACCTTTAAGACGACCAAGGCGCAAGGTTGCGAGTGTCATCGTCGCACCACTATGTCCTGCTGAAACAACACCATCTGCTTCACCATTACGGACTAATTCCATTGCTTTATAGATAGTACTCTCTTTACGTTTTACAGCATCTGTCGCATGATCACTCATAGCAATAACATCATCTGTATCTACGATAGAAATCTTAGCTCTATAACTTTTTGGTAACAAAGGTAAAATTTCTGATTTTTTCCCTATGAGTATAGGTATGAAGCGTTTTTTCTTGAGTGCAGTAACACAGCCTTTTACAATCGGCTCAGGACCAAAGTCCCCGCCCATTGCGTCAATAGCAATCTTGACCATTGACTATTTATACTCGCCAGTTGTAGGGTTGATATGGTGAGGTAATCTGTAAGTTCCATCTGAATCTTTTACAGGTTTAGCTAAAGTGATTTTGTAATGTGTTCTGCGTTTTGCTGAACGAGAGTGTGATACTCTTCTCTTAGGTACTGCCATAGTATTAAGTTCCTTTCTTTTTAAATTTTAGTTTTGACACGCTTTACAACGTGCATAGTCACTCTTGATAAGTTCAATTTCAGAAGCTAAAAGCTCTTCTATATCTACACTACCATCTAAGGATTCAACAACATCTAAGTCGATATTGTTTGAACCATCATAAATGCCATCAGAGAGAAAAAATTCAATCTCTTCATCCACTGACATTCTGAAATCTTCTGCACATATGTCACAAGATTTTTCAAGAAATCCACTAAGTTTTGCCTTGAGCAAAATTAATTTACCTGAATGATACTCTAAATAACCTTTAAAAATCATTTCCCCAGATTTTACTTCAAAATCTAAAGGTATTTTTGTTATTTTTCGTAAAGTTGTTTTCACAAATACTGCTTAAGAAAGTTCTCTTTGTGAAAAGAAAAATGCAATCTCATTTGCTGCATTTTCAACAGAATCACTTCCGTGAACTGCATTTGCATCAATATTTTCAGCGAAGTCTGCACGGATTGTACCAGCTTCTGCTTCTTTAGGGTTTGTAGCACCCATTAAATCACGGTTTTTTTGCATAGCATTTTCACCTTCTAAAACTGAAACTACTACTGGACCACTGATCATAAAATCAACTAAGTCATTAAAGAAAGGACGTTCTGCATGAATCGCATAAAATGCTTCAGCATCACCACGTGAAAGTTGTATTTTTCTTGTTGCAGCGATTTTTAAACCATTGCTCTCAAATCTATCTAAAATTTTGCCTATAACACCTTTTGCAACTGCATCTGGTTTGATTATTGATAGTGTTTGTTCCATCAAATCTCCTCTGAAAATATAAAATTAGAGTGGAATTATATCTAAATAAAGATTGTTTCTAGTTTAAAAAAAAGAGTTTTTTGATTTTGTACGATAAAAAAGAGAACTTTATAAGATTCGAAACACCCAAAGGCATTTCGAAAAGATGAAAAAGACTATTCTACAACAGGTTCTTTTGCTGAACGCTGATCTTCAGTAATGTCTTCTCTATGCTCAGGACTTTCACCGATAGCATCCCAAGTAATACATCCTTCAGTTGGACATGCAGTTGCACATGCTGGTTCGTCATGATGACCAACACACTCTACACATTTATCACCATATACATAGTAAATCTCTTCACCCGATGGATTATCATCCTCATCTACGATTGCTTCTACAGGACACTCATCAATACAAGCGCCACAATTAATACATGTATCATTAATTAAAACTGACATTATTTCTCCTCAAAATTTGATTAAATGTACTATACACTTTAGTTTTTTAAAATTAGCTAAAAATGTATAGTTGTTGTAACATTATCACAAAATGTTACACTTTTACAGACCCAAATACTCTTTTATTTCTTCTGCTCTATCTGTTCTTTCCCAATTAAAGCCATCTTCTTCACGACCAAAATGACCATAAGCAGCTGTTTTTCTATAAATTGGTTTGAGTAAATCAAGTGACTCTATAATTCCAGCAGGGCTTAAATCAAAAAGCTCTTTCACACATGCTTCTATTTTCTCTTCACCCACATTACCCGTTCCATGTGTGTCTACCATAATAGAAACAGGCTGGACAACACCAATAGCATAAGCTACTTGTATAGTCGCTTTGTCACATGCACCCGAAGCTACAAGATTTTTAGCGACATGACGTGCGGCATAAGCTGCACTTCTATCTACTTTTGTTGGGTCTTTTCCAGAAAATGCTCCCCCACCATGTGGGCATGAACCACCATATGTGTCTACAATGATTTTTCTTCCAGTGAGTCCAGCATCACCTTGTGGTCCACCAATAACAAATTTTCCTGTTGGATTGATGTGAAAAATAGTATTTTCATCCATCATATCAGCAGGAATGACTTGCTTGACAACTTCTTCTATCATATCTTTATGGATTTGCTCTTGTGAAATGCCTTCATGGTGCTGTGTTGAGATAACTACAGTCTCTACTGCTACTGGCTTATCATCTACATAACGGACACTAATCTGTGCTTTTCCATCAGGACGTAAGTAAGGAACGATTCCCTCTTTACGTACAAATGCTAGTCTTTGAGTTAAACGGTGTGCTAAGTGAATAGGTAAAGGCATCAGTACATCTGTCTCTCGACAAGCATACCCAAACATTAAACCTTGATCACCTGCACCAATAGCACCATCTTGCTGGTCAACTCCTTGGTTGATGTCAGGAGACTGTTCCCCTATTCCGTTTAATACCGCTGCTGCTCTATAGTCAAAACCATAGTTCGCATCAGTGTAACCTATCTCTTGAATAACTTTTCTAGCAATCTCTTGCATAGGGGCATACGCCGTAGTCTTCAATTCGCCTGCAATTACACAAAAACCATTTGATACCAAAGTTTCACACGCAACACGTGCCTTTGGATCATGTTCAATAATATAATCCAGAACTGCATCACTAATCTGATCTGCCATCTTATCAGGGTGCCCTTCTGTTACAGACTCTGAAGTAAATATATACTCTTTCGTCATCGATTTTTTCCTTATTGAGATATGAAGTCTTGCCTCATAAATCAATGAAAGTATAGCTAATTATTTATTTAATATGTCCGATATAACATTATGCTCTTAAAAAGGATATGTTATGAACACCTCATACAGCTTAGATGCTTACAAATCACATGACCTCAACATTGCCATAAAAACATCCAGTGGGGATGTTATAAAGATGGATTTTTCAAACAAACAAGCAGGCTCCTTTTCTCAAACAAAGAGTGCCAATGGCACCAGTACAAATGCAAGTTTCTCTTCTATACAATCCTTTCAATTTTCAATCGATAGCAATGGTATCTCAGAACAAGACCAAAAAGAGATAGATAATTTTATGAAAAAAGCACAACCTTTCATAGATGACTTTTTAAAAGAGTTTCAAAGCGATGCACCAAAATCTCCTGTAACAAAAATGGCAAAGCAAATAGCATCGTTATTTGAGCCCAATAAAGGAAGAGATGAAAATGGAAAAAATAGCATTAAAACAAATATAGTAAAAGCATTTGATAACTCTTTGAAAAATATTCAAACAAAAGATGAAACGAGTAACTCTTTAGATACAATTTTTAAAGATATGCAAAAACTTTTAGAAAAGACACTCAAAGAGTTTGACAATTTCAATAAAAACATTTATGCATAAAAATTATGTTAAAATACACTTATGAAAATAGTTATCCTAATATTCTTGTATCTAAATGCATTTGCTAGCACTAACTTCACGAAAAGTTATGAAAATCTTGAAACGGCTATAGACCAAATTTCTCAAAAGATTACATTGAAAGAAAAAATATCTTTATATTATCTCTCACTTGCAACACATGATGAAATCTATAGACTCCTTTACAAGCACGAAGATTCAAGTCCAAAGCTACAAATAACGAAGAAAAAGATGCTGCAAACTATCGCACATTTGCAAGAGAACAACAAAATCACACTCCAACAAGTCACACAGTTACGTAATCTTTATGCAAATATGAATCATGAAGCAAAAAAATTATTGCATACTACAACTGAGATAAAAACACCGCAAATTATTTCAAAAGATGTTGAGCAAACACCTTATATAAAGTATATTCTTATGGGATTCACACTCCTCTTTATGTTTATAAGTAGTGTGCTTACATATCTTTTATATAAGACAAGAACTAATGATGTCAAAAAGGATAATTTTCCTATGATTGATGCCATTGTAAAGCATTGAATAGACAATGATGAAGTAAGTTAAAGTCTAAAAACTTGACATTCTTTGCTTTGTTAGTGTAAAATTTCATTAACAAACAAGATATGCAAGGTATCTTTACATCTCTCCTCATGACAAAATCACATAATTAAGGCAGAAATTTATATGAGTGAAACGAATTCACAACAACCTCGTAACAACCAAAAACCTAAAGCAAACAATAACCGCAACAATAATTCAAAACGCACACACACACCCGTCAAAGGTTCAAGTGTAGAAGAACTACGTACTAAACCTATAGAAGAACTGATTAGTATTGCTGAAGCATTAAAAGTAGAACATCCTCAAGAGCTTAAACGCCAAGATGTTATCTTTGAAATTTTAAAAGCACAAACAGCTCAAGGTGGATTTATTCTCTTTAGTGGTATTCTAGAAGTGATGCAAGATGGCTATGGTTTTATCCGTTCTATTGACAAATCATTTAATGAGTCTATCAATGATGCCTATGTTTCAAACACACAAATCAAAAGATTTGCGCTGAGAAATGGAGATGTTGTTACAGGACAAGTACGTCCTCCAAAAGACCAAGAACGCTACTATGCACTCATAAAGATAGAAGCGGTTAATGGTCTGCCACCTGAAGAGAGTAAAAAACGCCCACTTTTTGAAAACCTTGTTCCACTTTATCCTGAAGAAAAAATCCAACTCGAATACAGAGAAAAAGGTTTAACAGGTCGTATGCTTGACCTCTTTTCACCTATTGGGAAAGGACAACGTGGTTTGATTGTTGCCCCTCCAAGAAGTGGTAAAACGGAACTCCTTAAAGAGATTGCTCATGGAATCACAGCCAACCATGCCGAGATAGATTTACTTGTATTACTCGTAGATGAAAGACCTGAAGAGGTAACAGATATGGAACGCAGTGTCAAAGGTGAAGTCTACTCTTCTACTTTTGACATGCCTGCAAAAAACCATGTTAAAGTAGCAGAAATGGTTATAGAAAAAGCAAAGCGTCGTGTTGAGATGGGTCGTGATGTTGTGATACTCCTTGACTCTATTACTCGTTTAGCACGTGCATATAACACGGTTACACCTTCAAGTGGAAAAGTACTTTCAGGGGGTGTTGATGCCAATGCCCTTCATAAACCAAAACGTTTCTTTGGAGCTGCTCGTAACATTGAAAATGGTGGAAGTCTAACTATCATCGCTACGGCACTTGTAGATACGGGAAGTCGTATGGATGAAGTTATCTTTGAAGAGTTCAAAGGAACGGGAAACATGGAAGTTGTCCTCGATAGAAAAGTCGCAGACAGAAGAGTCTTTCCAGCGATTGACATCCTTAAATCAGGAACACGTAAAGATGATTTACTCATTCCTAAGGCTGATTTACAAAAAGTATTTATCCTTCGTCAAATGATTCATAAACAAGATAATGAACTCGAAGCACTCAAATTTGTTTACACAACTATGGGCAAAAAACCGACAAATTCAGAATTTCTTGAAAGTATGAATACAGACAAATAATGAAAGTTGGTGTATTTGATTCTGGGATTGGTGGTTTAACAGTTGTAAAGTCACTACTCAAACACCAACTCTTTGAAGAAATTATTTACTTTGGAGACACCGCTCGTGTTCCTTATGGAAGTAAAGACAAAAACACCATTATCCGTTATGCTATCGAAGCTGTAGAGTTTTTTAAAAACTTTGAACTCGATATGATTATAGTCGCCTGCAACACCGTGAGTGCTTATGCACTGACTGAAATGCAAGAGGCAGCAACTTGTCCTGTGATTGGAGTTGTTGAAGCAGGTGTTTTAGCCACACAAAATGCACTTCAAGATAAAAATGCTAATATTCTCATCCTCGGGACCAATGCAACGATTCATTCTCAAGCCTACGAACATGGTTTAAAAGCTTTAGATTTTCATAACCTTCAAGCCAAAGCAACCCCTCTTTTTGTGCCACTAGTCGAAGAAGCAATTTTTGATGGGGCTATTCTTCAAGCAACCCTGCAACACTACTTTGAAAACCTTAGCAAACCAAATGCCGTGATACTAGGCTGTACACATTTTCCTCTTTTAGAAGATGTATTGGGTCGCTATTTTGGCAAAGAAACCCAACTAATTCACTCAGGAGACGCCATTGTGGAGTACTTAGAAAAAGAGTTCACTTTTAAGAAAAAACAAACAAATACTTCTATCAAGTATTTTGCTTCAGAAAATCCAGATGCCCTGCGTTTAACTGCAAAAAGGTGGCTCAATGTCTAAACGAATCTCTCTATTTGGTTATGGCAACACCACAAAATCACTTGCAAAACATATAAAAAATGCTGTTTTTTATGATGATAAATGCAAAGAACCGTATGCTGGAGTCCATCACTCTTTTGTACGACCTGCCAAAGAATTTAATCCTAACAACTCTGATTTGGAGATTACTTCTCCAGGGATTCCTCCTTCAAATCATCTCATACAAAGTGCTAAAAACCTCATCAGTGAGTATGACTACTTCGCTAATGTAATGAACTTAAAAATCTGGATTAGTGGTACAAATGGTAAAACAACGACCACTCAGATGATGCAATATTTACTCGAGGATAAAGGTGCTTTAGCAGGAGGAAATATCGGAACACCCCTTGGAGAACTTGACCAAAATGCACCAATTTGGATACTTGAAACCAGTTCCTTTACCATGCACTATACCTCAAGTGCAAAACCAAATATTTATGTTCTACTCCCACTTTCTCCCGACCATTTGAGCTGGCATGGAAGTATGCAAGGCTATATAGATGATAAACTGAAACCTTTAGGGATGATGTCTGCCCAAGATACCGCTATCATTCCTGAGGCTTATAAAGACACGCTCACAAAGGCAAAACTTATTACATATAAAGATGAAAATGAGTTAGCAACACTTTTTAAAATTGATGCAAAAAAAGTCAAATTTAAAGGTGCTTTTTTAGCGGATGCACTTTTAGCCATGGCTGTTGATTCACTGCTTTTTCACCGTATAGATTATGATAAAATCAATGCTTTTACCATCGACCCCCATCGTCAAGAAGAATTACTCGATTCCAAAGGAAGATTATGGGTAAACGATACAAAGGCGACCAATATTGATGCAGCAATCGCTGCCGTTAAAAGGTATGAAGCCTCTTTTATTCATCTCATTTTAGGGGGCGATGATAAAGGGGTTGATTTAACAGAATTTTTTGAATTTTTAAAAGATAAAAAAATGCAGATTTATACTATAGGCACGAACAAAACAAAACTCCTGCAACTCGCACAAAGATATAGTATCCCGTGTACTCGTTGCCAAAACCTTCAAGAAGCTGTAATAGAAATAGATATAAGACTCAAAAAAGAAGAAGTTGCCCTCCTCTCTCCTGCAGCGGCAAGTTTAGATGAGTTTTCTTCTTATGCACAGCGAGGCGATACATTTAAAAACGCTGTCAAAAGCATATAATTTTAATGAAATTATGCTAAAATGACTTTAATTCATCACGGAGTCATTTTTGAAAGCAGCATCTGAAGTACTAGCACGAAAATACCGTCCATCAAATTTTGATGAGCTTATAGGTCAAGAGACGATTGCACAAACACTCTCTCTTGCATTAGACTCAAATCGTCTCTCACATGCCTACCTTTTCTCAGGTTTACGAGGGAGTGGAAAAACCTCAACAGCACGTATTTTTGCAAAAGCACTCATCTGTGAAGAGGGGGTGAGTCATCATCCTTGTGGTAAATGTTCCAACTGTAAAATGGCGATTGAAGGTCGGCATATGGATATCATCGAAATGGATGGAGCGAGTAGCCGAAAGATTGATGATATCCGTGACATTGTAGAACAAACAAAGTACAAACCTGCCGTTGCTCGCTATAAAATATTTATCATTGATGAAGTCCATATGCTGACAAAAGAGGCTTTTAATGCCCTTTTAAAAACACTCGAAGAACCCCCTTCTTATGTCAAATTTATCTTAGCAACCACCGACCCACTCAAACTCCCAGCGACTATTTTGAGTCGAACACAACATTTCCGATTTAAAAGTATTGCTACTCATAAAATCATCGAGCATTTAGCCTATATATTAAATTTGGAAGGGATTAGTTTTGAAAATGATGCCTTAGAAATCTTAGCGAGAAGTGGAAGCGGAAGTTTACGAGATACTTTAACTCTCCTTGACCAAGCTATCATATACTCTAAAAACCATGTAGATGTTCGTACAGTCACGGATATGCTCGGTCTTGTTGACCCTAAATTCATTACGGAACTTTTCAATGCTATTTTTAAAAAAGATTATGCTGCACTTGTAGAGTACACAAAATTTTTAGAAGATTATGAAAGTGAAATGGTGGTTGATGAACTCATCGCCTATCTTAAAGAGAAGATGTACAACCAAGATGCCCTCTTTTCTACACTTGTTTTAGATAGATTTTTTAGAATTTTAAGTGATTCTAAGTACCTTTTTAGCATTAATGCTGATGGCTCTTTTGTCCTTTCGCTGATATTTTTCAAAATGATAGAAGCACTTCGCATTCGAGAGATTGACCAGATGATAGAGTCACTTCAAGGGAAAGTAAACACCCCAGAGTTAGCGACTACAGAAACAAGTAAAGTTAAAATTCAGTCCACTACCCCTGAGACCATTCAAGAACCTATCGTTGCAGTCAGAGCGAAAAATCCAGCTCTTGAAAACTTTCACTTGCTGATAGAAAAGATTGCTGATAGAAATTATGCACTCGGAGAGTGTTTTAAAAATAGTATCTCCTTTGTATCATTAGATGCAAATATTCTTACATGGGAGAGTTGTGCAGATGCAAACTGTAAAAAGTCTTTGACACATGGCTACTCCGTGGTGAAACAACTTGTACGAGAAATCTATGGATTTGAGACAAAAATCAAAGGTATTGCCTGCACGAAGACACCAGAACCCTGCACTCTTCAAGAACCTGCCACCATGATAGAAGAAGCAGAAATGGGAGGGTATGCAAGCTGTGTTGCCAACTGCAATGACATCCAACCCTTAGAAGAGACTAACGGAACAGATATAACACAAGAGCCACTTGTTCAAAAAGCGATAGAACTCTTTGAGGCGAAGAAAGTAACTGTACAGTCTAAGGTCTAGCCTCTCAGTTCCTGTAGTAACCAGTTCATAATTTTGTTTCTTTTTTTCGTATTGAATTTCCTATCGAGTTCAATTTTATGATTATGTATATCATAAATTTTCAAAAACTCATCGATATTATCAAAAAATATATTAATAAGGTTTGGATCAAAATGTGATCCACTCATCTCTTTCATATAGCTTAAAACATCATTTGTCGTCCAACTATCTTTATATGCACGTTTAAATGAAAGGGCATCAAATACATCTGCTATGGCAACAATACGTCCATATATATGAATCTCTTCACCTTTTAATCCTTGAGGATAGCCTGTTCCATCATATTTTTCATGATGTTCTCCTGCTACAATCTTAGCTATTTTAAAAAGTGGTAGATTTGATTTCTCCAGCATACTAACCCCATGGTCAACATGTTTTTTCATAATCTTGTATTCAGCGTTTGTAAGTTTACCCTGCTTATGTAAAATCGTATCTATTATTCCAAGCTTACCAACATCATGTAAAGAAGCAGCATCTCTTAAAGTAAGTGCTTCTTTCTTATCCATTCCATATAATCGTGCTAAAAGATAGGTAAATTCTGTGACTCTTTTGACATGTTTAAATGTTTCAGGAGAGTGTCCTTCTGCTATACCTCCAAGCGTATACATCAATTCTATTTGTGTATCTGCGATATCCTTCGTCTTTTCTATAATCTTATTTTCAAGATTAATCTCATGGTCTCTTAAAGAGAGACTATTGTGTACTCTCGCTAAAAGTTCATCTTTGAAAAAAGGCTTCCGAATATAGTCTGCCGCACCTACTTTGTATGCTGTTGCAAGCATATCTCTATCATCACTTGCTGTGAGAAATATCACAGGAATATCTGCTGTTTTTGGTTCTATTTTTAAATATCTACACACTTCAATACCACTCAGCACTGGCATCATAATATCTAAGAGAATTAAATCAATATCTCTACTATTGACTATTTCTAAAGCTTCTTGCCCATTAGCAGCTGTAATTATATTGTAGCCCACACTTGTAAGTATTTTATTGATGATAATTGTGTTGTTGAGTACATCATCAACAATGAGAACAGTATACTTGCTCTTATCCATATATTTGTAGCCTAATTATTTTTCGTTAATTCTATCATAATAATTTCAAATATGTCTCAATCCATAATTTTTTTCCCTAAAATACGAACTATTGTTACAAAAATGCTAAAATACTTCTATGAAAGCAAAATTAAAACACTACACAAAAGAGATAATCTTTTTCCTCATCATAATGACCATCTTTTCAAATGCTATGAGTCTCTATAAAAGTCAAAGCTTAAACCATGCCCCTTTACCCATTAGTGATGTGCAACTCCTCAATGGAAAAACATATATTTTTTCGCATAACAAACCGGTGCTTATCCATTTTTGGGCAACTTGGTGTCCTACTTGTAAACTTGAAGCCAGTAACATTGAGTTCTTATCTAAACAGTTTGACGTTATCACAGTAGCGGTAGATTCTAAAGATAATGCAACGGTACAAAAATATTTGGCTGCACATCAGTATACATTTAAAACAGTTAATGACCCACACAATCAACTTAGCTCTTTGTTCAAAATCAAAGGGTTTCCGACCACTTTTATTTACGACAAAAATAAAAAGCTCGTTTTTTCAGATGTAGGGTATAGTTCTACCCTGAGTATGTACCTTAAAATGTTGTGGGCCAGTCTCTAAAGACTCAAGAACCCACACCTCCTAAGTAGTCATCACTCACATCTTCTGTCATATTCTCTTTATGTTGTGAGAAGAAAGTACAAAGATTTTTAATATCTTCATCACTAAGCTTCTCTGCAAACTGTGCCATCATCTGTTGTGAGACACTATCTACTTTACCCGTTCTAAAATGCAGTAGCTTTTTCTGAAGGTAAGCAAATTTTTTATGGGCAAGCTTAGGATAGGACATACTCCCCTCCGCAGAAGGTCCATGACAACTTGAACAGGCTTTTGAAAAGTAAAGGTATTCACCCCTTTCATAGCTTGTTTCACTCCATAGCGTACTCATAAACAATAAACTGATAATTATATATCTCATTCTTACCTTCTTTTTAGTATAATTATACAAAAAGAAGGTAACAGTTGCAGCATTTTGAGTTTGAACATCCTCTCATCTTTCTCCTCCTTGGACTTATCTTTTGTATTTTCAAATGCCCCTACAAACTCAAAAGACTTTTTTTCCCACACCTTCACTTTTTTTCAAAGTATAAAAGCTTTTTCCATAAAGAGAAGCTACTTTATACTCTTATATTTACATTATTAGTAACAGCTCTCGCTTCACCTATCACTTATGATTCCAAACTCTCCAACCACAGAAAAGGAAGAGACCTTGTTTTTGCACTTGATAGTAGTGGTAGTATGGGTGAACAAAGCTACTCGCAAGAGATGCCAAATGCAAGTAAATTTGAGATTTTACGCTCACTTATCCGAAGTTTTGTACAAAAACGCTTTGATGACAATGTCGGAGTCACTGTCTTTGGTTCCTTTGCATTTTCGAGTGTTCCCTTAACATACGACATGAAAGCCGTCGCATTTTTACTTGATTTTATAGAAGTCGGGATTGCTGGAGAGAACACTGCCATAGGGGATGGACTCATGCAAGCCCTCGCACTTTTAGAAAAAGGGAGTGCAAAAAGTAAAGCGATTATACTAGTCACGGATGGCTATCAAAATAGTGGAAGAACAAGTATCAAAGATGCTGTAGCGAAAGCAAAAAAAATGCATGTCAAAATCTATACGATTGGCTTAGGCAAATCAAGTGATTTTGATAGCAGACTTTTAAAAAAAATAGCCCTCGATACTGATGCCAAAATGTTTAGTGCCAAAAGTGCCAAAGAGTTGCAAGCTGTTTATAGCCAACTTAACTCACTAGAACCTAGTAAAATTCATTCACAAAACTACTTAAATAAAGAACTATTTTATGGGTATCCACTTGCATTTGCAAGTTTACTTTTACTCTCGCTTCTTGCAAAAAGGAGAGAAGTCTAATGTTTTTTCTCAATCCGTGGGTTTTTGTCGCATTTATCCCCCTCTATTTTTTCTATAAACGCAATACAAGCAGCTCAAAACAGACCAAGATACTCTATCTTGTTCTCCTTTTCATCTTTGTTGCCCTTGCAAGACCTGTCATCAAAAATGCACTCTCTCATCACAATTTTCTCTCGCAAGAGTTTGTCATAGCCCTTGATGCTTCCTACTCAATGCAAGCAGATGACCTAAAGCCTTCGCGTTATGCAATGGCAAAAAAAGCCATCAAAAAGTTACTCAAGCTCCATCCTAAAGATAGATTTACACTGCTTCTTTTTACCTCAAATACTTTGCTTATCTCGCCTCCTACGACCGATACCGCCATAAGTATGCAAGCACTCGATAGTATAAATCCACTCTACATCTTAACCAAGAGTACAAACATTGCACAACTCTTTACTAAAGTCGGTGCGTTACCCATAGAACATAAACGCTTACTCCTCTTTAGTGATGGAGGAGAAGAGCATGACCTTGTAAAACTCACAGAGCTTGCCAAAAAAAATGCAATCACACCCTACATCATAGCAACAGCATCCCACAAAGGAGCAGCCCTTAAAAAAGATGACAAGTACATCAAAAATACAAAAGGGGCATTGGTTATTTCCAAAATCAATCCAACACTCAAAGATTTAGCGACAGCATCAGATGGAAAATATTATGAACTCAACTCTTTAGATATTATCGATACATTGAGTAGTGATATATCTTCTCAAAGTAAAACAAAACAGCAGATAGATGTCAAAAGCTATAAAGAACTCTTTTGGATTCCACTGAGCATTGCACTCATACTTTTCTTTTTAGGGGTTACAAAATTTGCTCGTTTTGTTCCTTTTCTCTCTCTTTTACTACTCTTTTCCCCAAAAGCAGAAAGTTCTCTCCTTGACTTTTACCACATCAAAAAAGCCAACGAGTTCTATGCAGAAGCAAAATATCTCCAAGCAACAGAAGAGTTCAAAAAACTGCCTCCCTCTTTTGAAAATTATTATAATCTTGCCACTGCACTTTACAAAGCCAAACATTACAAAGAAGCACTTTTTTACTACACACAAATCCAAACTGTGCAAGCTCAACTCAAGCAAAACATCTTCTACAATATGGCAAATGCTGCCGTCCAACTCAAAAAATATGACCAAGCAAAAAAACTCTATAGACTTGCTTTAGTCTTAGGCAAGGATGAAGATGCCCTTTATAATCTTAACTTACTCAAAAAAATCCACCTCAAAACTGAAAAAGACCCACAGAAAACACTCCACTCAAGTGAGCAGAAGAAAAAATCCTCAAAAACTGCAAAAGAGCAGAAGAAAGATTCGCAAAAGCAGAGTGGAAAATCAAAATCTAACAATGCAAGTACACAAAGTTCTCGAGGGAGTGGCGGCGATAAAAAAGTAAAAAAAAGTTCTCCTGTGCAAAAAGTAAAAAAGAAAAAAAGCAACTATAGACTCAGTTACAAAGCGTATGAAAAAATCAATAAAGGCTACATAGATGAAAAAGAACCTTGGTAGAGTCCTCACACTCCTGCTCACATTAGAGACACTCCTTTTATCCTCCCCGCTTGCAAGTTACAAGCTTTTTTCAAACAAAACACAAGCCTACACAAAAGAGGCTGTAAAGGTTACCTTTGTTGCTTCTCAAAAAGACCATACAGACCTTATGTTTTTTTTACTTAAACCACAAAAAAGTCCTGATTATAAAATACAACTCCTCAAAAAAACCAATGCAGACAAGCGTGACCATTATGCACAAACTTCCTTTACTTATCTTCTTTTTCCACTTACACAAAAAGATATAGATGTCCATTTTCAATGGAGTGTTCAAACAGCGAGTGATAGTGCTGTAGCACAAAGTTATATTGATGATCATGATGGAGGTAAAGCTATCCAATCAAACACCACTCAAATAGCCGTAGAACCACTCCATATAAAAATAAAAAAAATACCTACAGGTGTAGACCTTGTAGGTGATTTTAAGCTTACTGCACACTGTGACACACAAGAGACGACAGAATATAAAGATATAAATCTTGTCTATACCTTAGAAGGAGAAGGCTATATCGGCAGCAAAAAAAAGCTTCTTCCTTCTCAAAAAGGTGTCAATAGTTTTTCAGAAATACATGATACTTATAAGCTGAGTACAGAACATGGATACAAAATAAAAAGAGTCTATACTTATGCGCTAAGTGCCAAACACAACTTTAGTATTGCCCCACTCCACTTAAAAGTATTTTCACCTACAAAAAACCAAGTTTACAGTCTCAACACTCCTGCTTATGCTATTCATGTAACACAGATTGACCCGCTTTCACTGCTAGATAACAAAAATTCACCACAAGTTTCACACTGGTTTAGTGGTGAAAATTTCAAAGATTTTTTCATCTATACACTCCTCTTTGTGAGTGGATTTCTCACAGCAAAATTTACAGAGATTGAATTTAAAAGCGTAAAAAAAGAACAAAAATTTCAAGATATAAAAGCAACAACAAAACCACAAGAATTGATTATGTTACTCCTAAGTAAATATCGTCAAATGTATATTGAGGATGTTGTAGAAGAGTTGGAAGAGTTACAGTATGGAACATCAAGTAAAAATTTTACTCAAATAAAAAGTGAGCTTCTGAAGAAACTCACTCTAAAGTAGTTATGTAAAAAACTCCACATAGACTTTATCAAGATAAGCTTTCGATGCTTCTACTTTTTGTATCTTTTTATCAAAGCTCTCTTTTGTTGCAGGATACTTTGTCGCATAATCGCGATAAATATCACACTTGAGATCCATCAGTTTTTTAAACTCACCAATCACGGCTTGCATATCTTCAGGAGTCGCTATCCACTGCATAAATTTCTGGAACATTCTCTCTCGTACATCAAGAGCAAAAGACTCATCAAGTTCACTTGCCATTCTTTTAAGATCCCATCTCGAAAAGTAAGTACCACTTTTTGCAGGAGGCATAATCTCAGCATAAATTGCACGTAAATAGTCAGGGTAGTCCTCACGAGCTTCCTCATCACTAATACAAGAACCATCAGCACACTCTAGGGAAGCATTTTGTTGTTGTAATGCTTCAAATTCACCACGTAATTCATTTAAGTCTCTCATATCCATTATGCTTTCTCCTCTGCTAATGCATCATAATTAAACTCATTTTTTTTCAATCTGTCTAAGTACTCAAAATCACTTAAAATAAACTCAAGCACAAAATCAGCCAAATCAAAATAAAAAGCTGTTCCTGCTTCATTTTTTACATTCATAAGATACATTGGCATCCACTCTATGATATGGTCTTGCATAAAACCATACTGTAGTTGTGCGAGTTGTAATGCTATCTCTTTATCTCCATTTTCAAGAGCTTTAAGTTCAGCCTTACAAAGTTCATACATAAACTCTAGCTCAATGCCTATATGGTCAGCTGCCATTACACGTGCTTTATCAAGTTCTACTTTAAATTCAAACGCATTAAAGATAGCTTGTACGGGATTATCGCCACCTGTCTCCATCATCTGATCATCTCTCATGTAAAATGACTCATACGGAATAAGATGGAGTAAAAAAAGGTTAGTAAAATCAACATTCAGATATCGTTCAATCAACTCTTTACTCTTATACTCATCTCTTTTTTTCCACTTTGCATATGTTGGGAAAAATGAGAGTATATTCTCATCATCTTCTATTGATTTTAATAGCCCTTCATCAACTTCAGACATAGTTAGTCTTGAAAGGAGTGCATATATATTTATACGAGCAGTCTGCTCTTGTTTTAGTTCATCATTCATTTGATAAAGTACCTTTTTGGGAAGTTTTCTATTTGAGGAATTATATTAAAGCACCACTTGAAGTGGGCTTTAATATAAAATTAAACGTCTTTAATCTCAACTTGATAAGCTTTTTGACTCGGTTTTACCGGACGTTTGATATGATAAGGACGACGCAAGTGGTCACCTGCTTCAAGAGGACGAGTGAGTCCTTTCCAAGCTTTATAGACTTTGAAGTTATTTTCATAATTCACATGAATATCACCAATTTTTTCATCAGCAGTTGCTTTTGTGATGATAACTTTTTGATGCCAACCATGGTTACCTGCTACTGGGTCTGGATGACAAGGAGCTACAGCATTTTGCCATGCACCTGAGAGTCCATCCCACCAGATATCATCTAAGTCTCTATTGTAGTCTTTAAACTGCCATGCTGTATGAGGTTTAATTCCTTCAGTCGTTGTCATCGTTCCAACTTTTCCATCATTTGTCATAGATACAGTTGGAGAACCAAGACTCATAATACCTAATGAATGCTCAAACCCAGGGATTTCAACAGCATTTTGAAGTTTCCATCGACCAGCATGGTGTGAACATGCAAGCACACCTGGACGAGTTGCTTCAGTTGGTACAGCCATAGCAACAAAGTAACCACTTTGAATACCGGAAAGAGTATCTTCAATCTGAACTTTAACAGCATCACCACGTTTAATACCAAGTTTCTCAGCATCTTTTGTATAAATCCAAATTGGATTATGATTTTGAGAAATCTCCATAAGGTGTTTAGAATTCACAGAACGTGTGTGAATGTTATATGGTAAACGATAAATAGTATTGAGTGCAAATTCATTCTCTGCTTTCATATGTTTATGGTGTACTTGTGTTACAAGGTGAACCATTTTATCATTTTCTGCATCATTTCTTGGGTAAATTGGCACCGCATACTCTGGCCATTTCCATTCAGTTAACCACTCAGAAAAGAACTCAAGTTTTTTACTTAAAGTATGAAAACCTTCTTTAAGCTCACCATCAACTTCAACACCAATAGATTTTTTAAACTCTCCATCTTTTACCCATAATGCACCAAATTCATCTTTTGTGACTTCATCTTTTGCATATTCATGGCCATGAGCCTTATAGTGTGTACCATCAAATTCAAGTTCTTCTTCTTGAGGTTTATACACGTTAGTTTTCTCAGTCCATGCACCATGATCTCTGATGTAAGAATACACTGGGTACTCTTCACCTTTGTACATTTTTGTCGCTGTTTCTTTGAGTTTTGGAAGGAGGCTTAATGCCGCATCAAAATACTCAGGTACAGTTACACAACGAGATGGATCTTTTTTACTTGCCCAATAATCTCTCACACCTAGTTTACCATCTTTATCAACATAATGGAAAATAAGATTTGGCCAAAATTCAGACTCTTCCCATACTTCACCGAGACCATACTTCATATGTGCTTCAAGTGTTGCACGAGTTGGATCTTTTGGTTTCCAACCAGATTTTTCAGCTGCAACACGAAGAACTGCTTGACGGAACTCAATGCGTTGTTCAGGTTTTGAAGGTGTTGATTGTTGGTCATTTCTTTCACCAGCAAGTCCAACAGGAAGTACATAATCACAGTACCAGTTTGTTTCAGACCATGTAGGAGATAAGTTAAATGATAATTCAAATTTACTTTCATCTTTAAGTGCTTCCATCCATCTGAAACCATCTGGATTAATCCAAAGTGGATTGTGCATTCTTGGAACATAAACAGCCATAGATTTAGGAATCTTCAGACCTTTTTTCGTCCATTTATCATGCCATTCATCATCCATCATAAGTTGTGGCATCATAAAGCCCATTTCATATGTAGAAATCGGATACTCTGGTGGCCATGCAATCTCATTCCATGCATCAGTTTTCTCTGGGTGTTTTCCAGCTACAGTCGCTTTATCACCTTTTCCTGCAACAGAAATCTCGTGCCAGTGGTGCATACCAACGCCACCAATATCTCCACGCATAGCTCCAACAAGAGCAAGAGGTAAGAAACCTGCACGAGTATTCATCCAACCACCACGGTGACCGATTGCTCCTGCACGCCATAAATATGAAGCTATTTTAGCACCAGCTGGAACAAAAAGTTCCCAAAGTTGG
>Ga0256829_1000331_pt1 | contig 51421 bp, 49 predicted proteins | sample 131447metaG_FD_185979 | JGI IMG/M metagenome (GOLD analysis project Ga0256829, IMG submission 185979) | Hydrothermal vent microbial communities from Lau Basin, Pacific Ocean - 131-447 | ecosystem: Environmental > Aquatic > Marine > Hydrothermal vents | place: Pacific Ocean: Lau Basin | collected...
ATCGCGGGCGAAATCGTTGGCGCTGATCAGCACCAGCTGGGCCGAATCGGATGAACGTGCGATGACGCTGCCGACCACCGCCTTTTCTGCCGGTGCCGCCTTGCTCTTTTGCGCCGCCTTTTCTGCTGCATCCTTGTTGTCCGCTTGCGGTTTCAACAGCGGCGACGGTTTATCCCTGAACCAGGAATCGAACCGACCCTTGATGGCGACAGCCAGCAGCGCACTGCCGCGCTTATCCGCCGGACGGAAACCGGTTTCGGGATAGAGGCTGTATTTCGGCATGATGTCGGCATTATCCGACACCCAGCTATCCGGCGATGCATGGATCAGTTCGGTCACCTCCCGAGTGCTGTTTTTACCCTGATCGACATGCAGCGGCGATGCCCAGTTCACGGTCAGCTGCTGCAGCGACGCCGTCATCGGACTCTTCCGGTTCAAACCGTCACCGCGCACATCGGCGAACAGCGGATAGGGCATCATATGGATTTCATTGACCGAGATGCCGCCCAGTTGGCGGCGCACCGGAATTGGCAGCGAAGCGCTGTGCGGATCGAATACCAGCGTCTTGTCCATCGTCACGCCAAGGTGTTTAAGCCACGCCTCCAGCCCGGATTTGTGCGTTTTGGCGCTGAGTGAACTGCTGATACTCACATCAAACGGCGAGGATGCCACCACCACGGCGCCGCCCTGCATGAGGAATTGATCCACCGCAAACAGCTGTTTCTGATCCAGCGCATCCGGCGCCAGCAACAGCAACAGATCGGCATCGGCCGGCACATGGCCATCCTTCAGATCCGAGTCGATCACCCGCTCGTTTTTCTCCAGCATGGCGCGCAGCAACTGGTAGCGTTTGCCGCGCGGCGCAGGCATGTATGGATTGGGCGTGCGCATCGGCGCTGGCGGCGTCACCATCACCACCGTTTTCATATATCCCGGCGCCAACCGCTGCAGCGCCGCACTGACGGCGCGCTTGAGGTTGGATTTGGTCAGCTCCGCCGGCAACGGGATCTGCACCGTTTCGTCACCATGCTCCAGCACCATATAGAACCAGAACGGTTTCGGATCGAGCAGACTGGCAATTTGCGGCCCGAAGCCGAACTGCTGTTTCAGCCGTTTGGCCAGCTTTCCGCCAGCCGCATCCGGATCGCTGAAATCGATGTTCAGTTTCCCCGCCGATTTCTGTTGCATGTTCTTCAGCATGCTCCTGAGATCGCGGCGCAGTGTTTTCAACTCGTCCGGCAGCCTGGCCGGGTCGGAAATGTAGCCGTGAAACGTGACCGGCGTCTGCAATCCGGCCAGCGGATCGCCGCCGCTCTGCCATGCCTGCGTCACCTTGCGAATGGCGCTGGTGATGGCATATTCGGGATTCTTCAGCACCACTTCCGGATCGCCGCCGCCACTGCTTTTGACTTCGATCAGATCCTGAAAACCCAGTGTCTCAAACTGATCGCCATAGGCCACGACCAGATTAAAATAGGAGTTGACCACGCCGGATTCATAACGGCTGGCCATGCGGAACGGCACCGGGCGGATATTGTATTTTTCCGCCGCTTCGCGTTCCAGCGCCGGATCGCTGTGCGGATCGACAAACTCCACCCGCACATGCTTGCCGCCGGCCACCCGGTACTCTTTGAGCAGATCTTCCAGTTGCGGCACCAGCGGCTCCAGCAACGGGTGCGTTTTGGCCGAGAAGTAACCGCGAATCAGCAGCGGCTCCTGTAAGCTGTGCAGATCGTTTCTGGTTGCATCGGACAACGAATAGATATCTCCCTGCGTCAAATCCGCCCGCAACACGCCCACCGGATTCATCCAGATATTGATCAACACTGCATTACAGACCACCAGCAGCGTCAGCCAGCCCCAGCGCCGATGCTCGCCATTGGCCGGATTTCCGGCCCAGCGCAGTCGCTCCAGCGAATAGCGATTGAGCATGAGGAAAACCGCCACGATAGAGAGATAGTAGAGAATATCGCGCAGATCGAGCACGCCGCGGGTGATGGAGTCGAAACGCGAGCCGGTTCCCAGCAGCGCCAGCAGCGCGCCAACCTGACGACCAAACAGGGTGGTCAGCATATCGGAACCGATCAGATAAAAAACCGAAGCGACGGCCACCGTCAGAATCAGCGCCACAATCGGATTGTCGGTGCGCCCGCTCATATACAGGCCGATGGCCAGATAGGCGGCGGCCAGAAACAGGCTGGCCAGATAACCGCCCCAGACCGGCCCCCAATCCAGCGGGCCGAGCATGCTGACAGTGACTGGCAGCGGCAGCGTCAGCGCCAAAGCCAGCGCCACCAGCGCCAGGCCGGCGAGGAACTTACCGAAGATTAACGATGATGGCGCAATCGGCGCAGTCAGCAGATTTTCCAGCGTACCGGCGCGTCGTTCCTCCGACCAGCTGCGCATGGTCAGTGCCGCCACCAGAAAAATCAGCAGAATCGGCATCCACTGGAACAGCGGCTTCACATCGGCGATGTTGCGGGCGAAAAAGGCTTCGGCCCAGAAAAAGATAAACAGGTTGACTGCCAGAAAGGCCGCCAGAAACAGCCATGCCGCCGGCGAGGCAAAAAAACTGTTAAACTCCTTCCGACATACTTCAGCAATCGCTTTCATCAGCTATCCTCCTCCACCCCGGTTCGGTTCACTTCAGCAAAAACAGTTTCCAGATCGCGTACTTCCGGTTGCATGGCATAGAGCTTGTCGCCATGCTGCTGCACTGCCGCCGCCACATAGGGGGCGATATTGGCCGGCGCTGTGAGCGCATAGCCGTGATGCTCGCCGCCCGCCCGAGGCGCCACGGACGCCACGCCCTCAATCTGGCCCAGGTAACCTGTCGCTTCCGGATTATCCAGCCGAACCAGCAGCGTATGCCCTGATTGCAACGCATCCAGCGATGAATCAACCACCAGTTTGCCGGCTCGCAGAATCAGCACCCGTTCACAGACAGCCTGCACCTCCTGCAGAATATGGGTGGAGACGATCACCGTGGCATGTTCGGCCAGTTCGGCAATCAGTCGGCGCATATGGCGAATCTGAGTCGGATCGAGCCCGTTGGTCGGCTCATCGAGAATAATGATATCGGGATTGTGCAGAATCGCCTGGGCCACGCCGACGCGCTGGCGATAACCGCGCGACAGCGTCTGAATCGGCTGGGACGCCTTATCTTTTAATTCGGTTCGCCGAATTGCCGTGGCCACGGCGCGATTCAGGTCACTTTCGCCCATCCCGTGCAGGCGCCCCTGATATTGCAGATATTCCATCACATTCATTTCCGGCCAGACCGGACAGTTTTCCGGCAAATAGCCGATCCGCTGCTGAATGGCCGGGGTATCTTGGCCCATCTGCAAGCCATCAATGGTGATCGAACCGGATGTCGGCTCCAGAAAACCGGTGATCATTTTCATGATGGTGGATTTGCCGGCGCCATTATGCCCCAGCAAGCCCACCACTTCGCCCCTCCGAATGGTGGCGGACACATGATCCACCGCCTGAAAATCACCGTATGAACGGCATAACTCACTGATCTTAATCATTAAAACACCCCATCATAGAATATTTAGATTGAATTAAATCTGTTTATATGAACCCCGAATAAGAATTTAAAGAGGATTTATGAATATTTTTCGTTTTGAATTTCTTATGGCACAGCCACGCGTTTGAGCAGTTCGGCAATCACATCGTCACTGGAAACACCTGCGGCTTCGGCCTCAAAGCTGAGCAGCAGTCGATGACGCAACACATCCGGCGCGACCGCCTGCACATCTTCAGGACTGACATAATCGCGATCGGCCAGCCAGGCATGCGCGCGGGCGCAACGATCCAGCGCAATGGTGGCGCGGGGGCTGGCCGGGTATTCGATCCAGCGGGCCAGATCGGCACTGTATTTTTCAGGCCCGCGCGTCGCCATCACCAGATGTACGATATAATCTTCCAGCGCTTCGGCCATGTGCAAGCCCATCGCTGCGCTTCTGGCGGCAAACAGCTCAGCCTGCGACACCTGCTGCGACAGAGCGCCATCACCATGCTCAAACTCATCGCGGGAGAGGCGCAGAATCTGTTTCTCGGTGGCGCTGTCGGGATAATCGATGCGCACATGCATGAGGAATCGATCCAGCTGCGCTTCCGGCAGGGGGTAGGTGCCCTCCTGCTCGATCGGATTCTGCGTCGCCATCACCAGAAACAGCTCCGGCAACCGGTGCGACACCTTGCCGACCGTGATCTGGCGTTCCGCCATCGCTTCCAGCAGCGCCGCCTGCACCTTGGCCGGAGCGCGGTTGATCTCGTCGGCCAGAATCAGATTATGAAACAGCGGCCCCTGCTGAAAATGAAATGAGCCGTCCTGTGGCCGGTAGATCTCCGTGCCGGTTAAATCCGAGGGCAGCAGATCTGGGGTAAACTGCACCCGATGAAAATCCCCTTCCACGCCGTCCGCCAGCACCTTGATGGCGCGCGTCTTGGCCAGTCCGGGCGCGCCTTCCACCAGCAGATGACCATCGGCCAGCATGGCGATCAGCATACGATTGACCAGCGCGCCCTGACCAAAAATACGTTGCTGAATCTGACTGCTCAGACGCTGTAAAGGGTGTGACATAGATAGCTATCTCCGTGATTGATATTCATATTCAGAATTTCTATTCGGGATTTCGGCGATACAGCGGCTGTCTGCCTCTGATCACTGAAGCAGCGCTTTCGCTGCCTCAGGATCGAAATGCTCTTTCTCCACCCGGAGGTAGGCAACGTGCTCATCGGCTGCGATGCGGGCTTCTGCAACACCCGCCAACTGCAACAGCTGTGCCTCCAGCGTTTTTGGGTCACCCATTCGAGATGGGTCAACGGCCATGATCATGGCGGAGCGCATGCGCGGCGGCGCCATGCCGATGGCCAGCCCAAGCCACAGCAGCGCACCCACAGCACAGGCGATAAAAATACCGGTGACGCCAAAATGATCCAGCAGCGCGCCGCCGCCGGCGCCGCCGACAAAGGCGCCGAGAAACTGACTGGTGGAATAGACGCCCATGGCCGTACCTTTGCCATCAATCGGCGCAATACGCGATACCAGCGAAGGCAAGGATGCCTCCAGCACATTGTAGGCGATAAAGAAGATCAACAGCCCGCTGATCACGCTTGTCCAACCGCTGTGCGATAAAGCCAGCAGTGCAGCAGATGCGGCGACCAGCCCAATGGCGACCACAAACACCTGTTTCAGTTTTTTCCGTTTCTCGGCAACAATGATCATCGGCACCATCACCGCCATGGCCGCCAGCAAGGTCGGCAGATAAACCCATGAGTGATGCGCCACCGGCATATGCAGCTGATCGCGCAATACAAACGGCAGAGCGATGAACATGGCGGTCATGATGGCATGCAGAATCAGAATGCCGAAATCCAGCCGCAGCAGTTCAATATTGCGCAGTGCAGCCCCAAGCTGGCCGGGAATGGTTTCGGCGTCGCGATGGATCGTGCTGTGCGCCGGGGTCGGAATAGCGGTATGCAGCACGATGATCGCGCCGACTGCCAGTATGGCAGTCAGCCAGAAAATACCATTCACGCCGATCGCAGCATCAAGCCAAGGCCCGAGAATCATCGACACGGTAAATGATACGCCGATCGACATGCCGATCATGGCGGTCGCCCTGGTGCGCACTTCCTCTCGCGTCAGGTCAGCCAGCAAGGCCATCATGGCGGCTGCAATCGCACCTGCGCCCTGCAAGGCGCGTCCGATAATCACGCCCCAGATATCATGCGACGATGCAGCCACCACGCTGCCAATGGCGAAAATAATCAGACCTGCCGTAATCACCGGTTTGCGTCCGATTCGATCCGACAGGATGCCGAACGGAATCTGTAACAGCGCCATGGTTAGCCCATAAGCGCCCAGCGCCAGGCCGATCAGCGTCGGCGTGACGCCGTCGAGGTGTTCGGCATAAAGCGCAAAGACGGGCAGAATGAGAAACAGCCCCAGCATGCGCAGGCTATAGATACCGGCCAGCGAGAATACGCTTCTACGTTCGACTACATTCATCACATACTTCCTCAGTGGATAAATTATTTTCCAACAAACGCTCCACGGAAAAGGCTCTGTAGAACTACTACAGAGCCTTTGCGGGAGCGCCTGGCGCATCAGGGGAGAGGGAGCCTGCCAGGCAGGTGGCAAACTATAGCCGTGCTGTGACCCGGCCATGAAGTCGATATTAAAATTTATTCATCTCATATTAACGTAAACCTGGATTGTTATCAGTCCTACTCGCTGAACACTGCTATTCGCAAGACATGACCAAACCGTCATCTTATCCGCATACTGACGTAACCGGTTCGACATAGCATATGCCAATCAAACCAATAGCAGATGGAGCAATTGTTTCAATGACAAGCAGATTCAGATTCAGCAGCATGAAGGAAAAGCTGATAGCCCGGCTTACACCGCATGCGATCAGGTGCATTATCGCATCGCTGTCGGTCACAATCCGATGGGAGTTTATCGGCAATCGGTACGATTCTGATTCAGGCGAGCAACATATCTTTGCCTTTTGGCACTGCAAACTACTGATGATGGGCGCCGGTTTGAAAGGGTGTAACGGTTATACGCTGATATCTTCGCATCGTGACGGCGGTTTTATTGCCGATACCCTCGCCTTGCAGGGATTCAAAACCATTCGCGGCTCTTCAACACGCGGCGGAGCCAGAGCGTTGATCCGGATGATACAAAAATCAAAAAGCGAATCGTGCGATTTCGGTATGACCCCGGATGGTCCGAAAGGCCCCCGTGGCGTGGTCAAGCCCGGCATTGTTATGCTGGCCAAAAAGACCGGCGTGAAGATTTATCCCGTAATGTGGGCCACCTCAAGGTATTGGCAAATTAAATCATCATGGGATCATTTTTACATCCCCAAACCATTTTCCAGAGGCGTTTTTGTTTTCGGCGACGCCTTATTCATCGCCGAGGATGAGTTGATTGAGGATGCGTGCATCCGCGTCCAGTCCGCCATGGATGCCGTACAGAAAAAGGCAGATAGCCATTTCCATGCATATTAGAACAACCCTGTCTCGCATTACTTTCTATTTCTACCATCACCAATAGAATCACTCCTTCCTTTTGCTATGAATTTAAAAACACTGAGGCATGCAAATGAATGATGAAAATAAAACCAGGCAAGTACAATGGACACTAACAATTCTCGACTGGACAAATCATTTTGCCAGACTGGTTATCAGTATGGCCCTTGTTGCGGCAACCGTACTCATTGCCGCTGTGTTTTTTCATGATGTTTACACTGCATTGACAACACGCCCGTTTATTACGGGTTTTATTCACGCCATCGGCGCTCTGCTTTTGCTATGGACAATGGTTGAACTTATCGATATGGAGAAACGCCTTCTACATAGTGGATCAGTGGACATTTCCGTTTTTATAGAGGTAGCGCTCGTAGTCATGGTAAGAGAGGTAATCCTTCTGCCCGTACGAGATATTCACCCGACATGGATCGACATCGCCATGTGGACAGGTGCGACTGCGCTGTTGGGTTTAACCTTTTACCTTGTCAGGCAAGGGCAGCGCTGGAAACACGGTTTTAAAACGCCGGTGGGCCAGGTAAATGGGAGCAGACAGAAGAGTAAATAAACTTTAATATCGGCTTCACTGACAGATCACGCCACGATTTCAGAGTGCTCCGCGTCTGGTGCTTCCCCTCCCTCCTCTTTGCATCAGGCCACCTTAAAGGCTCTGTGTATATACAGGGCCTTTTTGTGGTTAGGCAGTCGATGAACAGAGGAAAATGGCGATGCCATGTAGTGTTTTATCGGGATCCCAGACACGGCTACGATGCCACTATCAATATATATTGGAGAGAATAACATGCGTAAATATCTACATATCACAATGGCTGCATTATGTTTGACCGTGCTTCCGTTTGCCAATGCGCAGGCGCAGGATTTCGATGGCGACAATGATATCAGGATCGATTCGGACAACGATTTCGATATCCGCCCTTATGCCGGCGTCGCGGTCGGCGCTTTTGGCCTTGAACTCAAGGACAGCACCGGCTTCAATCAAAAGAAGACCGTGTTCGGCGGCTTTGGAAAAGTCGGTGCAGATATCGGCGACTACCTGGGCGCGGAACTGCGCTTTGGCTCTTCGGCTTCGGGCACATCGGGCAACGTCAAGCTCTCCGACAGCTATTTTATCTCCTATCTGGCCAAGTTCCAGTTTCCTGTCACTGTCGATTTCCGCCCCTATGCGATGATCGGCGGCACTACGGCCAAATTTAAGAAGACTGTCGCAGGCGTGGAAAAATCCAAATCAAAAACCGGCTTCAGCTACGGCTTTGGCGCTGAATATTATTTGCAGGATAATCTGTCGCTCGGCGGCGAATGGATGCAGTACTGGACCAACGTCAATCTCGGTTCGGCCATGGGGCCAAACAACAAAGCCAAACTATGGAGCGCAACAGCAACCGCAGCTTATCACTTCTAAACAAAAAAGTTCCCCCGGCCTCGCCGGGGGAACTTTTTTGTTGTGTTTCCATTATTAACATACATTGGAGGTACAACCTTGAAACTACCCACCTGTATTCAATCGATCACTTTAGCTTTGGTGCTAACAGCTACCATCCCCACTCTCGTTTCCGCCTCAGAGCAGCCACCCGACATACCAATAATTCTGGCCGATATGCAACAACATACCCAGGAAATGATAGACGCATTGCTGATAAAAAATGCAACGGTTACAGCCCTGCGCTTCCAACAGATCAAGGCTGATGTCAAACAACTTCGCCAAAAGATGAATGCCGGCCCGTACAATGAACGGAGGTCGCGAGAACTGCTGATGAGCTATTCGTGGATAAGAGTGATTGGCATAGAGGTTCATGATAAGGCATGGATTGAGGCCGCCGTGGCTGCAAACCAGTTAAGCGCCATGTTGATGGAAGCAACGGAATTTCCCACCCTGATTCATCGTGACGTCGCCTGGCTCTATTACCTGGGCAGAGAGGTCGAATTACTCACTCTGGAGAATCCCAAAGCCAACGCTGAACTGTTAGACGTGCGACTAATTACGCTGGAAAACACATGGAATCGAGTCAGAAAAGAGCTGATCAAGAATTTCAAAAACAAACCACTGGTTGAACAGGGCAATGTATTGCTTACATCTTTAAAACATCAACCAAAACAACCGCCTCAACTTATCATTTCGGCTAAAAAGCTGTTGTTATTCATTGATCAGATAAGAAAAAAGATATGACCTTCTTTTTCATCACTTCATCAACTGCTGAATGGATTGTGCGACCAAACCCTTATTGGCGCCAGAGTTGGCATCAGAAAACTTGACTGCCACCCCCTGTCCGATCGCGGGCATGGAGCCCTGCGTGCTTTTGCTGACTGTAAATTGGATCGGCTCGCCGCTTTGTGCATCGCGAATGGTAAAGTGGTTGCCGTTCACGCCAAGCACCTGACCGACATGGGCGTGCGGGCCTGCCGCATCACAGGCCTGCGTTTCGACCGAAGTCAACAGGAACATCGGCAGTATCAATACCGCCGCCGTAGCTTGGACTGTCCGACGCACTGCATGGTTCATAACATCACCTCCGCGGGTTCATGATGAAGCATCATCTGATGCTGAAATTGTTGAGAATGCATCCCGATAACGGGGGCGCCGGCCGAGCCAAACTTTGGCCAGAAAAAAGGAGACAGATTTAAGGCGAAACAGCGCCACCACCATCAGCACGGTAGATATCGCCATCAACCAGAGTGCGCCCGAAAGCCCCCGATCAGCCAGCTGCGCGTAAGAAAAAAAGTAGATGCAGAGCATCAACGTAATCACAACGCCAATGGCGACGGCAAAATTTTCCTGTGTTTTTCTGATCGACGTAATGATCATCTCCCGATCACTCGCAGATGCCATAGATTTTCTCCCACCTATCCAACGCTGTTTGTTGTCTGAACTTGAAGCATGCGCACCTTACGGTTGTGAATAAACAGACTGAAAACCGACCGCCGGAGAAGCTTGAGGGGAGTAGGAACTCCGACGGCCGATTAACAGAAACCAATGCGTATGTATGCAGCAAACAGTGTGTTAATCGAGACGCCAAGTCAATAAATAAAATAGTAGAGAGCGTGCCCTTCCCTACTCTTTTTGATCGTCCTTCTTTTTATCCTCATCATCACTGCCGGTGACGCCATCGTAAATGGCGCCGCCCACCTTGAATGGCACTTTGACCACTTCAACGCCGACATCAACAGCAGTGCTGACAGCCGTGGCCAGGCAGCCGCTCAGGGCGAATAGCAGAACCGGCAACAGAAATATTTTTTTCATGGCAACCTCACAGCGGCGAACTCTGGCATAGAATGGAGGGCTGCGTAAGACGTCATCAGAAGCTCCATTCGAGTTCAGCGTAGATGCGGTCATTGGATGCAAACTGGCCAAAGAAGCCGCCGCTGCCGCTGATGATATCCGCCCCCAGCGTGCCGATCAGTTCATCGCTGATCTCATAACTCACTTTGGGGCGCGCCAATAAACCGCCGTCATCGAGGTCGGCCAGCAGCAGAACCTCAGGTTTCAGCTTCTCATTCATGTAGTCGGTGGCAATGCGCAGCGTAGCAAAGTTCGGGGTCGAACCGAGCGTTACATCCACAACCGGTTTGTTGAGGATTTGACGGCCGAAGAGTTGCACGCCAACTGTCCAGTTCGATCGGGTGTAATCCACTGCAATCGCGCCGTTCAGCGTGGTGCGGCGCACCACGGAGCGATTCCAGATCAGCGCAGTGGTGTTGATGCCCTCGCCGAAATTCACCGCCACTTCGCCGCGCACCACAAATGCGCCGAAAGCATTTGAGAATGAGCCGCCCGCCGTGTGCATGCGCAGATGGCGCAGTTGCGTGGTCATCGTTGTACCCACCAGTTGTCTGAACAGATTGGGACGATCATTCCAACCAAAATAATAATTCAGCGACAGATCCCAGCCAGCCACATTGGCGCGCCAGGCCGCTCCCAACTCCGTATTGTTCAGTGACCAGTTGGGCTGCTCGGGCGCCAGTGAGCGCAGCGTGATGCCGGGCGGTGGCGACGGCAGTGCAAATCCCCATCGTGAACCGGCCGGTGCAAACTCGGCAGGCCTGGCATCGGGCACGACGACAAACTCAAATTCGTTTTCAGCGCCGCCGATATCGGCATAATAATTCAGCCGCGCCGACCACAACCCTATGCGCGAATCGAGGAAATCATCGAGAATAAACTCACGCAGATCGAACGGGTTAATGATATCGAGCATACGAATGCCATCGGTCTTGCCCCAGACAATCTGCTGCTGACCGATACGGAAATCGTAATCATCTGCGCCATATAGGAAATAGGCCTCTTTGCTCTCGATGCGGGTGCGATAGTGCTGTTTGATGCCGTGGGTTAAATCGGTTGCGTTGGTGGCATTGACATCCATCGCGGCGTCATACCAGGCTAGCCCCCTGCCCCGAAATTCCCAGCCGCCGCTCAGCACAGCTTCCGGCTTCAGGTCGAGCCGGTTCTGAATTTTATCGAACCGTTTTTTGCCGCTGATAAAATAGGCGCTCTCGTTTTTCAACGCTCCATGCAGCGTCCATTCGACAGCATTTGCCAAATTCACAACAAACGATTCACCGCAGAGAACACAGAGAACGCAGAGGAAAATCTTTTTAAATTGGCTTATCATCCGTGTTCATCTGCAATGGGAGTATTTTGATGTTGTTCATTTGGCTTTGGCGCGCAGCAACACGGGAAACAGATAGCAACTGGCCAGATAGCAGATGGTCATGGAGCCGGCCACCAGAGCGCCGAGTTTGACCTGCGGGTAGAGGTGGGCGGTGAGTAGCACCAGAAAACCGCCGATCACCACCAGCGCGTTAAACAGCAGCGCCCTGCCGGTATCGTCGTTGGCCGATGTGACGATATCCGCATGGTGCATGCCGGCGCGCTGATAAAAACGGTAGCGATAGAGATAATGAATGGCGAAATCGACGCCGATGCCCAATGCCATGGCGCCGGTGATGGCCGTGCCGATCTCCAGCGGCAACCCCATCAGCCCCATCACGCCGTAAATGATCACCACCGAAATAGAGACAGGCAGCAACACCAGCGCAGCATCGAAAAGCTTGCGGAACATGGCCAGGCAGAGCAGAAAAATCAGCACCAGCGCCAGCAGCAGCGACTGAATCTGACCGGTGATAATCAGGTTGGAAAAACGGTAGTTGGTGTAGGCCGTGCCGGCCAGTTCCATGTTGGCCTGCGGAAACCAGCGATCTCTGCCCTGCTTGAGCATCGCCACCAGGCGCGCGGCATCGGCGCTGCTGTCTGTTTTCAGATTGATGCGGACATGCGCCTGCCTGTAATCCGACGTAACGAAGGCGTCAAAATCATCCGGCGCGCCGGAAAAGGAGTAGAGCAACAGATATTGCGCCGCCAGCTCTGAGCTATCAGGCGGCACGCGATAAGCCTGCTTGCCGGCATGCATCACCTTGTTCATCTCGGAGAGAAATTCGGCAATGGAAGATGAATCACCCACCACGGCATCGGCTTCAACCGCCGCCTGCAACTTGCTCATGCCGGCAAGAAAGGCGGGATCAAGCACGCCGTCCTTCTTACCCGTATCGAGCATCACATCGAGCGCATTGGTGCCTGAGAAGTGGGCGTTCAGGGTCTCGTCAGCGAGGCGAATCGGATCGGACGGATGGAACTCCGACACCAGCGACGAGTTGACCTGCATCTGCGACAAGCCATAAGCGGCAACCAGCATCAACAGGGAAAATACCACCATAATCCGTTTTGGCTGCTGCAACACCACCCTGCTCATCCAGGACAAATAGCCGCCAAATGCCAGCCGCTTCAACGCTTTCTCGCGATGTGGCAGCAGCGATTCTATGGCCGGTACAAACAGAATCGTGATGATAAACGCGTAGAGTATGCCGGCGGCGGCGAACAGTCCGAAATAGCGCATCGGCAACAGATCGGAGGTCAACATGGCCAGAAAACCGGCTGCGGTGGTTAGTGTGGTCATCAGAATCGGAGACCACATGCCGCTCATGCCGCTGATGATCGCCTGCTGTTTGCCCATCTGCTTATCCCGCCCCGCTTCCACCCGGATATGGGTAAGCAGATGCACCGAATCGGCGATGCCGACCGCCAGAATGAGGATCGGCAGCAGCGTTGTGACCGTATAGACCGGAATGCCGGCGGCGGCCATGGTGCCGAGCATCCATAGCTCGGAGAGAATCACCACGGCCAGCGGAATCAGCACGCCGCGCAGATTGCGGAACGATAAAAACAGCAGCAGCGCCAGCAGCGCCAGAATCATCGGCTGCATCTGCTGCATATCCTGCGGCATATAGGTGCCGAACACGCCTTCAATCACCGGGCGGCCGGTAATCAGGATATCTTCCGGCCCGCCGCGCGCATTGATGGCCTCCACCTTGGCTTTGAGCAATTTGTAGATATCATAAAAGTGGCCGCGATATGAGGGATCGGGGCGCACCACAATCAGTGTTCCCTTGCCATCCTCGCTGACGATCGAGCCCATATAGATGCCGTTATCCACCAGCCGCTGATGCAGATGTTTCAGCGCCGCCGGCGTTGTGGGCGGGCTATCCATAAAATGTTCGACTTCCATGCCATCGGCAGTGCCGCGCATATCCTTGATGGTCGACAGGCTCATCAAATCCGACAGCGACAGGGTGCGAAACTCCTTGCGCATTCGCAACCAGTTGGTCAGTTCATCAACCAGCTTGAGGGTATGCGGATTATAAATGCCATTCGGACTCTTGTTATTGGTAACGCCGATCACCACCATATCGGCGGATGAGAACAGCTTTTCCAGCTTCTTTTTGTTGGCGTAAGCATCCATGCTATGCGGCAACATCTTCTCGACGCTGGTTTCCATCTTGATCTTCGGCAACTGCGATACAAACCCTACCGTGGCGACCGCCAGCAACACCAATACCAGCCAGGCGCGATGCACAATAAATGAGAATAACGATTGCATGATTTATCCTTGATGGGTCGAGATGTAAAATAGAGTCAAAAACTTTTCACCGCAGAGGACGCAAAGGAAAAACATGATACTGTACGATATGAATTGCCTTTGACTTTCTTTGCGTACCTTTGCGCTCTTTGCGGTGAATTTTACTTTCGATAACCGCGCTTGAGCATACGTTCGGTGAATTTTCGGTCCGACAGCCCGCTGTTGTAGTGTTGATCTGAAAACACTATTTCGGTTTTATGGCCGGTCTGAATATTTTCCATCACCACCCTGGTCGCCGTCCAGACGCCCTGAATCTGTTTTACCTCGGTGGCATGAAAATGTTTCAGCTCCTGCCCCTTGCGATCCCAGTAGTCGATGCGAATGGCCAGATCAATATCCTTGCGAATAAAGTTAACTGTTTTTGAGTAGCCGAGATCCTTTTTCAGCTCGTCGGTTTTCGGCACGCCCTGCACCTTCCAGCAGTCGTGCCCATCCACCGTTTCCGATCCGATCAGCGTCCAGTTGTAATCCTCCAGTTCCGGCGTCTGTTTGACATCTTCAAAGGTGAAATCGGTGCCCATGAAATAGTCGCCGCGATCCGATGAAGATATTCGGCGCACCTTCTTCAGCGCCGGCAGATAGAGCCATTGATCGTCATCGCGTTCTGTGCCATCGTAATCATAGGTCAGCAGCGCCGTATCGCGGATATTGGCCGGCTTGAGAAAATAGGAGATCGATTTGCTGTCCTTACCATAATCCTTGCGCATCGCGACCATAAACCGTTCCCGCACGCCGCCGCGCCGGTCGATCAGCTTCTGGTAAATCGACTGGGTCAAATCATCGCCGTCGTCGCGATTATCCACCCGCTGCATAATCTGGAGGCCTGTTGGATCAGCGCCATACGACAAAACCGGGGCCGCGCCAATGCCGCCGCTCAAGGTCAAAGTCAGCAGTGCAACTTTCAATATATTCATGGTCATTTCATCCCCTTTTCCACCAACTCGAACATATGCGGCGTTTCCGATTATTCATTATTCACCGCCACATCTAAAAAAACGGGCGATCAGAATCGTCCGTTTTTTAGATTATTTGATATGACCTCTCTTTTTGGCTTCCGCCAGCTTGGCTGCAGCCTGAGCCTTGCGGCCTGCCGAATAGACCGGACGACTGGCCACAGCTGGTAGATCCAGCACTTTTTGCAGGTAAGGGACGGCCTTTTTGTACTCCTTCTGCTCCATCCAGTAGTCACCCATAAAGTAGTTGGCATCCATATCATCCGGGGCGACTGCAATGGCCTTGGTCAGATATTCCAGCGCCTTGTCATCATCGCCGAAACCGATAAAGCCGCCCGGCACCATGTAATAGAAACTGCCCAATGTCGTATAGACCGAACCATGCAGTGCGTTGGGGTCGATTTTTTTGGCGGCCAGCAACAGATCCCGCCCCTGCTTCATCTGCGGCATGGCATTGAACATCGAACTCACACCGCCCATGGCGCCGGCATATCCGGCCCGGATAATGGCTTCCCAAATCTTCGGTTCGGCGCGATTCGGATATTTGGCGGTCAGTGCCGAAGCCTTCTCCACCAGCGCCTTAAAACTCGCCTCTTTCTGAGCATCGGGGGTCTTGTAGTTGGCCTGCGCCCATTCATGCTGCAAGTTCAATATGGCATCCTCAAGCGCCCCTGCCCATGCCGATGTCGCCATCAAACCACTGGCGACCACCATCGCCATCATCCATTTTACTATCTTCATCTTTCTCTCTCCTTTATCAGAAAATTATAATCTTTTCACGCCAAGGCGCAAAGACGCCAGGTGAAATCAAAGCTATGTGCGATAACGTCCAAAACCAATGATAGTTTTGCTATGCATGGTTGTTTTGCATTTCTTTGCGCCTTTGCGCCTTGGCGTGAAATGCTTTTGCCTATTGCTGCTTGGCAAATTTTCGGGCGATGCGATTCTGGGCAGCCAGCGCTTTATCGACAAGGCGCGGAAACATCACGTTGATGCGCACAAATAACGCTTCCGGAAAACCGAAATAGATATCTTTGCGATCATTGTTGATCGCCGCAATAATTTTTCTCACCACATCTTCCGGCGCATCCATATTCATCTTGGTCGCTTCGCCCATCTTCATCACCGCATCGGAATTCATCGGCGTTTTCACCGCGCGCGGTGCAATATAGGTGACTTTGATATTGGTATCGGCCAGTTCGCGGCGCAGCGCTTCGGAAAAGCCGCGCAATCCGAACTTGGTGGTCGAATAGGTGGTGAAATAGGCAAATCCGATGGAGCCGAAGATCGAACCGACATTGACAATACGCCCGGCATTTTGCGCCTGCATGCTTGGCAGAATCGCCCGCGCCAGCCACATCGGCGCCAGCAGATTCACCCGCATCATCAATTCAATCTTATCCGGGTGCTCATCCTCGTATGCTGCAAAGCTGTTGATGCCGGCCAGATTGATCAGCAGATCGACGCCCCCCAGCACTTCCCGGCACTCATCGCATGCAATCCTGCAGCCTTCAGCGGAAGAGAGATCGCCCGCCACCGGATGCGAACCTTCAAGTTCTGAGGCGACCTGATGCAAAGCGTCGGCATTGGCATCCACCAATGCCAGAATTGCACCTTTTTTCTTCAGTTCAGCCGCCAGGATTCTGCCCATGCCGCCGGCGGCGCCGGTAAGGATCACCCGTTTGTTATTGATTTCCATACTGTTACTCCCCCAGCCGAATCAACGGCAGACTGCGAAAAATATCGCCGTAGAGTTTATAGAACATTTTGGCGCAGTGAATCACCGCCTGTTTGTCCGCCGCTTCATCCAGCCTGTTCATCAGCCCCTCGTAAAAATCGACATGGCCGACATCGAGCGAACCATGAGAGTTCAGATAAGAAAAGGCCGTTTTCGGCAAGCCCAGACTCTGCTCAATGTTGCCCGCCGCACTGGTCGCCAGCGCCACGCTGGTGCCTTCGAGCACCAGCACCATGCCGAAAAAGCCGGCCGGGTTATTGCGATATACCGTATCGTAGGCATAAGCGACCATTAGTTCGGTCGCCGCCATCGGCGTTTCGGCGCGCACCGCTTCCTTATCGCCGCCTGCGGCGGCAATATCGTTGAGAATCCACTCCTGATGGCCCATCTCCTCTTCGATATATTCACCAATGGCTTCACGCAGCCACTCCAGTCGTTCGGGCAGTCGCCCGCCGGTCGCCATCAGCAACGGCACCGTATGCTTGACGTGGTGGTAGGCCTGTCCCAGAAAGGCCAGATAGCTCTGCAGCGACAACTCGCCTGCCGCGCCCATGCGGATAAACGGAATGGATAACAGATCGTTGCGCTCAGCTTCCGTCGCTGCAATCAGTTCATCATAAAACGCCATTCATGACTCCTTATATATGGCATCGATTTTTTCGGCATACGCCTTGAAAATATGTCCTCTTCTCGGCCTGCCGGTGCCTGTCCACAGGCCATTGCCAACGCTGAAAGGCTCATCGGCCGCAATCCAGCGGCAGACTCTGGCATAATCGGGCAGACGCGCATTGGCGCTGGCCACGGCCTGCTGCACCTGCGCTGAGCCGGCACCTTGCCGGGCCACGATGACAGCAACATTAAACGGCCGCGCTTCACCGAACACGCAGCACTGGGCGATGGCCGGCTCAATGGATAGCTCCCGCTCCACCCACTCCGGCGACACATTGCGCCCGTAGGCAGTAATAAAGATATGTTTTTTGCGGCCGTTGAGAAACAGGAAGCCTTCATCATCAAGGTGGCCGATATCGCCAGTCGGCCAGTACTCCCCTGCTGGCTGCGGCGCATCGCCCAGATAACCGGAAAACAGCGAGCCGCGTACCAGAATTTCGCCATCGTCGGCGAATTTTAGCTGCACATGCGGCAGCGGCTTGCCGACGCTACCGGGTTTGCAATCGTTTTCCCTGTTCACCGCCACCACGCTGGCAGCCTCCGACAAACCATAGCCCTCAAATACTGCCAAACCGAGCGCCTCGGCTCTCTGCAACAATACGGGCGACACAGAAGCGCCGCCAACAGCGGTGTAGCGCAGGCGTGCCGGGCGATCAGCGCCCTGTTCGACGGCTGCAATCAGCGCATGCAACATCTGCGGAATCATAATGCAGGTGGTCGCGCCAGCCTGATGTAGCGCGGTGATAAAACGGCTGATATCCAGACCAGCCGCGCCGCTCATGCCGACGCCGGCCATGCCCGGCGCAACAATAGCAGCGCCGGCCAGTAGCGGCGCATAAAGCCCGCCGATATTTTCCAGCAGGGTGGCATATGGCAGCAGAGAGAGGTGGCGATCAGATGCTGTCGCACTGGTCGCATCGGCCAGTGAGGCCGCCACTGTTTCCATGGCGGCGCGACTTAGACAGACGCCCTTGGGCTCGCCGGTGGAACCGGATGTGAAGGTGATTTTCGCACACCCCTCCGGCAGTGCGACATCGGGCGTGCTGATCGCAATCAGCGTCAGCGCCTGTGTGAGTTCACGAGGCGGCTGATGCGTGAGAGCCAGGCCGTTCAGGAGGCGGGTAATCGACTCCGGCTGATCGGTAATGATCGCATCGACGCCGGCGCTGTTGAGCAGATGGCCAATCTGCGCCGGCGAAAAGAAGTGAGGTACGGGTATCAACGGAATCCCGGCCTGCATGCAGGCCAGGTCAGCCACAGCCCATGCCGGTGAATTATCCGCTGCCAGTGCCAGCGCCTGCACATCGGCCTGACGCAGCCTGGCCGCCAGCGCCGTGACGGCGGTCAACAGCTGTGGATAGGTAAGTTGATCGTTGCCACAAGCCAGTGCAATGCGCTCGGGGTGACGGGCTGCGTAGATCTCCAGCGCTTCAAGCACCCGGCTCAATGGCGCTCTCTCACTGCAGAGTTGTTCAGGTCTGCATCGTGTAAAGCGGCCTCTTCTGCCGAAGCCCAGGTGTCGCGCAGGCTGGCCCAGAGCTCCTGCAATACATCATGCCCCTGTTGGATATCGCCGAAACAGACCACCGGATTGCTCTGATAATAGCTGCCCCATTTGGCAACCTCTTCGGGCGGCAACATCTTCTCATCGGCCGCCAGCAACTCCCAAACATCCAGCCCCAGACGGCGGAACACATTACGCATCCGCGTGACGCCAGTGAATACCAGCCAGCGACAACCGATCGAATGCAGGTAAGCCGTGGCTCCGATCAGCGCCATGCGCGCATCTCCCGGCTCAGCTTCAGCCAGATTACCCACTTCAACAATGTCAGCGCGATCGGCCGGCCTGCCAAGGTAGCGTGAAATCACCGTTTCGATCGGATCGTCGAGATAATTTTCAAGAAACAGATGCTCTTGCCCGGCCAGACGAAAGCCCATCACCGCCCTGCAGACGCCATCGGCGTTACGCACCCGCATGAGTTGCGGCATGAAGGTATCGACATTGGCGCCATAGGCGCGGGCATAGGTCTCATGGATAAAGCTGGTCGCCTGATGCCACTGCGGATCACCCGGTCGAATAATATCAAACAATCAAGGCCTCCCTGAAAGCGTGGGCGTATATTAAGCAGAGGCGGCGGCCATAAACAGTGACAACTTGCACAAAAATGGCGCGACGGAAATTGATGGTCGGTAAAGCTCGCTGTTTCTTAATTAAAGATCGCGCAGCATCTGCTCGTATTCTGACAGAGAACGTTCAAATGCAGGACGCTCAAACAGACGATCCATGTACGCTTCGAGGTTGCACCAGTCCGCCGTATCGACGCCGATTGAGTCCAGGCGCCAAAGAATCGGCATCAATGTGACATCAGCCAGCGTATACTGCTCGCCGATAAAATACTCCTGCCGGCCCAGATAGCCATCGAGCGAGGCGAGGTATGTCTTGATTTTGCCAACCGCCTCTTTCTTTTTGCGGCTGTTCTGGGTGTCTGCATAGAGCGGATAGAGTTCGCGCTCCAGTTGCAACACGGCCAGACGCATCTGGGCGCGTTCAGCCGGCGAGCCGGGCTTTAGCGGCGGGTGCGGATAACGCTCATCCAGATATTCGTTCACCACTGAAGATTCAAAAAAGACAATATCCCGATCAATCACGGTCGGCAGCTTGCCATACGGATTAATTTTGAGAAAACTGGCCGGCAGATTGGCCGACTCGAGTTCGGTTGTTTCAACCGGTAACTCCTTTTCTGCCAATACGATGCGCGTACGGTGGGATGTCGGACAATGCGGATCGGAATATAGTTTAACCATCTGAGCCTCCAGGGACATGGCAGACATGGCGTCTGTCAAAACGGTGGCGCAGTGTAGCGGCATCGCCGAAAAAATAAAGCGCCGTCCATCTTTTACGCCACGCTTGCGACAACCAGGCGACGCTTTTATGCTCGGCTTGTTTATATCATCCGGGAGCAATTATGGAAATTTCGGAACTGCTGGCATTTACAGTTAAAAACAAGGCGTCGGATCTGCATCTCTCATCCGGAGAGCCGCCCATGATTCGCATTAATGGCGATATGACCCGAATTAAAATGCCCGATATCGACAGGCGCGAGGTGCAGGGCATGGTCTATGACATCATGAGCGACGCCCAGCGCAAAAACTTTGAAGAGCACATGGAGATCGACTTCTCCTTTTCGCTCGGCGAAATCGCCCGTTTTCGCGTCAATGTCTTTGAACAGCGGCGCGGCATGGCTGCGGTATTTCGCGTCATCCCCAACGAAGTGCTGACGCTGGATCAATTAAACTGCCCGCAGATTTTTCGCGATATCGCCATGACCCCGCGCGGCATCTGCCTGGTGACCGGGCCGACCGGCTCGGGCAAATCCACAACGCTGGCGGCCATGATGGATCACCGCAACGAGAACGAGCGCGGCCATATTCTCACCATTGAAGACCCGATTGAATTCGTGCACCGATCCAAACAGTCGCTTATTTCCCAGCGTGAGCTGGGGCCGCACACCCACTCCTTCGCCAACGCGCTGCGCAGCGCCCTGCGTGAAGATCCCGATGTGATTCTTGTCGGCGAATTGCGCGATCTTGAAACCATCCGGCTGGCCCTGACTGCGGCCGAAACCGGCCATATGGTGTTCGGCACCCTGCACACCTCCTCTGCACCCAAGACCATTGATCGCATTATTGATGTCTTTCCGGCGGCGGAAAAGGAGATGGTGCGCGCCATGCTGTCCGAATCGATCTGCGCCATCATTTCTCAAGCGCTGGTCAAAACGGCGGATGAACAGGGCCGTGTGGCGGCGCATGAGATCATGCTGGGCTCGCCGGCCATCCGTAATCTGATTCGCGAGAACAAGATCGCGCAGATGGTTTCGGTGATGCAGACCTCAGCCAGAGATGGCATGCAGACGCTCGATTCCCACCTGTTGCAACTGGTGAAGTCGCGTAAAATCACCGCTCAGGCCGCCATGGAGAAAGCCGGCAACAAAAAACTCTTCGGCGGCATAGCATGAAAAAGCAGGCTTCGCAAAACTTATCCATCAAACAGCTGCTGATGGTAATGAACAAGCAGGATGCATCGGATCTCTATATCACCGCCGGCATGCCGCCCTCCTATCGCATCAACGGCAATGTCTATCCGCTCAAACAGCCGCCGTTGAGCGCTTCTCAGTGCGAAAAGCTGGCCTTTTCGACCATGAGCGAGCGCCAGCGCGCCACCTTCGCCGCCGAGTATGAGATGAATCTGGCCATATCCTACGACGATATCGGTCGTTTTCGCGTCAATATTTTCCGCCAGCGCGGCCACATCGGCATGGTGATTCGCAAGGTCAATCTGGAGATCCCCACCATCGATGATCTCGGCCTGCCGGAGATATTCAGGGATATCGCCATGCAGAGCCGCGGCCTGGTGCTGATGGTCGGCGCCACCGGCTGCGGCAAGTCCACCTCGCTGGCCGCCATGATCGACTGGCGCAACAGCAATCAGGCCGGTCATATTATCTCGATTGAAGATCCCATTGAGTTTGTCCACCAGCACAAAAAATCCGTCATCACCCAGCGCGAGGTCGGCACCGATACGCTGGAGTATCAGGCGGCTCTGAAAAACACGCTGCGGCAGGCTCCCGATGTGATTCTGATTGGCGAAATTCGCGATCGCGAAACCATGGAGCACGCGCTGGAATTTTCCGAAACCGGCCATTTGTGCCTGGCCACGTTGCACGCCAACAACGCCAATCAGGCGCTGGAACGCATCATCAACTTCTTCCCTGAAGAGATGCACCTGCAGGTCGGCCTGAACCTGGCTTTGAACCTGAAGGCCGTGCTGTCGCAGCGGCTGGTCAAAACGCCGGACGACAAACGTCTGCCGGCCATTGAAATTCTCATCAACACGCCGCGTATTTCCGATCTGATCGGTAAATGGGATATTGCTGAAATCAAGGAGGCGATGGCGGCGGGCAAAGCCTACGGCATGCAGACCTTCGATCAGTCCCTGCTCGGCTTGTGGATGGATGGACTGATCACCGAAGATGAGGCGCTGCGGCAGGCTGATTCGGTCAACAACCTGCGCCTGCAGATCAAGATGGTGAATCTCAAGGACAGCGGCGGCGATGTGGACGATCTGCAGCAACTTTCCGGCAATCTGGACGCCCAGGATCTGCACATATAATGCAGTCCGGCGCATTTATCGATGAGCTGTTGCGTCTGGCCCATAAAGGCGGCGCATCGGATCTGATCGTACGCACCTCCGACCGGGTGCGCATGCGCATTGGCGGCCATATCGTCACCGTGCCGGAAGAGAAGGTGGCGATGCCCGAGCGCAGTGCAACCAAAGCCATGATCACGCATCTGACCCGCCACCTGCCCGCCGCGCCGGATGTGGAATCGGTCAACCATCTCGATTTTCACTACAGTCTGGGTGGCGTCTGTCATTTTCGCGTGCATGTGCTGCGCAGCAACAACTGTTTCGGCATTGTCGCACGCCTGATTCCGCAGCGTATTCCCGGCTTTGAACAGCTGCGTCTGCCGCCGGTATTCAATGAGATCAGCCATTATCGCAATGGCATGATCCTCATGGCCGGCGCCACCGGTTCCGGCAAAAGCACCTCGCTGGCCGCACTGCTCAGCCATATCATTGCGCAGCGCCCTGTGCATGCCGTCACTCTGGAAGATCCAATTGAGTTCCGCTACAGCACCCGCCATCGCGGCACTGTCACCCAGCGTGAAATCGGCACCGATGTCGTCAGCTTTAAACAGGGGCTGATCGATGCCATGCGCGAATCGCCGGATATTATTGTCACCGGTGAACTGCGCGGCAGAGATGAGGTGCAACTGGCGCTGGAAGCGGCCGAGACCGGCCACCTCGTCATCGCCACCGTGCATGCCACCACGGCCACCGGCGTCATGCAGCGCATCATGGCCGCCTTCGGCAAGGATCAGCAGGCCGGCATCCGCGAGCGACTGGCCGAAAACCTACGTGCGATCATTGTTCAGAAATTGCTGCCGATGAAATCAGCCAAACAGCGCATCGTAGCGTTGGAAATCATGATCAAAAACTCAGTCGTCAAACACTTCATACTCGATCCCGGCCACTGGAGCGAGATACCCCGCGCCATGGAGGAAGGTCACAACCTCTATGGTTCCCAAAGCTTCGATCAGCACCTGCAACAACTGGTCGAGTCTGATCTTGTCAGCTATGAAGAAGCGTTGGCCAATGCCGTATTCCGCGAAGATTTCGCCCTGCGCATGGGAAAAGAATAGAACAGTTCCATTTTTATACAGGTTCACTAGCATTCGCCGCAGGATGCATCACGCGCCTGAGCGAACGCCTGCTGCGAATGCGTGATGGATGGTAAAAAACATGCACCCTTAGCTCAGCTGGATAGAGCGTCGGCCTCCGAAGCCGAAGGCCAGTGGTTCGAATCCACTAGGGTGCGCCATTTCCTACACCTTAACCCTGCAGAAATTCAATAGCATGTTGCGCCGCTAGAGGCAGTGGCATGGCGTGGGCCAGGTTGGCGCTGATGGCCGAGGCCAGGCGACAGCCGGTGCCGTGGCGCTGCTCGATATCCCATTGTTGGCGAGGATGCGAAAATTCATGCAGCTCGCCTCCCCGCTCGCACAGTCGGTCGATCAATAACGGGCCGTCGCCATGACCGCCTTTGAGCAGCATGGCGCAATCGATGCGGTCAACCGCGTCAATCAAGGCGGCGTCTGCAATAGCGCCGCGCAATCCGAACAGCATATCGGCCTCATCCAGATTGGGGGTCACCAGTGTCGCCAGCGGCAGCAAGGCCTTTGTCAGCGTTCCGATCGCACCTTGATCGAGCAGCGCAGCGCCGCTGCTGGAGATCACAACCGGATCGACCACCAGCGTCCCGTGATGCAGTTGCGACAGCAGTGCAGAGACCAGCGCAATATGCTCTGCATCCACCAGCATGCCGGTTTTGACCACGGCCACATCGTAGTAATCGAATACAGCGTGAATCTCTGCATCCAGTTGCGCCAGTGACACCGGCTCAATGCGCAATACCGCTTCGGGATGCTGCGCCGTCAGCGCCGTAGTGGCGGAGCAGCCGCGCACCTGTAGCGCTTCAAACACGCGCAGGTCGGCCTGAATCCCCGCCCCGCCGCTACAGTCGGAACCGCCGATGCTCAGCACGACAGGATGTGCAGAAACTGCGCCGTTCATGTTCTGTTCCACAGTTCAATCAGCTGTTCGGCCCGCAACTGAATATCAGCAGCGGCGAACAGCCCTGAAATGACGGCGGCGCAATCCGCTCCGGCGATTTTGACCTGTGCGATATTGTCGACAGTAATGCCGCCAATGGCGCAGATAATGGCGGCCGGAAACAGCTGCCGCGCCTTGGCCAGCCGCTGCACGCCGATGGCCGGCACTTCAGGCTTGGAACGCGTCGGCCACAGCGCCCCGAAGGAGACATAATCGGCCCCGTCCTGCAGCACCGATTTGGCAAAAGCGGCATCGGCCCGGCAGGTGATGCCGACCAGAAACTCGTCGCCGACCTGCTGGCGCAACTGGATCAGATTCGGCGCATCATCACGGCCCAGATGCACGCCATCGGCTTCAACATCGCACGCCAGCCTGACCGAATCGTTGATCATCAGACGGGCATCGTATTGCCTCGTCAACAGCCGCAATGCCCTGCCCCGCTTGAGCTGGCGCTTATAACCCTGTTTCTTATCGCGAAACTGCAGCAGTCGCACGCCGCCTTTTAACGCCGCTTCAGCCCTGCCGAGCAGATCGTCTGTCTCCAGATCGGCCGGCAGAATGGCGTAAATGCCCTGCAAACGCCCTGTTTTGGCCAACGCATCCGCCATCAGATCAGCTTCAGCAGATCGGTGAATTCCGGCAGCAAAACGACCCGGTCGGCAAACTCCGGCGGCACCTCCTGATAACCGTGCTCGGCGAATGCGACCGTATGGCAGCCCGCATTAAACCCGGCCTCCACGTCAAAGCGTGTATCGCCAACCATCACCGTTTCGGAAGGCTCAACCCCCATGGCCTTGCAACATTGCCACAACATATCCGGCGCAGGCTTCTTGGCGAAGCCATCTTCGGGCGACAGCGCCAGCGTCAGATACGGCGTCAGCCCCAGCGCATCAAGCACCTTGACGCGCGCCGTGGCCGGTTTGGCGGTGACGCAAGAGCAGGGAATTTCTTTCGCCCTGAGGGTGTCGAGCACGGTGATCACGCCGGGGAACGGCCTGCCGAAATCGGCAGGATGCTGCGTATAAATATCGGCAAAGGCGTGGTAAAGCGCCAGGGTCTCTTCGTGTTCCATCGGCAGCCCTAGCACATTGGCCGCCAGTTTATGCGCACCGCCGCCGACATGCGGCTTTGTCTCCCCCAGCGACAACTGCAGATCGTAACCCAATGATGCCAGCGCCCGATTGGCATTGGCCTGAATATCGGGCAATGCATCCACCAGCGTGCCATCGAGATCGAAAATAAATGCTTTTGGTTTACTCATCATTAATCCTTATAAGTTCAATAGATAGTGTAATTTCTTCAAGTACATCTTTATCTTTTTCTTCGGTCTGGCGAGCATGCAACCGCAAACGAATTTCATCTGATCGCCCAAGCCTTGCCAGACGTCCCAGCGCCCATGCCGCATGGCCGCGAATCAACGGCTCACCGTCCTGCAACGCCGGCAGCAGTTCATCCACAAAGGCCGACTGCTGCGAATTGCCCATCGCAATACAGACATTGCGCAACAGGCCGCGCCGCTTCGTCCGCCGAATCGGCGATTTGCGAAAACGCTGCCGGAAACCCTCTTCGTCCAGTCGCAGCAGACTAGCAAGATCGGGCAGGCGATTCTCCTTTTTGGGATTAAGGAGATCAGGATTGGGGAGATCGGGACTGGGGGGATCGATGTGGGGTGCAGCAGTTCTATCGTCAGCATGAACGGTGCGCCGCTTTTGCATTCGCAGCCCTGCGTCGGTTGCATGACTGTTCCACGGACAGATCAGCTGACAATCATCGCAGCCGTAGATGCGGTTGCCCATCAGCGGCCGCAAATGGCGTGGAATAAAACCGTCAAACTCGATAGTCAGATAGGAGATGCAGCGTCGCGCATCCACCACATAGGGCGCGACAATGGCGCCGGTCGGACAGATATCGATACAGGCCGAGCAGCTGCCGCAGTGATTTTTCGCCGGCTCATCGACCTCCAGCGCCGCCGTGGTAAAAATCTCGCCCAGCAGAAACCATGAACCCAGTTTGCGATCGATGGTCAGTGAATGTTTGCCCTGCCAGCCCAGCCCGGCTCGCTCGGCCAGCGCATGCTCCAGCACCGGCGCCGTATCGACATAGACGCGCTGATCGTGTTTTCCAAGCAGAGAATCGAGTTCGACGGCCAGCGCCTTGAGCCGTTTTTTCATCACTTCATGATAATCATCACCGTGCGCATAGGCCGTGATCACGCCGCAATCATCGGCCGCATTTGCCTCATCCAACCCATAACCCGGCGCGCTATAGGGCAGCGCCACAGTGACCACCGAACGTACGTTCGCCAACATCGATTGCGGCTCTATCCGGCGCTGCATCCGCCCCTCTTCCGCCATCCAGCGCATCTGACCATGCATACCCGCCGCTGTCCACTGCAGCAGCGCCTCGGCGTGTTTCTGCTCCAACTTCGGCCGCGTCACCCGGCAAGCGACAAAACCCAGCGCCTCGGCTCTGGCGCGAATCTCCGATTTTACCATGAGCAAACACTGACATATTCCCCCGCCTCTGACACTGCTCCCATCCTGCCCCCCATCCTAAGTTGCCGGATGTGGTTGCAAATTCGACGGATTTCACACAATCTGGCCGTCATGAAGATGCCTGACACAGCTACTGCGGAACACCCCGTATCAGAGCAGCGCCGAACATGGGTTATCAGCGCCGGATCGGGGCTGGGGCGTCGCCATGGTAGCAATTCAGAGCAACTCATCCGCAAATTTTTCCCCGCCGATCAAGTGATTCGCACGCGCGATCGCCGCCACCTGACAGGCTGGAGCCCCGGTCTGCCCGATCACGGCGTTGTCATTGTCGCCGGCGGCGACGGCGCCTGGCGGGAAGCGCTGCAGGGGGCGCCCGAACAGGTTATTCCCGGACTGCTACCCGTCGGCACAGTGAGCCAGGCTGCGATTGAGCTGAATACTGCCGCCTCGCCGCAAGCATGGCGCCAGTGGCGCTGTGAACAGGTTCAACTCGGCCAAATCAGAAGTTGTCTCCATGCAAGCGGCGAGCGCACGAAAAAGAGGGATGCCGCCGCCCATGCAGATCATAGCCGAAGCGCTTTTTTTCTCATGGCAGGCATCGGCGTGGAGTCCGACGCCGTGCAGATAGTTCGCCCCGGATTAAAGCGGTGGATTGGCAAATGGGCTTATGTCTGGGCGCTGCTGGAGCGGCTGATGCGGCCGGTGCGCCGCAGCCTCGTTGTTGATCTGGATGGCCGGCGCTTCCGCACTTCACAGGTGCTGATACAAAACGGCGCGCATTATGGCGGCCGTTATCGGGTCGCCGATACCGATATACGGCAACCGAATTACCGCATTCTGATTTGGAAATATCCGGGCCGCTTCATGTGGTGCCTGACGATGATGTGCCTGATGTTCAGGCTCCCTTCCGGCTGGCTGGCGCACAAATTGCCGGGCGTGGAGGCGCACATCAGAAGCAGCCGCAAACAGCAGTGCCAGATCGACGGCGATATTGGGCCTGCGTTGCCGCTCTATGTGATGCCGACAACATCGCGCAAGGTCGCCATCGCCGATACGGCGCAGAGATAAAAAGTTCGGCCGATAAAAACCACAATTCCACAGTTTTTGTTTTTCCCGCGCACGCTGCTAGCCTGCACAGCGATCGGGACAGCGCCCGATAAATCAGTTAAAAAGAGGATATATTGACATGAACGTTGATCAGCATTTAAAAGTCGCCCAGTGGCATATCGAGCAGGCTCGTCTGCACGCCACCACCCAGCACACTTGCGGCTGTCCGGTAAACGAGCACTACCAGCGAATCATTGATGAAGTCGAAGCCGGCAAAATCGAAGAAGAGCTGGCCTGCTCCACCGAACAGTAAACTCGAAACAGCCGTAGCAAACACAAAAGCCGTCCGCAGGGGCGGCTTTTTTGTTTGCGGAATAAACAGGCGCGCTGCATGAAAATGCATGCTTGAACCGAACTGGTGCAGAGCAATCACGCCTATATGATCTCTTTATTGATAATACGGCCTTTCAGGATAATAGATGCCCGATGAGTAAGTTTGACCATTTTGCTCAAAAGAGGCCGTGATCCAGTGCCGCCCCTTATCATGGCTAAGATTATATCGCGCCATATACCACTCACCCATCTGCATCATCGGCCCGCTCTCTTCCACACTGCCATCCGGATGCTTCACTGTTGAAAACAGCTGCAGATGGGTCTGCGGCTTGCCATCTTTTTCGATGCTAACCATCAGATGATAATTGGTTCGGCTATACCCTTCACCCTCAGGCGCGGGCATAATATGAAATATAAAAACGTAGCCATCTCTGATCCCCTCACTGGCAACAAAAAAATCTTTCTTGTGGTTCATGGTATGATTGCCGGCGGAGCTGCTCTGAGTTTCCGGGTTGTTCATATTCGACCATACGGAGCAGCCCGAAAGCAACAGCAAAGCTATCAACGCCATATATTTCTTCATTCGCAACCACCTTCTTTCCCAGAGAATTTATGTTGTCGCAAACAGACAATGAAAAAATCTCCATCTGTTCAACCTGGTCACTTCAAGCACCAGCACGACAAACAGCATGCACATGGAAGCAATAAGCAAGGCCACAGCCGGCCCGAACAACCACATCACACTGGCTTCCGCCGCTTCCGGCCCCATCGTCACTGTACGGAACCCCATCATAATCCATGCTGGCGGATAAGCCAGCGCGCCGATACCGAACGTCCAGCCCAGCAGCTTTTTCCACCCCGGTTTGAGCGATGTAAAGGCGACGATCAATAGTAACACAGCGACCAGTGCGCCGATACCCATAAAGTGAATATGACCACGCAATAAGCGCTGCATGGCATCCATAGCCAGACTGCCGGAGTGCGAATGTTGATGCCCTGCCGCATGGTGACTTTTATCACCTTGTCGGGATTCGTTATGATGATGGCCGCCAGCAGCCTGATCAGGATGATCATGAGCCGAAAGCATTTGATCCATATTCAGCTCCTGCATCAGATGCTGCATCTGAACCTCTTTAAGCTCTGCCTCCTGAGACTCAAAGCCCCCATGCAATTGCTCGTGGTGCGTGGCAATATATGCAACCCAAAGTGTTCCCAGTATCACTGCAAGCAGAGCCATCGCCAGACCGTGATATACATCCAGTAAAGAATCTCTCAGACCGTGCATTTTCTCTCCTCGGACAATCATATTATTTTTTCCGATTCAGGATCATAACAGCAGCAGCGATGATCACCACGCCAAGCGCACCCAGTAATAATATCACATCATTAAACTGCGATTCATTCATTCAGATTCACCATGCATGCCGCCCTCCTGAAAAACGGGGGCCAAAGTCAGCCCCCGTTTCAGCATCTCACTTACAATGCAAAGTCCAGCCCTGCAATAATGGTGTTGAGCGTATTCTGCTGCCTGACAATAGTTTTACCGCCCATTGCCCCCATGGATGTCACCAGGTTTCGCGTATTGGTATATGAAACAAAGCCCTGAACATTTTGCGCCACCTGATACAGGCCATAGACAGTGATGTTATTGGTCGCCTTAGGCCGAACCTTCTGATTCGTCAGCATTTTCAGATCAACGCGTGATTGATCCCACTTGACTCCGACCATCACGCCATCGGTTACAATATATTCGGCGGCAACGGTAATGGCTCTGACATCCAGTTTCTCATTACCCGGCGCTGTACTGCGATTGCTGCCCAGCGTAATCGCGCCCCACATCTGCAGCGGCTCGCCATAGTTCAAGGCGAAGTCCACGCCATAACGCGTCACATTTTTAAATTGCATCACATTGGCTGTCGTTTTCCCAGGCAGCCCCATGGCCATCAGCATCGAACGACCACCGCCGAAGGCGTCGCTGCCGTAGTTGCTGGCTCGATAGGCATAGACGCCGACAATGTAGTCATCCGCGAACTCCTGCGCCAAACGGCCATAAAATGCCGTCGAAACCTTATTCGCCTGACTGGCATTCTTGCCGTAGGTGAAGGCGGAGAAGTTATACAGCGTACCGACGCCGGAATCGCCGTTGGTTGTGCCATGCACGCTGACACCGTCGCCCATCATCAACATCGTGCCTCCAGCCATCTGCGCAGCATTCACTGCACCAAATCCGAGCGGCCGCTGCGACATCATCGTCATGCCATAGCCGACATCATTCTGCACCCGGCCGACACGCACCTTGAACAGATCGTTGAAGTAATACAGCACTTCAGCCATGCCGATACCATTCTGATTGGCGTCAATCCACCAACCGAGGTTATCATAGGAACCGGATGAGATCAGACCCAGTTCGCCCAGGCCGATTTTGCGATTGGAAGTCCATTGGCCGGGTGAAACTTCCACCAGACCATTATCGATCATCCCCATCGGCTGGCCGGGCATCACCACATTACCATCATTGGCTAAAATAGGGCCGGCGCCTGAATAGGTGACCTGGGTTCTCAGCGTAAACGGAAAGTTACTAGCCAGCACAGCTGCAGGAGACTCATCGCCGGTGTCTATATTCTTGCCGGGGCCGTTCTGCATATCCTGATCGTCTTTACCATCTGCAAACCGAAACCCACGCTCACGGAATGCAACGCCCATCTTGCTAAGCTTGGGAAACATCGTATGGCACGAGTTGCAAGAGAGCCCGTATTTTCGGGCAAAGACCGGAATGGCATCAGCATCTTTCGCCCAGAATGCGAGCGTACCCACAAGGGTGAAAGCGCCAATGACCGTAGTCATCATTATTTTTTTCATTGGGATAAACCCTCCTGTTTCAAAATTTTGAACTGGCTCGCAGCAGCGAACAGTTACAACAGGAGAAAGTTGTCTGCCAACGCAAGCGGGTAGCGGGGATTCGGCGGCAGTAGAAGTTTTATGCTTTAATTAACAGATAGTTAAAAGTATTCCATCATGAGGAAAGTGACCAACCAGATTTTTCATCTATGGGAATTCCGGGTGGCGGAATTCCCAAAATCGGGAAATCAATCTTCCAGCTTTCTGTACAGCGTGGAGAGACCAATGCCAAGGCGTTTGGCGGCCAGAGCCTTATCCCCGCCACTATCTTCAATCGTACGCCTGATCCAGTTGCATTCAAACTGCTGCAAGGCATCCGCCAGCGTCAGGTCGCCCTGTAGTGGCCCGTCGTTCAGATCATCGCCGAAAATAAGTGCGCGCTCCAGATAGTTTTTCAACTCCCGCACATTACCCGGCCAGGCGTGTTGCTGCACATATTCGGCCACCGCCATCGGCAGTGCGTCAACTGCCCGCCCCATCTCCGTAGCCAGTTCCTGATACAGGTTTTCAGCCAGGCTGAGCAGATCGTCCGGACGACTGCGCAGCGGCGGCACTTCTATCGACAGCACCGATAGCCGGTAAAAGAGATCCTGACGAAAACGCCGCTCTTCAACCATGCTCTCCAGTAAAATATTGGTTGCAGCAATAATCCTGCCCTTAAAATGCAAATCGCGGGTGCTACCCAGCGGGCGAAATGTGCCGTCATCGAGCACATGCAGCAATTTGGCCTGCAACTGGATCGGCATTTCACCGATTTCATCCAGAAACAGAGAACCCTCGCCAACTTCTTCAAATAAACCCTTCTTATTTTTATCCGCACCGGTGAAGGCGCCTTTATGGTAGCCGAACAGTTCGGATTCCAGCAGGTTTTCAGGGATGGATGCACAGTTGATACTGACAAAAGCGTGCCTGCTACGATCGCCGCTGGCATGCACCAGCTTGGCCAGCAATCCTTTGCCTACGCCGGTTTCCCCGGTGATGAGCAGCGGCGCATCGGAGCCGGCCGCCCTTGCCGCCAGTTTTCTGATTCGCCGCATCGGGATGGAGTCGCCCAACACCGCCAGTTTGCTGGCTGCCAGTTTTCGCTGCGATTTTCGTGCAATCTGGCCCTTGAAGTTCTGCAACTCCTGCAGTCGTTTCAAACGTGCAAACAGCTCATCAAAGCGTAGCGGCTTGGAGACATAATCGTAAGCGCCCGCTTCAATGGCCTGCATAGCTACATCCCGATTCCCAAACGCTGTCATGAAGATAAAAGGAGTATCAATCTCGTGATGCTGGCAATAACGCAGCAACGCAAAACCATCGCCATCCGGCAGATTAATATCGGATAACACCACCGAAGGCGCCTCTTGCTCAATCATGCCAAGCCCATTTTCCATCGTTCCGGCTTCCAGCACATCATAGCCCTCTTCCGCCAGCATCTGCGCAATGCCTTCACGGATTCGTTGTTCATCCTCAATAATCAGAATCATCATGCTTTGACAGCCTTCAATGCGGGCAGGGAAACCCTGAATGTGCAGCCCTCGGGGCCATTGGACAACAGCAGCAAATCGCCATCCATCTGGCGAATTAAGTCTCGGCTGATCGATAGTCCCAGCCCGGTTCCCTCGCCTCTCTGCTTGGTGGAGAACATCGGAGAAAATATCTCATCGACATGTTGTTGATCAATGCCGCAACCCTGATCAGTCACATCCAGAAAAACAGACCCATTTTTCAGATCGGTTTCGATGCAGACCTCAGCGCCTTCCGGCGAGGCGTCAATCGCATTAATCAGTATATTAACCAGCACCTGTCGCAGCATGTCGTCACTTCCAGAAATCAGACCGACGTCGGCATGCTGCTTATAAGTCAGCTCTACATGCCTGGCCTTTCGGGCCAAACCGACCAGTTGCATCGAACTCTCGATGACAGACTGCAGATCGATCACCTCCCTGAGTTCACGCGATGGCCGCCCGAAATCGAGAATATTACGTATAATCGCTTCGGTTCGATGCAACTCTTCGGAGACATGCTTCAACTGAACTTCAACTTCATTCAACTTGCCGGCCTTGAGTTTACGCCCGGCAATATCCAGAGAAACTGAGGCTGCGCTCAGCGGGTTGCCAACTTCATGGGCAATATTGGCTGTCATCAACCCCAACGCCTGCATTTTTTCCTGATGCGCCTGCAGACTGCGGGCCTGAACGAGCGCTTCCTGGTGGTGCCGGACAGACGCCCCCATCACATTTAACGCCCGCGACAGATCGCCAATCTCATTGTTGCCGAATTCCGGGCCTGGCTCCATGAGCTGCACACCTTCCACGCCGCGTTCACCAATACTGGCGACCCTCGAACGCAACATCGCCAGCGGCCGGATCATACGCAAATAGACATAACCGGTCAGGCCTGCCAACAGCGTAAACAGCACCACCAGTGAAGCAACAAAATCTCCACGCATATCCATGTGCAGCCCGGCCACGAAACGCATGGCATCATTGACAGTATCGTCCATTTCATGGTGTCGCTGCATTAATATGTGCGATAGCCTTGCCAGTTTTTTATCCATCTCCTGCATCAGGATCGGCCCCTCCATATTGCCGGTGGCAAACGGAAGTGCAAAAATCTGCTCAGCGCTTTGATTGATATCATTCACGGCGCGCAGTATCTCTTTGACATCAACGCCTAAGCTTGCAACATGGTCGATACCCTTGCGCAACCCGGCGATGTGATCCCGATAGGCATTGATATGCCGTTCAGAGCCGGTGATCAGGAAATCATGGACATAGGCCGCCTGAGTGCGCACGGCCAGTTCCAGTTCATGCAAGGCATGGCTCTTGTGGTTCACCGACTCAATCTGCAGCGCCTGATTATGAATATTGGAAATATCGCGAAGCTGCTCCCAGCCCACAACAGCAGCCACAACAAATACTGCCAGCAACCAAAGCGCCACCACGCCGGACAAACCGCGAAAAAAGTTCATGCCATCATCTACCCATAACCATCCGCCCTCCGAACCAACTGCAACTGTCTCCCTTTATTGGTTCAAATAACGACTTGCCTCCAGATGACCGGGCACCCGCACCAGCACCTTGCGATATGCACTCTTTGCCAACGCTGCTTTACCTTGCCAGGCATAGGCTCTTGCCAGATAGACCAGAATGGTTGCATTGGAAGGGTAATAGGCAGACAGGGACAGGCTGTGTTTGGTGAGAGTTTCCCACTTTCTCAGACCCTCTTCACAGGCCATCATACGAATATTGGCCAGATAGTTGTATGGCGATTGCGCCAGCACTTGCTTCAGGTAACGCGAAGCCTCATTCCAGCGCTGCTGCGCCATCAGCGGCAGGGCAATGCCAAGTCTGGCATCAAATGAGCGCTGATTGCGCTCCAGCGCCTGTTTATAGGCTTTAATGGCATCATTGAAGTTGCCCTGAAGATAATTCAGCCAGCCATAGCGCAACAACGCCAACTCATTCTCATCGCCTTTGCTCAACAGCGGCACCATCAACGCAGCGGCTTTTTCATATTTTCCATTGGCCTCCAGCGCATAGGAGTCGCTCCACGCACTGTTACTTGCCGCCTGAGAAACCGCCGGCATGAACATGGCCGCCATCATCAGCGTGAACATCCATTTGAATTTTAACATGATTTTATACTCCCCTTACCAGCTTTTAGATATATCGAGATAGCCAAAGCGATTATTATAACTGTTGCTTATCGTGTTATTCAGATAACGCTCGTTACCGCCCATCAACATCAGGTGCAGCGATTCGGTGATGCGCCACTGTAGCGCCAGCGATAGCGAACCGCGTTGAATATCAGCGAGGTTGTAAACCGCCGCCGCATCATTATCGACTGCATAGATGCGCTCGCCGAACAGCCCGCCAAGCTGCATCTTCTCAAGATGGTGCCATGAGCCCGGCGCAAACCAGTGCGTCCATTTCACATCAACTGCCGATGTGCTGCTTTTATTCTGAGCCCGCAGGCGATTTGACGGCTTGATAAACCAGCCTCTGACCTGAAACCAGTCCGACCCCTGATTCAAACCGAATCCGATCGTCGGCGTAAACTGATCGACGTTCAGATTGTTCTGATAAATCGAATGCGCATAGCCGACATCGACGTAGAAGGTTTTGGCGTAATTCAGAAAGGATATCTGGGGCGCCGCCACTTTGACGTTATCGGTATTTCCCGTGACATCGTTGTTGTTGATGAAGTGGCCGTTCAACATCAGCGTCAGCGGGCCGGGCAAGGCATCGAGGTAGAGTTTATAGCGGGCGTTGGCGAAATAGCCCTGCTGATTGATGCTGTTTCCCGTTTTGAACGCCAGCCTGGCGTAGTTGGCGGCCAGCGAAAAACCACCCTTATCCAGATAATCTGCACTTAGAATCAGGCCGCCGCTCGAAAGCGAACTGCGCAGCAGTGAACCGCTATAATTGCCATACAGCCCCTGCAAATCTGTTTTGACCGCCCAGTCGCCATCTGCAGCAAACACCGCCTGCTGCATACTCATCGCCATTGCGATCAGCCCGGCCATAATGAATAATCCTTTTTTCACTACCCTTTCTCCTGCATTTTGCTGTTTCATAATTTTACTCCTGTTTTTCGTTATTCTGTTTGTTATCTGTCACAACCGTCCATGCCGGGATGCCTGCATCCGCTTTCTGGCCAATCTCCAGCAGCGTGGCTTCGAGCAGTGTTGCACCGCCTTTTTTCAGACTGATTCGGGTGCAGCCCAGCCGTGGTTCAATACAGGCTAATGTCGCTGCCTGCATGGGCGGCCCAAGCGGTAGTGGCAAATGATGGCTCCCATGCTGACGCCACTCTCCTGCACACCAGCGGCGCTCATAATCGCTATCGACCCCGCCGCCCAGCGGCAGCAGCAGTTGAGCGATCAGATGCTGTGGCCATGTTGTCGGCAGCAAGCGCATTGAAGGTTGATCGCGCCATGCCAGCTTGCCTTCTGTAAACGGGGTCAGCCCCAACGCCAGCACCCATGCATCCAGAAACAGATCTGGCGGTCCCGCACGATCATAAAAAGCCAGCAAATGGTCCTGACAGGTAAATGCGGCACTGGCGCCGGAATCCATAACCAGTCGCGACTCTCCAAGCAGGTCCAGCGTGACTGACAGATGCCGTTTTGAGAATATATCGCCCTGTTTTCCGGGCTGGCGCACCTGATAGCAGAACTGCCTTCCCACATTCATTCTCAAACTATCCACCAATGCCGGGTCAGTTTTGGGCGTCATCACAGACTCTCCCTCCTCTGGCCGGGAGAACAGACGGAACTGCGGCCTGTCTTTCGCAGCGGCCTGAAACATCACTGTTGTTAAATGGAACGGTATCGTCGGGCTGCCCAGCGTTTCGCTGCGCTGAATATGCAAATGCAGATGCGGCTGGGGCGAACGCCCGGAAGAGCCGCATTCCGCCAGTTGCTGATTCGGGTTGACGTACGCCCCCGCTTCAACGCTGACACTGCCCTGTTTGAGATGCGCCAACAGGGCATACAAGCCATTTTGCATGCGTATCAATACGTGGTTTCCCCAGTTATTATCCATATCGACCTGACCGGGCGCATTATCCGGCAAGCTATCGAGCGTCTTGACCACGAATCCGCCCACCGGCGACAACACGGGGAGACCAAAACAGTAATAATCATTCAACGCCACGCCATCGGTGCGATAACTTTTGCCATGTTCGATGATATAAAAATCCAGTGCATGCTGCCAGGGCGGCTGATGCGTATGCGGGCCGTTAAAACCCTGATAAACATCCCAGCGCCCGTAAAAAGGGGCCATGACCGGCAGGCTGCCGAACTCACCATGCCGGGCGATGGCCAGCCGCGTGCGCTCCGCGCTCTTCTCCGGCAGCGCCGGCGCTTCCAGCGTCACCTGCAACGATTCCGAAGCCGGCCGCTTGGTTAGCGCAATCAGAATCAGCATGGTTGTCATCAAAAAGGGGACCGCCATCACCGGCAGGCCATAGACCAGCATAAATGTTTCGGATGCCGCCGTCACCAGCGCCGCAATCACTGCGCCTACCATGGCCAGTATAAAGCTCTGCACCCCCGGCAACGTAAAAATGCCGCCCAGCGCCATCGCCACCAGAATAAAGTTAAAGCCGTTCCAGGCGACCAGATCGGGGTGCGGGCTGCCTGAAAGGAATGAATACGTCGTAAATCCGCATAAAAAACCGGCCACAGCCAACAGGGACAGATAACGCGATGTAATCAGCAGGCCGGCAAACATCAGCATGCCTGCCAGCGGATGCGGCGTAAAAAAAGCCGAACCGAGTGCGGTAAAAAACTGGTCGACCAAGGGAGAGATATACGCATCACGCGGCGCCATCGGCAGCAGATAACGGCTAAGCGTGCCATAACTGTGCGCCGCCAGCGTCACCATGAGTGCAACCATGACAAACGGGAGACTTAAGGCCGGCAATCGATCCAGCCGCCACAACACATCTGCCATGGCTACCGTGGCAAATACCGCCAACACAGCCCCGAGCACAATCAAAACGCCCAGATACATATCCAGTTGGTAATAAGCGCCCAGCGACAGCCCGACCAGCAGGCTGTTATAGATATGCAACCCGCTATCCAGATTCCTGAACTGTAATAATCGGGCAGTGACCACGCCGGCTATGGCCGCCAGCAAGCCGGCCAGTGCGGTATTGGGAAACAGGAAAGTGGCCGCAACGAACAAGCCGCCAACCAGAGGGTTTTCAGCAAACAGGATCGAGCCGTAGGCCCTGAACAGACCTGCGGCTGTCACCTTAACTGTGCTGAATACAGGGTTCACTGATTAAGCCGCCGTTTGCGGCTCCACCGAACAGAGATGCTCCGGAATCGACTCCTGAGCCGTCATCACCCGCAAATCTTCCGCAGCACGCACAACCGAAACCGTCTGGTCAACATGCACCATCACCACATTGGGACGGTATTCAATAAATTGCATCCACTGGGTATTGTTGTATGCGCCGACCTGATTAAATACCAGTGAGTCACCGATATTAACCGGCGGCAACATCACCGAAGCCCGCATCACATCGATATTCATACAGAGCGGCCCGTACAACACCGTATCCTCCGGCACGCCTTCCAGCACACGCGTCGGCGTCACCCGATGATTGTACCAGAAACCGGTAAACAGCAAATTCACACCGGCATCAATCACCACAGAGCGACGACCATCAGGCATGCGCTTATTGGCCACCACGGATGTCACCAGTACTTCCGTATCATCCACAATCGCACGGCCGCTCTCCATAATCAGGCGCGGCCTGCCTTTGCCCTGCTGCTCGCGGCCCCGCGTTGCATCATTCAGGGCGTTGCAGATCGCTTCGGCATACTGATCCAGACTCGGCACCACCTGTTCCGGCGGCAGGTAGGTGCCTTGCAGTGAGTTCATCGAAGCAAAACCGCCGCCGATATCAATGCTCTCAATGCGGCAACCTGTCTGCGCCTCCACCTCTTCCATAAAACCGCACATAATGCGCACCTGAGCGGCATAGGCGCGCGGATCGAGCACAAACGTGCCCAGGTGGCTGTGCAGACCGGCCAGATTCAGATTCTTGCTATCGCCCAGAATACGCGCTGCATCCATAGCCTGGCCGGATTCGATATTAAAGCCGAAGCGGCTCCATGGCTCGGTATAGCCGGTATCGAAATTCAGTCGCATGGTCACATCGACCTGTTTATCCGCAGCTTTGGCCACATCTTCCAGCAGATAGAGTTCATCGAGATTATCCAGATGAATGCGGCCGCCTTCAGTCACCACGCGTTCCAGAATCGCGCGTTCCTTATGCGGTCCGTTGAACAGGATTTTTTCAGCCGGCACGCCCAGGGCGCGGGCTTTTTCATACTCGAACGCCGAGACCACTTCCGCCCATGCGCCCTCCTGATGCAGGGTATTGCAGACTGCGCCGAGATAGTTGGTTTTGTACGACCAGCTGTAGGTCACATTGCCATAGCGTGTTTCAAAGGCGCGCAGTAATTTACGCACGTTATCCCTTAATCGCTTTTCAGATAGAATGAATAGCGGCGAGCCGTATTTTTCCAACAACGGTTGAATCGCAACACCTTCAAAGCTATCCTGACATTGCCCGCCGCTGAGGCTGCCAAATTTATTCAGCGCGCCGATCCTGTGCGGCGTCAGTGTCGGCTTGCTCCATGTTTTCTTATCAGTGCTCATGATTCTTCTCCATCATTTTTCGGGGTAGCGTTATCGTGGTTTGGAACAGTGTGATCGTAAGTTGGAGCATAACCGCCGTACATCGACATCGACTCAAATGTTTCCAGATCGATCACCGTCTCCTGAGCATAACGAATCATCATCATGCCTGTTTTTGCCGTTCCCAGTGTCACATCCTGACCTGTTATCAGCTGAACCAGCGCCACCGGCAAATTGCTATCCGCCTCGGCCGCCAGATATATCCATGCCGGGAAACGCGGGTTGATTTCTATCAACAGGTACTGCCCGTCTTTCTCCTTGAGCATCTCCACTTCCAGCGGCCCGGCCCATTGCAGTTCCCGCACCAGCTTGCAGGCATCATCCAGCAGCGTTTTATCTTCAATCGTCACGCACGACCACGCCTTGCCCTTGTCGGTCACTGCCTGTTTGCGCATCATCACAGAGCCCAGCAGGTTGCCCTTGCCGTCGCCAACTGCCGTCAAATTCACTTCGTGGCCTTCAACATAGCGCTGCACCAGCACCGGATAGCCCCAACTGGCCGCCACATGCCTGAACGCAGCCGCACCTTCATCGGCATTGCGTACGATCGTGGCATCGTAAAAGATGCCCTTGACCACCATCGGATATTTCCAGCCATCATCGTGGCAGCGATAGAAGAAATCAGCGCTGGTTATATTTTTGGTTTCCGGATAACGAATGCCCGCGCTATGCGCCAGCTCGCCCAGCCGATCCTTGTTACGATCTCGCAACTGGCTGACATCGGGAATCAGCATGGCGATGCCCAGTTGTTCGAATTCGTGGTGTAACCTGGTAAAACTCAACAACTCGGCATCCAGGCATGGAATCAGCACATCAATCGATTCCTGTTGTTGCACAAAAGCCATGCGCTCCATCAACTGTTGCTCGCCGGCAGAGGGATAGGGCAGCAAATAGGATGCATCGCAAATCTCATGCAGGTAGAGGCCGGGATCGAGCACATCATAACCCAGGCCGATAATGCGAATCTGATCGCCGTAATGCAGGCGCAGACAGCGCGCCACAGCCAGCCCCGGCCCCGGATTATCCGGTTTGGCATTCATGCCGGTCACGGCAATGGTTAATGGCTTTGGGAGGGCGCCATTCATGCCAGGAACTTCCGTAACTGACCGGAAAATTCGGTTACATCACGCTGCACTTCGGCAGGATTGGCATCGAAATCCCGGTTAATGCTGGCCATCAATGCATCGATATCATCACTCTGTTGCAGGAATCGCAGAATATACAATCCCACATCATTGGCGGAAAAACTGCGCCCGTTCACCGGATCAAACACAAAGCCACTATCATTTAGCGCAAGGCGTTGCAGCACATCTCTGGCCGGAAACATCTCCTTGTTCGAGTCGGCTGTTTCCCATGGTAATTGACTCATCAATAACTCCTTTTGCCTGTTCCTGCCTGTATTGGCGGGATTCCAGGCGCGATATATTTTTTGCATCAGGTGATCCGCCAGCACTTCAGGCGCAATTCCTGAAGGCGCCGAACTCAACAACTCTATGCGCAACAACATCACGCGATAGAATTGGGAGCGAAACACATTCAGCTTATCGCGAAGGTAAGGCGTCTCCATGGGCTGGCAGCATAAAAAAGAGAGCAATGCTTCCTGTTTCAATAACTGCTGAACCACATACATCAAACCGCCGCGTCCACCGGGCATCGCCTCCAGCAACAGGCGCACAGATTCACCTCGCTGCTCGATCCAGGCTTCCAGCATGGCATCCTTGGATACAAAATGGCGAAACAGAACTCCGTCGGAGATGCCTGATTCCTTCGATACCCGCTGGGTCGTAAGAAATGCCAGTTGATCCTTGCCTGCTATGCTGTCCAGCGCCTTAAGCACCTGCCTGAAGCGTTGCTTGGCCGTTTCAGTTTTGAACGACAAGCTACCCACAGCGCGAATCAAAAATGAGAGTATTTACTTTCACAAGCCTTTTATTGAACTCCTTCATCATGTACTTCAGCTTCACCTGACGTAAACGCATCCACTCAATCCTGCACAAGCGTGTAGCCGACCTCTTGCAGAACTCGGACTGCTTCTGATGGCTGAAAGTCTGATCGGACACTTAATATCAGTTTGCCTGTTTTAAAACTGGCTCTGGCATCATAAACACTCTCCAGTTTCAGCAATTGTTTGCGCACTGTCGCTTCGCAACCTGCACACTTCATATCTGTAATTTTCATAAAAATATCTGTAACCATCTGACCTCCAAAAAACACGTTAACCCCATTCGTCTGCATAACTGCATATTACCGTTACAAAAACACTGGCATTCACCTCAATAGACACCGTGATTCACAACCATAGATTCAAATCGAAATGAACCATCACTGCCCTGAGAATGTCGCTGCGGGTGATGATGCCAAGCAACTGTCCCTGATCGGCTACAGGCATGGCTCCGATACGTTGCTCGACAAACAGTCTGGCAATATGGCGCGCGTCGGTATGCAACTCTGCACTCAATACGGGTGAGATCATGATGCTTTCAATCAAAATATGTTGTTTATCATTGGAGCAAGAGATGCATTCGGCAGTTGAATTGCATCGACATCGTAAAATATCTCTGTCCGAAACCATGCCGACAAGCCGGTAGTCCTGAGACAGAACAGGAATATGCCGAAAAGAGCTCGCATCGATCATATGTAGCGCCGCATCAACAGACGCATGCGATTGCAATGAAACAACGGGCTCCGTCATGATTTGCGATGCCTTGAGCGCCGGAGATCGACTGCTGACAGAGTTGGCGGCCTGATACTGCTGCTTCGCCATAACCGAACGAAAAGCCGAATATTGAGAAGAACCTGCAGCCCCCTCCTCCTCGACCGCTTGCTTCGGTGCAACCGGAACAGCTTTCTTTACACCCGGTTGTACAAACAGTTTCTCCAGCGGAACAGGGTTTGTGATACCGGGTCCATATACAGTAAACATAGTCAGTTATTGAACCGAAGGTGAAAAAGCACCTTCGATATCGGCCAGAGCCGGAAACCAGTCAATCAGCCACCCGGAAATCATGCTGAAGCTGCCGAGAAAGATCATCATACCGACCACAATCAACAACCCTCCAGCCAGTTTTTCTATGACTGAAAAATACTGTTTAAAGCCCTGTGACCAACGCAGGAAGGAATCGGTGGCCAGCGCAGCCAGTAAAAATGGAATGGCCAGCCCCAACGAATAAGCCAGCAGCAGCGTGATGCCGTGCATCAACTCGCTTTGAACGCCGGCAACCGCGAGAATCGCACCGAGAATGGGGCCGATGCAGGGCGTCCAGCCGAACGCAAATGCCGCACCCAGAATTAGTGCGCCGATACCGTGCCTGGCATCAACGCCTTTGGCCTCAAAACGCGCCTCCATCATCAACAGCGGAATTCGGATCAGGCCGATATAGTGAAGGCCGAATACGACAATAATTGCTCCTGCAATTTTACCGAGTATATCCATATGCATCAGCAGCCACTGCCCCAACAGCGTGGCCGATACCCCCAGCGCAATAAAGATCAGACTAAAGCCGGATACAAACCATGCAGATTGCATCAGTGCGCGCCGCCTGATGCTGTTTGATTCCTGCTGACGCAATTCATTTACTGAAACGCCGGAAATATACGACAGATATGCCGGCACCAGCGGCAGTACGCAAGGCGACAGAAACGATAATAGCCCTGCAATCAGGGCTCCTGCCAATGTAACTTCAATCATTCAGGCCACCTCGCCATAACGACAAGTTTGTTGATCTGCATCCATTGATGTCTCCTTTTTTCGACTATTTCCTTTACAGCTTCGCACTACGTAATCGTAGCGCATTGGCAATCACCGACACCGATGAGAAACTCATTGCAGCAGCGGCAATGATTGGCGAAAGCAGTATGCCGAATACAGGGTAGAGCACGCCGGCAGCAATCGGAACGCCGGCGGAGTTGTAGATAAAGGCAAAAAACAGATTCTGGCGGATATTTCTCATTGTCGCGCGCGATAATCTGCGGGCGCGCACAATGCCGGTCAGTTCGCCTTTCACCAGAGTCACCCCGGCTGATTCCATTGCCACATCGGCGCCTGTGCCCATGGCAATACCAACATGCGCCTGAGCCAGTGCCGGCGCATCGTTGATGCCATCACCGGCCATGGCCACGGTTTTTCCTTCCGATTGAAGTTTCTTCACTACTGCCGCTTTCTGATCGGGCAAGACATCGGCCTCGAAACGAATGATACCCAGTTTTTCAGCCACAGCCGCAGCAGTGTTATGGTTGTCTCCGGTCAGCATCACCACATCTACACCTTCATCATTCAATGCCCTGATGGCATCCGGTGTGGAGGTCTTAATCGGATCGGATACGCCGATCAAACCGGCAAGTTGCCTGTCCACAGCCAGATACATCACAGTTTCACCACCAAGTTGGCGCTTTTTTACCACGCCTTCTGCATCGGATATATTCACATTATTATCCTGCATTAGTGTTGCATTGCCCAACAGCACAGCTTTTCCAGCCACGCTGGCGCCAACTCCCTTGCCGGTGATGGCGGCAAACCCCTCCACAAACTCTGGCTCCAGCCCTTTCGCTTTCGCACCAGTCACAATGGCTTCCGCCAGAGGGTGCTCACTGGCGCGTTCTAAACTGGCCGCCCAGCGCAACAACTGATCTTCTTCGATGTCACCCACAATCTCGACAGTAGTCAGTGTCGGCTTACCTTCCGTCAGCGTACCGGTTTTATCCACTACAACCGTATCCACCTTTTCCATGATCTCCAACACTTCTGCATTTTTGATCAGCACGCCGGCAGTAGCTCCTCGCCCGGCGCCAACCATAATGGAGATCGGCGTGGCCAGCCCGAGCGCACAGGGGCAAGCGATAATCAGCACGGCCACAGCATTGACGATGGCATGTGCCAAACGTGGCTCCGGTCCGACCAGTATCCATACAGCAAATGTAACCAAAGCGATTCCGACCACAGCTGGCACAAAATAACCGGCTACGGTATCGGCCATTTTCTGGATCGGCGCACGCGAGCGCTGGGCATCGGCTACCATGTTGACGATCTGAGACAACAGTGTGTCAGCGCCGACCTTTTCGGCCCGCATCAGCAGTGATCCGTTTGCATTGACGGTAGCGCCGATCAGTTTGTCACCGGGCTGTTTCTCTACCGGTAGCGGCTCGCCGGTGACCATCGATTCATCGACATTGCTTTCACCCTCGGTAACTACGCCATCGACCGGCACCTTTTCACCGGGACGGATACGCAGCACATCACCCGTTACGACATCTCCCAGTGGCACATCAACTTCCGTTCCATCTTCATTGACACGCCGCGCTGTTTTGGGAGCCATTCCCAATAACATTTTGATTGCTTCATTGGTGCGTGAGCGAGCACGCAGTTCCAGAACCTGGCCCAGCAGCACCAGTACGGTAATGACAGCACCTGCTTCAAAATAGACATCCACAAGCCCGCCTTCCATCTGCATCACCGGAGGGAAAATATCTGGCACAAGCAACGCCACGACACTATAAATCCATGCCACACCGATACCCAGGCCAACCAGCGTAAACATGTTCAGATTCCATGTTTTGACAGATCGGGCAAACCGTTCAAAGAATGGCCATCCACCCCATAGAATGACCGGTGTGGCCAGTATGAATTCGATCCATTGCACCGTACCAATGCTTAAGCCCGGTGGCAGCCATGACGGCGCCAGATCGGCCACCATGGCCAGTACAAACACAGGTAGAGCCAAGGCCGTACTGATTTTGAGACGCAGGCTCATATCAATCAGTTCAGGATTTTTCTCGCCCAGATCGATGATCCGCGCTTCCAGCGCCATGCCGCATTTCGGGCACGATCCCGGCGCATCGCTGATCACCTCCGGATGCATCGGACAGACATATTCGGTTTTCTGATTCAGTTGTGGTGACGCCATCGGTTCCAGCGCCATGCCACACACCTTGCAGGTTCCCGGCCCCTGCTGCTCCTGACCCGGACACATCGGGCAAAAATACATGGCATCCGGATTATCCGGCTGCGTCTTTTTTTGGGCATGATGATGTTCACAGGCCTGATCCTTGCCTTCATAGGTGACCGGGTCGTCGGTAAATTTTTGTACGCAATGCTGACTGCAGAAATAGTAATCGTGCTCACCATGATGGAGATGATTGGATGATGCACGGCTGACTTTCATACCGCAAACCGGGTCGTGAGTACAATCGTCACCCAGATAATCTTCGGGGCTACCATTAAATTTTTTCAGACAAGAGGCGCTACAAAAACGATAATCCACACCGCGAAAGCTACGCTCATGCTCACTGCCATCATTCACTTCCATGCCACAAACCGGATCAATATTCACAACAACCTCCTTTTGACTTGTCTGCATCCCACCGGCGTAGCCCCCTTGGCAAACGCGCGATCAATATCACTTATGTACAAATTGGCGTTAAAATCCTCTTAATTCCACTGACCGCAGCACTCGCATCACCGCTAATTGATAGGCTGCTGTGCGCAAATCCACATGGCTCTTTTCAGAAAGATTACGAACCTCGACATAGGCCTGAGATAAACATGCCTCCATCCGTTGCTGCACTGTATCTCTATCCCATGCAAAGCGTTGGACATTTTGAACCCACTCAAAGTAAGAGGCGATAACACCGCCTGAATTGGCCAAAATATCAGGAACGACAGCAATACCTCTTGCCCTTAATTTATCATTCGCCATATGTGTGACGGGCATATTCGCGGCTTCTATAATGATTTTAGCATTGATGGTTGATTCATTTTCGCAATTGATAGTTCCTTCCATTGCAGCAGGAATGAGAGCATCACAGGGCAGTGTCAACAACTGTTCATTCGAGATACTTTCTGCGTGAGGGAATCCTTTTAAGCCGTTATTTTTCAGGGCAAATTGCATGGCAGATACAATGTCTATCCCATTTTCATTAAACAGCGCACCATCAACATCTGAAATCCCGGTAACCCGCGCACCCATGGACTGAAGACGCAATGCTGCATACGAGCCAACGTTGCCAAATCCCTGAACAATTACTGCTGCATCTTTTAGCGGAAGGCCCAAATCATCAAATGTCTGCGCGGTCACAAAAGCAACACCACTACCGGTTGCTTCCAATCGCCCTTGCAGCCCACCCAGGTCAATTGGCTTTCCCGTTACCACCCCCGGCGTATATCCATTAAATTTACTGTATTCATCAAAAATCCATGCCATGACCTGGGGATTGGTATTCATATCAGGCGCTGGGATATCTTTATCGACCCCAAACACAGGGGCCATCTTTTGTGCAAACCTCCGTGTCAATACTTCAAGTTCGCCTACCGATAACCTGGATGGATCAACCGTAATTCCACCTTTAGCTCCACCAAATGGAATATCAACAAGAGCCGTTTTCCACGTCATCAATTGTGCCAAAGCTCGAATCTCAGAGATATTCACATCAGGGTGGAACCGCAGTCCACCTTTAAATGGCCCGCGAGCATGGTTGTGCTGCACACGGTAACCGGTAAAGGTGTGTAACGTCTCTTCCCCATCGTGATACACTTTCAATGGTATTTGCACCGACACCTCGCGAAATGACTGAAGTAACAATTCCTGTTGTGATAGCGATAACTCCAATTGTTCGACTGCGCGATCAAAAAAGACTGCCTGGCTATCATGACAACAACACCCCTTTTGGGAATCAGTCGCTTGCATCTTCTTTTTCATATTCTTACCCCTTTGCCGGTGGCTTGTTGCAGCATGCTGCATCGCCTGCCGCCAGATTATCCAACTCATTTTCTTCCGTGAAATTTACCCACCCGCGTTTAAGCCGCTCCGCCCAACCGGCCCCCATCTCGGCGCCGGCCTGCGCCAACACTGCTTCGATCTGTCCGGCATTGATTTCGAGCAGGTTGTAGTCAATAGATAGCTCGTCGCCTTCGATGCTGACATTGCGAACACTCATCAGCTGATTCAACGCTGTCAGAAGATCTTCGCGTCGCATGCCTGCAATCGGTCGATCCAGTTTGAACTTGCGGCGTTTGATGATCGCCCTGCCCTCACGCATCGGTGGCTCTTTACCGATGTATAGCGCGGGCCTGGCCAGGAAATTTTCCCTGCACTGCACTGTACAAAAGTGATATGTGATACCCAGGTGATCGGCCAGGATATTCAAATCAGCGGCATTCATCCCGCAGACCGGACAGGTAGTATGTGCATTGTATTCAGCCACCTCATCCGCCCCTTACGAACCTGATGACTTGCCGGCATATTCCACGCCGACAAAATGTTTCGCCCCATCATCGGTTTTGAACAGCACCATCACCTGATGCTTGCCCGGATGGCCCAGATCATAAGATGCCATATACCAGTCGCCCATACGCATCAGCATCTTCGATTCGGACTCTCCATTGGGATGAACCACCTTGGAATTGGCCATCAGATCAGTCAAAACCTGTCCATCATGTTCCACCTTGATCATCACACTATGACTGCCGCCCTTCACCATGCCTGCCGCTGCTTTCATGATATGGAAGCTGACCGTATAACCGTCAACCTCCTTACTGGTGAGAAAACCACCTTTCATCTGACCCATGCCGCTATTCATTGCCATCCCGTGCATATCGCCATCCATATGGTGGTGCGCATCGCCATGCGCCAGCGCCAATTGAGCGCCGCTCATTAACATTACAATCATCAGTCCTGCTGCTGTCATTTTCTTCTCCTTTTTATAGCCTTTGTTGTCGGAATACATACCTGAATATTTAATCATCATCGCCATCATCCTGGCCGGCCTTTTTGTCCATCTCTTCGTATTGCGCTTTTGTCATATCTGGCAACTTTTGTAGAAAAGCAACCATCTCCCATATCTTTTTATCGTTATGGGATGGCCCCCATGCCGGCATAGCTGTCATTCTCACGCCATTTTTAATAATCCAGAACAACTCGGCCGGTGACCATCTGTTTGCCGTATCTTGTAATTTTGGCGGTTTTGGCATCAAGCCTTGACGAATTTCCGACGATGAAACGCCAGGTGCCAAATGACAACTCGTACACATTTCCCTGTAATGTCGAAATCCATTCAGTATCTGATCTTGCTGATTCAGAGGTGGCGCCGAAATATTACTGGCATGGTATTTTACAGATTGCTTCATTGCAGTATGCAGACCCCACTGGGTCAGGGAACTATGTGGGTATGTGGCTGCCACATTGATCACGCCGGAAAACATCACGCCAAAACCAATGATCACTCCGCCCGCGATCAGCCCTGCAATAATTTTAATATGTTTCGCCGTTGATCTTACTTTCTCAGTCTCTACCATGTTATTTTCCTTTCTTTGTAGTTACCGGCGCATGCCCGGTTTTATAAATGTAATTCAACACGCCGATGACGCCCGGAGAGGCCCATGGAAATGCGCCGACAATTTTTTCCACATAGATGCCGCGCCGGTTGATGACAAAGGTTTCCGGATATTTGAATACGCCCAGCACCGGCGCCGCCACCTGCTTGCCGCCCTTGTCCCAATAAATCGGAAATGGAATATGATGTGCCTTGATAAAGGCGCGCACATCATCGGGATTGTTGTCCACCGACAGGCCGATCACAGCGAACTTATTGGATGGCAGCAGTCGAGAGAGACGAATCAGATCCGGCATCTCTTTGCGACACGGCGGGCACCATGTGGCCCAGACATTGAGCACGATCACCTTGCCGGCAAACTGCGCATGGCTGTTGACCTGTTTGCCATCCAGCGTTGTCATCTGAAATCTCGGCATCGGTTGACCCTTAACCGGCTGAGTGCTGACGCGCTGCTCATCTGCAGAACAGGCAGCCAGGAAAGCGCCCAGCATGATGATTCCGAACCATTTTCTCATTGAATCACGCTCCTCTAGTATTGATGATAGATGGTGCTGTTGCCGGCTCTGTCGAAGGCCAGCACGGCATATCCTTGTGGCGGCAGACCGGCGGCCTGCATGCCAGGTGACTTCATCGGCATACCGGGCGCAGTCAGACCGACAATATCCGGGCGCTCTTTAAGCAGACGCTCCACATCAGCAACTGGCACATGCCCCTCAATCACATAACCATCGACAATGGCCGTATGACACGATGCCAGTTTTTCGGTTACGCCGAATTTCGTTTTGATGCCATTCATATCTTCGAATTTCTTCACATCGACGCTAAAGCCTGCTTTTCTCAAATGCGCCGCCCAGCCGGTACAGCATTCGCATGTGGGCGGCTTGTACATTACCACTTTCGGCTTGGCTGAAGCCGTTGCACTTTCGGCCGCCAGCGTCGCACTTGTTCCGGTGGTTGTATTGGCACTATCACCTGCATTGCTGCAGCCCACAGCCAACAGTCCTGCTACCAACACGGCTGCTATATTTTTGTATATATTCATATCTTCTCCTTTTGTTTGACCTTTACATTTACACCCTTGCACCACAGAGAGCACAGAGTGAAACATGTTTTTATCTGCGTTCATCCGCGTTCATCCGCGTTCATCCGCGTTTATCTGCGGTTTCTGCCTTTGATTTTTAAAGGCGGGTAACCACAGGGGGTTACCCCTACATCCTTTATGTCCTGCTTTCCTCTGCGGAGAACGATTTTGACGTTCGTTTTTCCTGAAATTGCAAAATCATGCCGTAGATCACCGGCAGAACGATCAGCGACAGCAGCGTAGCTGTGACCATGCCGCCAATCATCGGCGCGGCGATTCGCTGCATCACATCCGAGCCCGTGCCCGAACCCAGAATAATGGGCACCAGTCCCGCAATCACCGCTGTCGCAGTCATGGCGATCGGCCGCACGCGCTTGGCTACGCCGCTCTGTACGGCGGCGTGCAAACCATCCGGCGTCAGCACGCCGCCGGCTTCCTGTCGTTTTTGCGCGACTTCCTGATCGATAAAGGTCAGCACCAGCACGCCGATTTCCGCCGACACCCCGGCCAGCGCGATAAAGCCGACCGCTACCGCCACGCTCAGATTGAATCCCAGCCACCAGACCAGCCAGAAGCCGCCGATCAGCGAAAATGGCACGCTCATCATCACCACCACCGGTGCGGTTAAACTGCCGAAATTGAAATAGAGCAGCAGAAAGATCAGCAGCAGCGTGGCCGGAATGACAATACGCATTTTGGCCGCCGCCCGCTCCATATACTCAAACTGCCCCGACCACTCAAGCGTATAACCGGCCGGGATCTTCACCTTGTCGGCTATCACCTGTTTGGCTTTGGCCACATAACCGCCGATATCGCTGCTGCTGATATCGACATAGACCCAGGCATTGAGCTTGGCATTCTCGCTCTTGATGGATGGCGGGCCGCGATGCACGCCGATATCGGCCACCGCTGCGAGCGGAATCTGGGCGCCTGTCGGGGTCGGAATCAGCACCCGCTTCAATGCATCCGGATCGCTGCGGTAGTCTCTGGGGTAGCGCAAGTTGACCGGATAGCGCTCCAGTCCCTCTACGGTCTGCGTCACATTCATGCCGCCGATGGCCGATTGAATCACATCCTCAATATCGCCAATGGTCAGTCCGTACCGCGCCGCCTGATCTCGCTGGATATCGATATCCAGATAGTAACCGCCGGCAGCTCGGTCGCTGAACGCCGATGTCGTTTCCGGCAGCATCTTGACCGCCCGTTCGATATCTTTACCCACTTTCTGCAACACATTCAAATCGGGGCCGGACACCTTGATGCCGATCGGCGTTTTGATACCGGTCGAAAGCATGTCGATGCGGGTCTTGATCGGATAGGTCCAGGCATTGGCGAGTCCGGGGAACTTGATCGCCCCGTCCATCTCCTTCATCAGCTCCTGCGTGGTTTTATCCGGATTCGGCCAT
>Ga0256829_1000332_pt1 | contig 51166 bp, 49 predicted proteins | sample 131447metaG_FD_185979 | JGI IMG/M metagenome (GOLD analysis project Ga0256829, IMG submission 185979) | Hydrothermal vent microbial communities from Lau Basin, Pacific Ocean - 131-447 | ecosystem: Environmental > Aquatic > Marine > Hydrothermal vents | place: Pacific Ocean: Lau Basin | collected...
CATTCTTATTGACGGTAACAATAATGCATTTATTGTGGATGAAAATATGCATAAAAGAATAGTGATGAAATTGTTCACGAATAGTGATTTAATAATTAACCAAGTATTAGGAGACTAATCTCCTAATACTTTTATTTTTATTAAATTTGTTATATTTTTTATTTTTCTTAATAAATGATTAGTAGCGTTATCTAAAGAAGACTCAACTATGTTTGAAACTATATTTTCTATTTCATTATCAGGTTCAGAAATTTCTTCTGATATATCTTCTTTTTTAAAATAGTCTTCTTTTGGAACGTCATAAGAGAATTCATTATCGGTAATCATCTCTACTCTCATCTGTGATGTATTTAAAATAAATAAATCTTTTTGTGTTATATTAGGTTCTTCTCCTGTGTCTAATTTTACAATAAATACAAAGGTTCTTTTATCTTGTCCTAATCTATATATACGAGATACAGATTGATCAAATATATACATTCTAAAAGGTAAATCTAAACATACCATAGTATTAGCTGCTATTAAAGGCACTCCAGTACTTAATGATTTATAAGTAGCTATAAGAGGATTGCTTTTATTTTTAATATCCATAAATTTTTGCACAGTAGGTGTTAGATCCTTTGTAAAATCTCCATATACTCTAAGTGAATAATATTTTAATTTAAGAGTTTTTTCAAAAGCTATCTCGCAAGTACTTGTATAATTACTAAATATCACTGTCTTTTTATCAGCGTCATCTATAATCTCTTTATAATCTAAATTTTTAGCTAACTCGTTATAACATTCTATTCTTCTTGTTAGTAATATTCTACCTAGTGCTTCACCCATAGCTTTTAGCTTAGGATATTTAATTATAGATTTTATATCTCTAAATCTCTTTAATTTATCTAACTCTAAATATTTCTCTATATAGTTTGTTTCAAATTCATTAATAATGTTTATTGTACCATAAGCTAAATATATCTTATTACTTTCTGCTAATTTAAATACTTCATTAACATTTAAAAGATATTGTTTAAACTTTAATTCAGCTTCTGCTTTAGTCATTATTTTATTTTTTATATTCTCTTTTTTAACATAATCTATAAATTTTAAAAACTCTTTATAATATTCATCATACGCTAACATTAATTCATTATACCTATTATTTTTATATTCAGTCATATCTGCTTGAATGTTTTCTATTAAATACCTATTGTATTTTTTAAGTTTAACTTTATACTCTGTAACAGTTAGTCCTGGAATATTATCATCATCTTTTTCTACACGTCTCCAATATAGCCCAAATCTATATTGTAGCATATTCATCAATCTTACATCATAAACTTTATACATATCGTTAAAAAAGGTAATAGCTGATGGAAACTTACTATCTAATGCATAAAGTAAAGGTATAAGTTCAGATGTTGCCATTTTTATAGGAGTACCTGTTAAAAGAATAACATCTTCTGCATTTATTTCGTTTATAAGTTTTAATAGATTATTAGTTCTTTTAGAATTAATATTATTGAAATTATGGAATTCATCTACGATTATATTTGGTTTTAATTTAATTAATAATTTTAATAATTTTTTATCTTCTACTACTTTTTCTAAAAATTCATAATGAAAAATAATAAACCTTTTACCTTTCACATCCTTATGTTTATTGTCAAGAACAATATACGACTGAGGAGTTTTAAATAATGAATCTGTAACTGATTTAACCCATACCTCATCGAGTGTCTGTCTAGGTGCAATTATTATAGTAGTATCATATTCTAATCCTACTGATAAAGCTAAAGACATAAATGTTTTACCAGCACCAGGTGCTGCATCTAACATAGCTCCTCTTAATCCTGCTAACACTTTAACCTCTTCATACTTTTCAAAAGCAGGTTGTTGCGATGGTAGAATATTAAATTTCATTTCTTTTTTAATTAAATTATAATCAATAGGTGATACTATTTTTTGGTATCTTCCAGCTACCCAAGTCTCAGTTCTAATATAATTTAATAAATCATTAATAGTTATATTAGCCAATCCTAAGCTATTAGATATTTCGCTATTATCCAAAATACTAGATAAAATATAATCTAATTCTAATAATCCAAATGATGGTATAGTAAAGTTATTCCCATTTCTACCAAAAATATACCTAATAACAAATTTAGGAAATAATAAACTCATATCTTTTTTTCGAATAGTGTCTAAATGATTACACGTAAATGTATAAGTATTTGCTTTTTCTTTATATTTTACTTGTATACTTCTATAATTAATTTCCATAATAGAATCCTTTTTTTTTTAATTTATTCAGTTTAATAATTTTATGTTAAATAACAACAAAGGAGAAAAAATGAGAAAGAAAGAAAACATGGTTAGATATCTAGGTATTAAAGAAGTGCACGCTATAGAACTTAGTAAAGAAGAAGCTTGTAAAAGGAATTTACTAAGATTAGACGTATGCGATAATAATGAAATAGAAGAAGATGGTTACTTTATTGCTTATGAAAACGGATATGAAAGTTGGGCACCTAAATCAGTATTTGAAAAAGCTTATAAAGCTATAGGAAAAATGACGTTTGGTATGGCTATTGAAATGCTGAAAAAAGGTTTTAAAGTAGCTAGAAAAGGTTGGAATGGAAAAGGCATGTTCTTATTCTTGGTACCTGGTTCTACATTTAAAGTAAGCAGACCACCATTATTAGGTATTTATGAAGAAGGAACAGAAATAAATTACCATTCACATATAGATATGAAAACAGCTACTGGTGAAATAGTTCCTTGGGTTCCATCACAAACAGACGTTTTAGCAGAATATTGGACAATTGCAGCATAATGTATGTGAGAGCTTTCTCTCACATACAGCTGATAATTTGACTAATAAACTAAGGAGATAAGAATGATTGATTTATACGATGGAACATTAGGTTTAAAACATAATAAAAATGACATAGTTAAACATATAGTAGAATATATGATTAGAACAGATGAAGATTTATCATACGGTATTAGAGAAGATAATACACAAGTTATCCTAATAACAGGTAAAAACGATTTAGAACATAAAATACCTACATTTTATCATCCTGTAATTTTTGAATATAAAAACACACAATATGTTAGTATGGATATGAGATTATTCGTATCTAAACCAAAAGAAGACGGTATACCTATTACTAAATTAATTAAAGATACTAATAACGGTAACATAGCTTTATATAGAACTATCTTAACTAAAATGTTTTTAGATAATGATTTAAGATTTTTATTAGCAGTTAATAAAAGTGTATTAGATATGTTTACTGCTATAATAACAACAGTATATAGAAATACTACTATGGATAGTCAACTAACTAATTATGTATCTTTAGGATGTAATTACCATTATATTACTTTTGAAAATGATAATCCTATACAATGTGATCAAATACTAAGATCAATTAGTGATTCTGTTAGAAATGTTATACAATCTGTAAATCCTGATATTTTAACAAGATTAACAACAGGTTGTACTACTAAAAATATACCTAATCCATCTAAACTATTAGGAGATTTAGTAGATACTATTACTTATCTAGGAGAAGACACTAGAGCTAGTAAAGTTACTAGTGACGTTTTATTAACAGCATTAAGCAGAATGTTCTTTGCGTTAAATACTGCTGAATTATCAATAGCTATGATAGAAAGTAAAGCAAATATGATTGCTATTTTATATGGTATTTTAAGTAATACTTTACAAAAGAAATCTATAATATACAGAACAATAGATTTTGGTAAAAGGTATAACCATCTAAATGATTTCTTAAGTGTTATGGAGAGAACAATAAAAGAACAAATAGTGTTATAGGATAAATTATGAATAATAAAAATAGAATATTGTTATTTAGGGATGAAAGATATAAAACATTAAAGACTAAACTATATATTTATATAGTAGAAAATAATGAATCTATTAGCACTGGGAATATTAATAGTGTTTATCTATTTTATTTTCAGTTGTCTAATGACAAAGAAGCTTTAAATTTTATAGATTTTTATCTTAAAACTAAAAAGTATATAAAACAGATAGTAGGATTAAATAACATAACTGACATTACGTTTAATAAAGAATTACCATCTATATCTAAATTAACAGATTATATAGTTGAAAATAAATATAATACATTAGAAGATTTAACAGACACAGAGATATTTACATTAGTAAAAAATAATTCTGCCAGTATTAAAAAGATAGGTGACAGTGTAGTTATTAAAACAAAAGATAAACTTATTACTACTAATTATGAATTAATAATTAGAGAAAGTTTTATTGATAATAAATGTTTAAAAAATAATACATTAATTATAAAAAAATTACCTAATCATTTAACTTTACTTAAAGACACTAATCCAGAAAGAAATGATATACAAGATGTTGAATAACATCTTGTATATTTATTATTTATGTTTTTTAATTAATGATATAAAATATGACTAAAAATATAAGGAGATAGAAATGTTAAAAGTAAATAATAAAATAATAAACATAAAGGATAAAGAATTATTGAAAATTTTGAAATTTAATTCGATAGATTTGTGCCTTAACGCAGATGAATTAAAAATACTATATAATTTTGCTAAAAGAATACAAGATAATAAAATAAATACTACATTAGAAAATGACGAATATTATAAATCTCATAAAGAAATCATTTCACCTATAGTAGAAATAACTATAAAGAATATGAAGTTTACTTATTTAAATACTATTTTTAGCAGTATTCCAGATTGTGAATCATATATAGGAAGTTATTCTTTAGGTAAACCAAGCATAGTTACATACAAAGAAACTGATCCTAATTCTAAAATTATAGCTAAAGTAAAAATAGATGATGAAAAACTTAATATGTCATTTATAGAATATGAATTTGAATTAATGTACTAAGAGATTAATCTCTTAGTACACCTATTTTCTTTAATTTTTTATAAAATTTCATTTCTTTTAAAATAGAATCTACATTAAAAGATTTATTATATTTTAAATTAACTTTTTCTTTTAATAAATTTATTCTACCTATAATTCTTATAGCGGTACCGTCGTCTTTAACTGTTTCTAGTTGTTCTAATAATTCAGTTATTTTCTCTCTTAATTTTTCTTGGAATATGATTTCTTCTCTTTCTTCTGGTGTAGCGTCTTGAACAAGTTCAGCATCTATAGCATTAGATAAAACTTTACTACCATCTATACCGTATACATCTTTATTTTTAGCTTCTACCATAAACCAATACCCAAGTAACCAAGCAATAACCATATCATCGTGACCTCCCTCTGGGTGATCTATTCTGTTATTTCTTACAGTTAAACTTAAAATCTGGTTAGCTAATATTTTATCATTTACATATTCTCCTATATATTTACCAGCACCTTTAATAATAGAACCATATAATTTACTTCTACTTGTTTTACCATTACCACTTGTTGCAAAACCAAATTGTTTTTTAAGTTTAATGTATAAATCGTAGTTATATACACGTTTATCTAATATTTCTGGATACTTAGAAGCATATACATTTAAATCATCTACAGCCCAGTTAAAAACTCTTTTAAAACCATTTATACCCTCTTGGTCTAAGAACTCTAATACATAATCAATTATTGTACTACCTGTAGACTTTCTTTCTACCATAAGAGTACTATTAGGTAATTTAGTTAATAGTTTAGACAAGAATCTAGAAAACATAGGGATAGATGTTTCGTTAAAATTACCAGCTCCTATAACTCTACCTGTATAAACATCCATAATAACTAACCCAATATCATCACTACCAACAGCTTCAGATGGGTCTACAGATATTATATAATGTGTATATAAATTATTAGTAAAAAATTCTCTTTTAGTTTCGTATAGTCTTAGTATATAACCTTCGTCTGAAATATAATCATCTACTGGGTCAGACATACTTTTTTCAATAACTTCTATAATACGTTTATTTAAAGGATGTGATAAGTTACCAGTAGCCCATCTATTAAGGAAATCTGCTTCCGCATCTTCACCATCTGCTCTAGAAGTTTCTATTCTTTCTAATAACCAATCATCAGTATAACCTAATTGTCTATGATTGTATTCTAATAATACAATAGGCGCTTTTTTAAATATTGAATTTTTAAGAATATAATTTAATAAATCTTCATAATTATTAGAATCAAATAACTTCTCTGTCCATCTGAAAGATTCTTGATAAATCTTAAATGCGTACCTACCTTCTTTTGTAGCTAGTTTACCAGGAGTAGTTAATAATGAAATAGCATAAGGTAAATTAGCATCCTCAGCTTGTCCTCTAGCAGCTGTTGTACCCGCAAGCATAGCCGGCATTGTTATTTCAATATTTCTAGTATAAGCAAACTCATCTATTTGTGCTGTTGGAGTTGTCATCCCTCTACCTGTATTATCTGCAGATTTAGGATCTTTTTGTCCGACATAAAAGTTAATAGAAGTATTAAAACTTTTAAGAGCTATACGTTCTGTATTTTTAATATCTCTCTTATCTAACATAGATAAATAAGAAGGTAAATATTCAAAACCTACTTTATGTTTTTCAGCTGTTTTAACTCTAAGTGTATCATCTTTTAATAATACTGAAACATTATAATTTACTAAGAAGTTTAATAAATAAATATCTACAGTAGTGTATGCTAATGATTTACCTGTTTGTCTTGGCTGTATAAGGTATGTTGTTAAATGATTAAAAAATAACCAAAAATATGATATATTAGCTCTATTAGCTTTTAGCATAATAGGTATAGTACCGGCAGCTGGTGGTACTCTGTACACTTCTCTAATAAAATACCAAAAGTTTTCTCTACATTCCTCTACCACCATTTCTATTTGAGCAGGCGTTATATCTGGATCCCAAGGGTCTACATCCATCAATGCTGGATTATGTAAAGCAAGCATAAAGGCATGATTTTTTATACCCATATATTTAAATAATTTAGCTATTCTAATAAATGATGTATTTTTAGTATTTAACTGCAATGTTGCATTTGGATATTTCTTCCAATCTTCTAAAAACAAAATCATATATCCTCCTTTTAAATTGTTATATCAAGCCAGTAAAAATTATTTATAAAAAAATATAATAATATATTCCTAATGTGAAAGAAAATTTATTAAAAAATTAAAGGAGAAACAATGAGTTTTTTAGAAAGAGTAAAAACTAAGCCAGGATACAAAATCCTGGCAGTTATAGCAATTTTTGGAGGGCTTCTATACGCTCTCCATAAAGTTAACGAAAGTGAATTAAACTCTATAAAGGAAAACCCACACTTAAATGTGATTTGCAACATAAGGGGTGAAGGACCCGTTGCAATAGATAAAAGTAAAATCATTGGGTTTACTGATGACGGCGGGTATATCTTTACTAATGGCTATGCAAGTAGCTGTTACGTAGAAGATGACAGAGATTAATAATCTCTGTCTTTATTTTTTTTATTTCCATTAATAATTATAAGTATATCTCTAAAATGCAAAAATTAACAAATTAAAGGAGACTATATGGAAACATATATTTTAATTAAGCAAGAAGATTTACCTGTATTAGGTATTGATTGGTCTAGTAGTATTATGGAAGAAATGATGGAAGAAAGAACAAATTATAACAAAGGAAATAAAATGGAAAGAAAATATGCATTTATCGTGGAAAATATAAATGGTAAAGAAATAAAAACTGTAAATAGTTGGAAAGAAGTAATAGACAATTTAGGAAAAAGTGCTTTATATATGAGAGATATAAACAACAAGTCATTACTAAGTGGAATAATTGACGCAGATAAAGAAGTAATAACATATGAAAATAAACACAATGTGACTTTAGTATCTAACCCAAGAGTCCCATTAAAAGATGAGATTGAATTTATAAAATCTCTTAATAAAGAGCACACAACGAACTATACAATTGATCCTCTAGATATACACAGAATGCTTCAAAATTTTAATAAAATTAATCCATTAGGTATGAGTTCAATGACTAGCAAAATTATTTCAAATATAGAATTTGAAAGAGCTAAAAATTTAGACCCAACTAAAGAAATAAAATGGAATATTGACACAACAAAAGCAAGAGAACCAAAAGGTATGGAAGGAGTAAAAATGAAAGGTAACAAGAAAACAGTAGAAGAAGTTTTAAGATTTGATAAAAATTTAAATCCTATTTATAAAGACAATGCTGAAGACGACACTGAAAAAACAAATAATAATAGAAGTAATAATTTAATAAATTATACATACGGATTATTATTGCTAGACACAGATGAAGAATTTGAAATAGTAGCTTATAAAAATAGCATAAATTTACACTACAAAGATTATACTGTAGTAGTTATTATAAATAAACTAGATACTACTATCTATCTATCTAGTAAAGATGGGGAAGAAGCAGTGTTAGAAGATATTACTAGTATGCCTACTAATACATTTATTAATGAAATAGAAATAATTGAAACATTAACAGATGATGTATATATAGATATGCTATTTAATTTATGTAGAGAAATAAAAGATGAGCTTTAAGCTTGTCTTTACTATTTTTTTCTTTTTGATTGATACTTAACTATATTAAAAAGGATGAATAATGAAAAACGTTATTTTCGTAGATTTTGACAAAATCGCAACAAAAAGATACAAAGGTGAATTTACTGGTTTCGATAATGCAATGCTTGAAAAATTAGCAGAGTTTATCGCAAAAGAAATTACTGTTATGGATAATACAGTTAATACTAATATTACATTAGTAACTGACGTTCCTGAAAAAACAATTATTAGTGAATTCCTTAAAAAAGGTTATGACTTCGTAAAAGACGTAGAAATTAAATCTAAAACTAAAGGTATTTCTGTAGCTAATGAAATTCATAATTTCTTATTAGAAAACTATAAAGAAGTAAACGGGTATGTAGTATTAGGTTCTAAAGCTGGTCACTATGTTAATATTCCAGATAATAAATTAATCATTATCGATGCTCCTAATGTTACTGTTGATAATGTTGTACTTGGTATTTTAGCTAATGAAGCTATGAAAGAACATAAAGAAAAATCTATCAGAGAAGAAATAGCTAAAGTTAAAGAAACTATCGCTGTTAATGTAAAAGAAGGTAAACAACCTACAGAAGGTGTTGAACTTCCTGAAATTCAAGTTGGACATAACCCACATAAATCACATAAACAAGAAGTTCAAAAAGACGATGTTAAACCACAACAACCTAACACACCTGAACAACCAAGTGCACCTAAACAAGATAGTGCATCTAAGCAAACTACTGCACCTAAACAAGGTAATGCAACTGAATCTGAAACTAATGCAAAAGAAACAGCAAAAACTAAAAGCACTGCAAGCAAAGCAAAAGCAACTAAATAATACTAATAAGATAACGGGTGTCCGTTATCTTATTTATTTTTAATCTACTTCTTTCTCTTTATTTTTTTTCTAAGTATATGTAATATTATATTTCTAAAATGCAAAAAGATAAATAAATTTAAAGGAGAAGCGATGGCAAATATTTCAGTAAACGCAACAATTATAGAAATAGTAGATGCATCAACTACATATGTATCAAGTTGCAATGTATGTAAACAAACATACGATGTTGGGATTAAAATCAAATTAGAAAATGGTAGAGAAAGAACGGTTCCAATAGTTGATACTTTTGGATATGTAACTAAAAAATTACCAGAAATAAAGAAAGTGTTAAATGAAAAATACAATATAAAACCTGGTAGACAATTTACATTTGAATTACCGTATGAACATAAAGACTTAGATAGAACAGTTGAAACTACTAAGATAGCACATGGTGTGCCTGGTAATGTAGATAATGCTATAGTGTTTACAAGTAGAACAGTATTTAATAATAGAGTAAGAAAAGCTTTAACAGGAAATTCACATAAATTAAAAGAATATATGATTCTTTAAGGAGATAATAATGTATAATAGTGTAGCAATTTATAGTCCCAATGAGAAACCTATTTCTCTAGAGGACTTATCGCAAGGAAATATTAAATTAAATCCAGGTATTTATACACTGGTATTTAACGAGTTTAACAAAAACTATGAAATAAACTATACAAATCAAAATTTTAAATTACCAAAAAAGATTTATGGTAAAGCTCCACAATATGCTAGACATTTTATAGAAGCATATAAAATAGGTGATAATAACTTAGGAGTATTATTAACAGGAGAAAAAGGAACAGGTAAAAGTGAACTATCTCATTTAACTTGTAATATGGCTATAGAAGATGGTTACCCAATAGTAGTTATATACGGAACACCAGAAGATGATGTAACTAGATTAATAGAGTTTATAGAAAACTTAGGAGATGTAGTTATATTCCTAGATGAGTTTGGTAAAAACTTTTCTATATATACACAAGATAAATTATTACCATTATTAAGCAGTAGTTCTAATGGTAAAAAATTATTTTTAATTACTGAGAATAATTATTATTCTTTAAGTAACTTTATAAGAAGTAGACCAGGTAGAGCTAGATATCACATAGAGTTTAAAAGATTAGAACCTGAAGTTATAACTGAATATCTAGAAGATAAACTGATAGATAAACAATTTGCACAGGAATTATTAAACTTCTATAATAGGTCTGCGACTTTTACATTTGATTATTTAAAAACTATAGTAGAAGAACATCTAATGTTCCCTGATAAAAGTTTTCAGGATTTAGTAAAATTTTTAAATATCGACGAACTTAAAAAGAAATATGTAATGGTTGTAAAGGATGTCTATATTGTAGACAATACTAAAAATCCTAGAGAATTAATTCCTGTTAAATATGAGCAAGCGTTTTTTCCACAAAATGATAATTTCAAAGCAGGTAACGCTATAAGATTGATCGTATTTAAAGATATAGTTAATGAAAAAGGTGAGAATATAAGAAGAGAACAAATAGACAGAATTAATTTAACAATTAAAGATGTAATTAATGTTAAAAATTCTAATTACTTATTAAAGAAAATAACAAGTAAAAACACATATGAAATTAAAATGGAAGAAATGGACGAGAATAAAAAGACCGAACTTTTAGAAAGAAAATTAATGTCAGTACCAGAAGAACAAGGTAATATGTATCCTGGTGGTGGTGGATTATATTTATAAGTTAATAGGATCTTCCTATTAACTTATTTTTTCTTTCTTTTTTGTCTCATCTTTTTAAAGTTATCTGCCAACACTGCTCTTTTTCTAATAGTCGCTGGTTTACTAGCTCTCTTACCAGAAGCTATACAACTAGTATTTGCTCCACTATGTCCTCTTTTAGCACACCAACTCTTAAATGCTCCAGGATGTTTTACTTTAATCGTTTTCTGTTTAGCCATTTGCTCTCCTTATGTGTTTTTTAAACCTGTTATATAAATATAAATAACAAACGCAATAACGTTAGCTACATTCATCCACTTAGTTTTTCTACCAGTAGAAATTAATGAATATTTATATACTTTTTCTTTAATATGTTTCATATCAGTGTTTTTAACTTTACTACTACTCCAATAGTTCTTAATATTTGTAATAATTATAAATATCTTAGATTTATCTAATGGGTCTATTTCTATTCTATTAAGATACTCATAATTTATAATAATAGATTTATCAATTATTTCTTCTACGTGTTTAAACTCTTTCTCAGCATCATCAGATACTAAATACCTAACCATAGTTAACAACATACCTGCAGGTAAGTTATTAAACATCTTCTCTATAAATGCTATTAATTCAGTATCCACAAAATCTAACCTATTATTATACAACATTTTAGTTTTTTCTATCATCGGTTTTATACCAGCTGAAAATTCTTTCATATTCCCATCATTATGAAACATACTTTCTTGTTTAATAACTGATTCTTCCTCTTCTTTAATTCTATACATAATTCTAGTAATGTTTTTAAATACTGATCTCAATTTTGTTTGTAATGTTACAATAATATTTACAGCATCATCTGTTTTATATCTTACTATTTGATTAAAATAAATAGATTTTTTACCAATGAAATCTTTAACCCTATATTCGAAAAATGCTTCCCAACTATCTAATTGTTTAATTAAATATTTATTAGATAATTCTTTTAAAGCAGTAATAGCTATTTCTTTTTTAAATGGATACTTAAAACTCCAAGCATACAACCCACTAAACATTCTATATTCCATAATTAAAACTGGTTCTTTAAGATACGTTTCTAATAATTTATCATTTTTATTAAACTCTGGATTAGTCGCAAATCTATGTGCAGTATATGTTAATAAGTGATATATAAAATTAGACGCTACTTTAAATTCTTTATGTATGTCTTTTACTTTATATAATTCCTGAGTACATTCATTAATATCTAGTCCATATATATTTTCTACTAATCCTATATCATCTATACTACTAAATCTTAAAATATGTACTCCTAAAAGTTTATCACCAAAAAAAGCTTGGTGTTCTTCATTTTTAGTCATAAATTTTAGTCTAAAGTTTTTTAATTCTTCGTATAGTTTTTTATCGAATTTTATGTTCTTCGTTATTTCTCCAAAAAATGATTTCAAATCTTTGTATTTATGCATCGTAAATCCTTAATATTTTTGTTCAATCAAGATTAAAATTAATAATAAATTTATTTTTAGTTATTTATTATATATGTTTTTTAATATAACAAAATAATAACTACATATTTCTAATATGGAAGACTATTTAACTGAAAGAAAAAAACAAGGAGTAATTTTATGTTACGAAAAGAAATTAAGAAAGGTATGGAGAAGTTTAATATAGAACTATCCAAACCTAACAAACAGGTCTACAACCACGTTTTAGAAAAAACGAAAAGTAGAGAAAGAAGTTTAATACCTGCTAATAGATATAATAACTTATATAATATTAATAAGTATGAACATACTAATTTAAGACACATAATGAATCTTAAATTTTTAAAACATATACCAGATATCGATAAAGCTTCTGAAGTTATAAAGAAACACATCGATAATAAGAATTTAATATACCAAGTAATCGATTACGATGTTGATGGTATAACATCTGGTGCAGTTGGATTTTTAATATTTAAGAAAATATTTAAATATAAAAGATACAAAGTAATAGTTAATAATAGAAGTTGGAAAAATGGAGTTAATGAAACTATAATTAATGACATTTTAGAAAAACATAAAAAACAACCAATAGGATTAGTAATAACATCTGATCACGGTAGTAGTGATGGAGATAGACTACAAAGGTTAAAAGATGCTGGTATAGACGTTATTGTCACTGACCACCACTTACCAAGTGAATCAAATAGTCCATTGAATATAGTTGATGCATTTGTTAACCATAAAAGAATAGATAGTTTATTTACTAATGATATAACTGGAACAGCAGTTCTATACTTCACTTATTTATACTATGCTTTAAAACAATTAAATATAGAAAAAGACAAATTAGATATGTTTTATGACTTATTACCTTATATTGGGTTAACTACAATATCAGATAGCGTCGATATGGGAGATTGGGTTAATCGTAAATTTGTTAAGTTTACACTTAATGTTATAAATAGCAATAGAAAATTAAGCCCATTCTGGGAAGTAGTTAAAGATAGAGTATTTGGAACTTGGTTTATAGACCAAGAATTTATAAGTTTTAACTTAGTAGCAAAATTAAATAGTCCTGGCCGAATAGCTAATCCAGAATTAAGTTTTAAACTTATGATTGCTGATACTTTACAAAAAGCAGATTATATGTTAACAGAAGTAGAAAAAATAAATGACGAACGTAAACAAATACAAAACGACGCTATTAAAAATTTAGATATAGAATTAACTAACACTGATTTAACAGTAGCTTATAAAAAAGATATTTCTGGTATACAAGGAATATTAGCTAGTAAACTATTGTATAAAAATCAAAGTACTATAGCATTCTGTTTTACAGATGAACACGAAGGCACTATATCAGGAAGTGCAAGAAGTATAAATAAAGACGTATCACTTATAGAATTATTAAATAAACTAAAAAATAAAGATTACATATTAAGATATGGTGGACACGCTATGGCGTGTGGTGTAGAATTAAAGAAAGATTCTGTAGAAGATTTTTATAACGATATAAATAATCTCTTAAAAGAAAAAACTATAAATTCTACACACTATATTATAGACGACATAATAGATAATGAAAAACAGTTATATAAAACATTTATGAGTAATGTAAATGAATTACCATATGGACAAAATTATTCACAACCGTTATACATAAGTAAGTTTAAAGTTATTAATAAAAAAATTATTGAAAAAAATGGTAATACATTTTTAATAGGTACTATTAAATTAGTAACGAATAACGGACTAAGTAAAAGTAACTTTAAAATCTTTCACACTGCAGAAACCAGAAAAGAAAAAGAAAGATTATTAAGATTAACAGACGAAGAAGTACTTATTGTTTATAATATTGGACTAAACAAATATAGAGAAAATAAAATAAACATAACTGCTGAAAAAATATTTTATCTATAAGATAGAATTAAATTATAAACATAATGGGATAATTTCCATTATGTTTTTTTTTTCATTTTTTACCGTGATAACTTGAAAATAACACCACAAGGAGACTGAATGGATTATAAATTTACTTATAATACTGATATATATTTTGCTGTCAAAGATCCTAATTATGAAGAAGAAGTGACGTTAGGTGATGTATATTTAAGAGATGGGTTACGATACTTATTAGAAAATAATCTTGATGAAATTAATAAAACATTAAGTAATTATGGTATTAAGCTAGCTGCTGATGATAATAGTTTAAGTAATGATTCGAGTAGAAGACTTATAGTTAAAAGCAATACTGAAGTAGATGTTTCTAATGGATTAAATGCTTTAGCTATTTCTTATAAAAATAGTAATGAATTATTTCTTTTAACTTTTGAGCCTATGAAATTAATTTATAATTCATATTTACCAGAAGTTAACCAAAGACTAATAAAAGCTATTAAAGGCAAATATAGTTATTTCTACATAGTTATGTTAAATAAATTACAGTCTATAGACAACTATGATTTATTAGACGACATAAGTACTGCTAGTGATTTAAGAGAGTATGTAGATAAATATAAAGATACAAAAGACGCACTAATGACTCTTATTAAATTAATCAAATTGGATAAAAATATTAAAAACAAAAATTTAATAATGACAGGAGTAGAAAAAGCTTTAACTATTTATAACAAAATGATTAAAGACTATAAAGAATTAGATAAATTAAGATTTGAAATAGATATACACACAGGTAATTGGAAATATCTTGTTACTAAAAAAGGTAAAATAATTGTACCTATAGATCCTTTTGTAATTTTTTACGGTAACATTAAACAGGAAATTTCATTATTTAATAAATTAGGTAAAGATTTTATTAAAAATAATAAGAATTGATTTCCAAGCATATTTGTAAAAATATTACTAAAATGCTAAAAGCAATAAATTAAAATTCCAAAGGAGAAATTATGGAAAGAAAAGCAAACATTATTTTACACGCAGTAGGTGGAGCAGGTATAAACATAGCGAATGATATAGTTAATAAATATGACTATGAGAATTTAGCTAATTTAGAAGTATACAGTTTTGACAGTACTGATAAAACAGTACAAGCATACGCTGACTTAGAAGAAACTTTTTACAAAGCAGTATCTAGTAAAAGAAGAAGTATGGGAATAGATGGTAGTGGAGGTGAAAGAAAATCACCAGCATTAGTAAAGGAATATAGTATTAATGTTAAAAACTACTTAGACGAATTTAATTTAGCTGAGCCTAAAGTAGAAAACTTTCATATAGTAATTCACAGTGGAAGTGGTGGTACAGGAAGTACTGCAGGTGCTTTATTAACACAAGAGCTATTACAAGCTGGAAATATCGTAATGCCTATAATTATAGGTGATACTAGTTCACTATTGTTCACTAATAATACAATAAAAACAATAGAGAGTTTAGAAAATATAGCGACTAGAAATAAAATTGCATTACCATTAGTATATTTCAATAATACTGTAAATGGTATAAGCAATAGAGATACAGAAGCAGATATCAATAATAAAGTAGTAACTTTAATGTTCTTAGTAGGGTCTATGTTATCTGGTAAAATTAGAAACATAGATAATGAAGACATTAGAAAATTCTTACAACCAACACTATTCTCTAGTATTAGAGTAAATAGTGGTATCTATGAAGTCGGAGTTAAAGTAGGAAAGTTAGATATCGAAGATGCGTTCTTAGTTAGAACTTTAACAACTGAAAATGCTGACGAACCTGTAGAAATTTTAAGTAAAACATTACAAAACAAAACAGGTTATATAATCGATGAAGAAATCTATAGTCTATTTGATAATCTTCCTATCCATATGTTTTTAAGAAACGATAGTATCTATAACATTTTCGAAGAGTTAGAACAAACATATGAAGAACAAGAACAACAAACTAGACAAAAAAGAAGAAGCATTAGAAGCAGTAGAAATAGTGAAGAAGACGATAGCGGATTAGTTTTATAATCCTCTTCTCTCTATTTTTTTTTATTTAAATTATAAAAGGATTTTAAGAATGAAAGATAAAGAATTTATAAAAAAATTAGTAAATACTTGTAGCGATATTTTGTTAGCAGGTCATAAAGTTAGTTATGGTAAAGCTAAAGGAAATGTTTATAGAAAACCATTTGAAACTTTAGCTGGATTACTAGAAGAAAGATTTAATATAAGATATGCTATTATTAATGGAGGATTACTTGCTACTGTTCCCCCTATATCTAGCGTAGGTTCTGCTATAACTGATTTAAATTATAAAAAATATATTCAAGAATGGGATTGGGAAGATGGTGCGGAAATGATAAAAAATAATGATAAGGTTTTTACTATAGATTTAGGTTTTTATATAGATTATAAAAATAAGGAAATTATATACAAAGGTAAAAATAAATTTGAAGCAGAAGTATATATAAGTCCTAAAGAATTATCAGAAATTGGTTTAACGCCACAAGAATTTGCCGCGGCATTATTACACGAAATAGGACACGATTTTGAATTCTTAAGATACACTATTTACAAGACTCATAAAGCAGAAAATGTTATAGATAAAATAAGAAAAGTTACGCAATCTGATAATGTTCTAGATAAATTAATAGAAATAACTGTAGAAGAAAATGGAAGTAAATATAATATAGAAGAAATGTCTACTCCGCAAAAAATAACATTACTTATGGAATTTCCTGCAACGCTATTTGACCCAGATGAAGAAGAATATATGATTAGAAGAAAATTAGGCAATAAGATAGTCCAAGATAAAGAATTTGAACAACTAGCAGATGAATTTACAGCTCACTTTAGTATGTCGCATTTTTTACCTAGTGGTTTAAATAAAATAAATATGTTCTTTAATACTTTATCAAGCACAGGTGTTGTCTTATATGCAAAATTAATATACAACACTATAGACACAGAAATGTTGAAAGGATGGGATGAAGGATTAAAAATGATTATGCATATGTTTTTATTAGATGTGTTTGTACAAGTTGTATGGGTACCATTATATAGTATATTGTATAAACGTTTAGGCGATAACACTAAAAAAGTTATGAATAAACTACTTAACGGATTAACAAATTTATGGATGGCGTATGACTCATTAATTATGATAAGAAATTTTTTAAATGGTGATAAATTTATGTTAAATTTTACATTATTAAATACAGCTGTATCGGCTGGTGTAAATTATTATCAAAATTACAGGGAATCAGATTCAACAAGTATTTTTTCCTATGAAAATGATTTAGATAGATATTCATCTATTAAACAAAGTATAATAGAAAAATTAAAAAATGAAAAGAATTTAGAACTTAGAAAATTATACTTAGAACAAATAAAAAACGTAGATAAAGCTATAAAAGACGCTAGATTGATGTTAAGTAAATTATCAATCATTAATTTATTACCTTCTGATTCGCCATATTCACCTGCATTAAGAGATGGTAATAATTTTAACCCTATTTACTTAATGACACAAATTGTAAGAAGTCACATAAATAATGATTTATATGTTTCTGCAGCTACGCTTGATATAAACAACAAGAGTTAATCTCTTGTTGTGTTCTATCTTTTTTTCCTTACTTATTACTAATATAGAAAAAATATTAGAAGCTTTATTATAGTAGAAATCCTACTATGATAATCGAAAAGGAGAATCAATAATGGAATTTAAAACAAGCATTTATCCTAATTATTTAATTTATAAAAAAGAGAAAGAGGATATTCTAAAGAATGAATATTTCATTAATGTAATGGATATAAAATTAGAAATAATAGATATGCTAAAATCTACTTTAGACAATACTGAAGAATTAATGTATAAACATAATAATGCTCCGGTATTAAGAGATGAATTATATACAAATGGAAATAAAGTATATAGTAAAGAAGAATTAAATAATATAGGAAATCTTTTAACTATTTTAAAAGAAAATCCAATTTACCCATTAATAGACGACGGTATTATTAATGAACCTATACTATATAAAAATATTTACAGATATTCTAAATCAGGTATAATAACAAATGAGTATGATTATGATTTAATAGCCAATGAACTTGTAAAAGATTTAATAAAAGTAACATTATTAGATAATAATGCTGATAAATCTTATATAACTGATTCATTCGGACTTACTTATGATAATAAACCTGTTTTCTTAGAAGAAGAATTTATGTTAGACGATATAGCGTATTCTTATCACATAGTAGATAAATTTGAAAATGAATTAAATGTAAAAGATAAAGTAAGATTATTTACTTTACTAAATGAGCTATCTACTAATTTATTTAAAAAAGTTATTACTATTTTAGATAAAACAGATATAAGAAGATACAGTATTGAAACAAGTATAACTGATAACACATTAATAATAAATACAGGATTACCATATAGTAGCTTAAGAGCAAAGGTAACAAAATATCTATTAAATAGGAGATGATAATGAAAACTATAACTGTCGAAATACTCGCTCCTATGAGTGAGTATAAGCGTTTATTGACATATGTAACAAATAAACTATTTACTAATTTTGACGAATTTATTCTTAACAAGTTTAATAATATAATACTAGAAGAAGTATTTAATTACACTATAGAACCTAGTACAAAACTTATGGTGGAATTAATGTTAAATGAAATAGTTGTAAAATTAGAAAATAGATTGTATGCTGAAACAGAAATAATAAAATACACATATGATATTGATATGTTTGAAAAGAATATATCATATATAATAATTTTATTAACTAATAAGATAGATGATGATATTAAATTTAAAATAAGACAACTGTTATTTTTAAATAATCAATTTCATAACTATCCAAAAATAAAATTATTAAATAACTACAATGCTGTATTAAAATATAAATTAAAGGTGGAAAATGAAAGAAATAATGATAGACGCTAGTAAATTAACTTACTTAGAGAATAGTCCTGTATTCTCTTATATATTAGAATTTATTAAAAATTTAGATAACGATTATCTGGATAACATTTATTCTAATATAATTGAAAATATACCTAGTGAAAAACTAGAGTATGTTTTTGACGTTATAACTAAAACTTACTACTATATTTCTTTTTTAATCAATAGTAACGAACCTGATATTTGTAGTTTTAAAGTTATTAAATATTATATTTCTAATGGGAAGATATTATTAAAAATTAAATTAAAGGAGTTATAATGGACGATAAATTATCATCTTACGATATTATAAATAGTATTAGAAAATATACTATTAATGAAGAAAATTCTATTAAAGAAAATATAGAATTAGACACTGAATTAACACTAAATGTTTGTAAATCGTATGTAAAAGAATTATTAGACTACATACATATAAAATTTAATTATAACTATGATTTTGACGAATATGAATTCTTATTAGATAGGATTAGCAAAGCTACTATAGAGTTAACATTAATTTGTTATAATACTAATTATGACATTGTCCAACTATTAACAGATGTTATATTTGACACTATGTTTGAAGATGAACTATTTACTGGTAGAGAAGATAAACTATTTACTAATAAAGAATTAAATATTTATATTAATGAATTATACAGTGACTTAGAACAAATACTTAATATATTAATAAGTGAAAACTCAGTATTGAAGACATTAAAAATTAGATTTGGTAATTTCGTAATTGTACCAATACACTGGTATATGATTTCATTACCATCTATATATAAAAACACTAAAACAGTACTTGAAACAGTTAAATTAAAAACACACCTTATAAGGAGACAAAATGAGCAATATAGTAACTAAAAATGAAATAGAAAAAATATTAGTAGAAGAAATTTACAATTATCCAGGATCAACTATAGGTCAAGTTGTAATGGATGAAATTGAAAGTTTTATATCATTCTCTCATACCGAATATTATCGGTATGAGATATTCAATATTGACACTACAACTATGTCTGATTTTATATATATGATATTTGATATCGTAGAAGAGGACATTTATAAAATATTTGGTATAAGGATAACATTAAATATTAGTTATTTACCAGATATAGTATTCTATATTGTCTATATGATAATAAATCAATATGTAGAAAATAACAATATAACGCAACATAACTATATTAAAGAATTAATAGATACTGGTAATTTTGGTGATATTGTAGATATAATTATGGATGGTTTTGAGTATGGCGGATTTGAAGATAAAGTAGCTACAATATTAGAAGTAGATGTCTATGATTATGAATTAAATCTTGAGGACATTGTTGCGGAAGCAATAAGAGTTAATACAGAATTAGTTAAAGAATATTTAACTAAAATACTTATTAACAATCACCAATTAATAAGATACTTAGATTTAATTAAAAAAGAAACAACAGACTATGTTTATTCACAATTATTGGATGTAGTTAGAACATTTAGATATCTAAATAAAAACAATCAATACACATTAGAATATATTGTTAATACTGGTTTAAAATCTAGTGAACTAGGTAAAGACTATAGAATAAATATTAACAATATTAAAATAATAGTATGTAATAGTGAGAATAAAAATGAAAAATGAAAAACTAAATCTAAGATATAATAAGTTCGTAGCGTGTAAAAATAAAGAATTTTACGATATAGACATTACTATTTATATTAAAGAGTTTAAATTATTTCTAAATGAAATAGGTATAGATGAATCAGAAATAGGGAATAGTGAATATAAACTTATGACTGAATGTCTAATAAGTGTATTAGCCTATAGTAATTTTGATATTAAAGAAATAATTCTAGAGATGTTTAATAATTCGTATTTTAAATTAAATCCTGAAACAGAATTATTAATAGCTTACCATATGGAAGATGCGTTTAAGAATCTAATTCTATTTAATCCTATCTTAAAAATAGCTAGTATCATTATGCCTTATGATTTAATAAAAAATAAAAAACAAGATAGAGATATTATAAAAACAGTAATCTGTCTTGATAAAATAAAATTATAAAGGAGATAGAATGTTATTTAAAACTGGAGGTATATATGATTTTAATACAATAGCACCTATTACTTTAAACAACTATAAAAATGTAAAAGTATCAGGAGTTATTGATTTTGATATTGCGGTTAACTTTGAAGATGTAATTGGAATAAATGAGAAAATAAAAGAAGAATTAGGTAAAGACATACAAGGTATAGAATCTAGTAAGTTCTATATATTTAGAGGTATTAATGATGAAAAAGTAACACTATCTGAATTATGGATTATTCAGGACAGTATAAAACAAATAGAATCTATGGACTTATTAATTAAAGTTAAGAATGTAGAAGACACTGACAAATATGTTATACAAAATATATTAAGAAAAGCAGGTTATTTAAATGTCGAAATAAATAAAAGCTAAGGTTACTCTTAGCTTTTATATTTTTTTATTTATATATTACTAATATAGAATAAAATTATTCTACATGGTGATGATCCCTAGCCATGTAGAATATGTAGAAGGGGATCAAATTGTAGCTGATGAAAATCAGCTACAAGAATTTAACAATGAAAAATATGAATTAGAAGCTTGTCTATTTTAGGCTTGCTTCTGATTCTTTTTTTTTTCTTTAATAATTAACAAATTAAAAATCGATTGCAAAATTAAATAGATAGGATATATTATGTATAAATGGAATAGAAGGGTTAAAAGAGGAGAACCTTATTACGAATGTAGCAGTAAAGGAGATAAAAGATTTTCTGCTATATTCGCTAAAATAGATAATAAGTCTATAGAAGAAATTTACCAATTAGATATTAAAGGATACAGAGGAGAAGTAGAACATTGGAAAGATGCTAAAGGAAAAGAACCTAAAAATATAACTTATGAAGAAGCATATGAACAATACTTAAATCTATGGATAAAATATTTTAATAATAATCCAGAATTGTATTTTGAAATAAGAGAAAAAGCAAAAGATAAAACTATTACAGATATGTTCGGTATAACTCCTATTAACCAAGCAAGAGCTATATGTGATATACTAAATAACCCAGAACGTTTATCAATATTTAAGGAGAATTATATGTCAAAATTTCTAAATAAAAGTCACGATTATAAAAACAACATAGACCCTATAGAACAATACATAAAAGTATCATCTGTTTATATTTCTAAGAAAAAGAATATACCTATAGAAGAAGCTGAACAAAAAATAAGAGATTATATTAAGACTAATAAAAGATACAAAAATCCTAAAGTTAAATATAGAGAAAGAAATTTAAAAGGTGATACAGAAATTAAAGTAACTAATTTAAATAGTTATATACAATATCCTAAAAGAACAGGAAATATTATAGTGCCATCTTTTACAGTATATTTTAAACCTGAACTTAAGAAGTCTCTACATAGCGAATTCATTTATGAGAATGTTGCTGAAAGAAATATGCATAAAAAACTTGCTTTTAAATACGAGAACGAGGGTAAAATAGATTTATTCAAAAAACATAATACTATACAAAAAACTAAAAAGATATTTAATAATAGTTTAAGTGGTGCATATGGTAGTAGTGGAACAATATTATTTAACCCATCTGCTCACTATACTTTAACTAGTATTACAAGATGTGTAAGTGGAACGGGTAATAGTTTATCAGAAACAGTTATTAGTGGTAATAAACATTTCGCTTCTCCTGATATAGTTTTAAATTATATATCTACAGTTGTTACTTATACAGATAAAGACAAAATAAATAAAATAAAAAATAAATATAATTTACATACACCAACAATTGATGAGCTTATGGATATGGTTTTAAAATCTACTAGGTACTATTGGAAATCAGCTGTTAAAGAAAAATATATTTATGATTTATTATCTACTTTAACATCTGAAGAAAGATTATGGTTAATGTACCTAAATGATTTATGGCATATGAGAAAGTACAATGAAAATGTATTAAGAGATTTATTTAATATGTTATTAAAAAGACCTAATATAGATAATATTAATTTACCTAAAGATGAGATGGTAGAAATTCTTAATAATCATAAAGAATATTTAAATATGCTACACCATATTAGAGCAGATGTTTTACAAGGTAAAAATCCTGTTTATGGATTACTAGATGAAAATGACGTTAAAGAACTATATGGTAGTTTAATGGCTGCTAAAGAAGCTTTTGAAAAGTATGATGATTTATTAACAACATTTTTAATAACTGACCTATTACCTATAAACATTTCTTATATAAGAGATATGTTAAGAGAAGTTATTGTATTATCAGATACAGATAGTACTTGTGCTACTTATGAAGATTGGGTTATATGGTACTATGGAGAAAATAAATTTAGTATTGAGGGAATGGCTGCTACTGGTGTAATAATGACATTAGCTACTACATCTATAGACCACGGTATTAAAGTATTTGCAGCAAATATGAATATACCTAAAGATAGAGTAAATTTAATAGCTATGAAAAATGAATTTTATTGGGATGTTTTTGTTAATACTAATGTTAGTAAACATTACTTTGCAGACTTCTGGATAAAAGAAGGGAATGTTAGAGTTAAACCTAAAAATGAAATTAAAGGTGTTAACTTAATTGCTAGTAACGTTTATAACTATGTTAGGGATATTAGATTATGGATGATGAATGATATATTTAAACAAGTAAGAAACAAACAACCTATTCCTATAGAAACTTACTTAAAAATAACTTTAGCTGTAGAAAGCTTAATTATTCAAAAAGTAATGGAAGGTAGTCCTAGTATTTTAAAAATGGATAAAATTAAAGGTGAAGATAGTTATAAATTAGATAAATATAAAAGCCCTTATTTCCATTATTTAGTATGGCAAGCAGTATTTGCTAAAAAATATGATAATGCACCAGACCCTATGTATATTGCAGTTAAGACTCCTGTTACTACTAATAATAAAAGAAAAATAAATGAGTTTATAGAAGTACTAAAACAACAAGATGAGGAAATGGCTAAAGGATTTGAAGTTCTATTAAAAGATGCTAATAAAACAGCAATAGGTAGTTTGAAGTTACCATTAGCTAATCTATTAGAAAAAGGTTTACCTGAAGAACTTACGCTTATATTAGATTTGGATAAAATTATTTTTGATAATTGTAATGTGTTATATATGGTGCTAGAAAGTATAGGTTATCATAAATTACCTAAAACTACATTATCAGATATAGAATTAAGTTTATTAGAAGAAATAAAAATTAAGAGTAATGAAAAATATGAAGAATACATATCAAACATTATAAATAAATAAGGAGAAAAAAATGTTAAAATTAGATACTGTAAAATTTGAACCAAAAATAATTGAAAATGAGGATACAATAATAAGATTTTCTAAAAGAAATTTACCATTGATTTATACAGGAAAATCTGCTGAAGAAAACTCTATATTAACAGCTGAATTATATTGTAAATGGTATTACTTATATCTAGTACATCCCGATGGAACTATACAAGAAATAGAACCAGCATTGGTAGATGATGTAAATTATGCTGATAATGTTTGGGATCCTATAGACATAGAAAAATTTGCTGAAAAATATAATCTTATAATGGATGAGCAGTTTTATGAAATGTTAGTAGGTAGATGGGAAATAGAAATAAAAGAAAACTATTAAGATTACTGAGAATTCTCAGTAATCTTTTCTATATTCTTCATTTCTGAATTTTTTAAGTTCGTTAGATATTGAAACTTCATCTATTATATTTGTAACTATCTCACCATCTTTATCATATTCTAACATACCTACTCTATGCTTAGTAATATTATTAATATTGTCTTTTAAGTTATCGTTAATCCATATTGCTACTAATCTAGATTTATCTTGGTCTACTAAATACCAAGGACTATGCGAATCACCACTATATATCATAACTCTAACATAAACAATATCATCATCTTCGTACCAAGTACCATCATCTTTTTGTAATGGTATTCTACAAGTAAATAAATCTCCATCAGTCACTTCAGCTCTCGCTATTATATTAATAAATTTCTCATCTGTTGCTATTTCCCATACAGTCTTAGTAACGCCTTGTATGGCTCCTAATGTTATATAATCTTTAATAGTAAATATAGCCATTGTATATCCTTTAATTTTAATCAATCCATAAATTCTTTTAGGTTAATGAATTTATCTGAATAAAGAATTAACAAGGAGTAAAAATGATTAATTACCTATCTACAGTTATAGATGATAAAGAATTAAAAAAAGTAGACAATCTATTTAATAACTTATTGCTAGATTACACTAGTCAAAAACGTTTATCTAGATTTAAAGAAGATATAATAGATGACGCATATAAAGAAATATCTGACGTGCTTAGTAAAAGATTCGGATTTACTATAGAATTAGTAAACAATAATAATAAAAATATATCTGTTATGCCGTCGGTATCACAATACGCGATAGATCTAAAAAATAGAATTAAGAAAAAGATGGAAAAGCAAGTAGTAAAAAGAGATTATAACGATAAAATTAAAACAGTCTTATATACTTTAGATAAATTAGAGAATGAGTTAAATAAAGGATTAAGAGTAGATACTAATAATTATAAAATACTATCTGATAATGATTTTAATTTTAAAATAAATCTAGATTTTATCTATCTATTAAAAAATAAAATATCTGGTAGAGAATTAACCAGTATAGTCTTACACGAAATAGGACATATTTATAATGGTATTTTATTATTACCAACTACTGTTGCTAATGCTGTAGATTTAACATTAAATATAGTTAGTTCTATAAGTGATAATAAATCTCCTAAAGAAACTATATTAAAATTAGCAGATGAAAAAAATACAGAATCAGAATTTAATAGTAATATAGTATTTAATCTTTATAAATCATATATAATAGATAATAATAAATATTTTTCTGGTTATAAAAGATCATACACTAATGAAAATACAGCAGATATGCTAGCCGTGTCATTTGGATATGGAGTAGAACTATCAACAGCATTAAGTAAAGTAACGGATATTATTAAACCTAATGACGATATTACAAATAGTTTAATAGCTATAGAAACTGTATCTATATTATCTTATATTATATTCGTGTATGGGTTAGATACAGTAGCTAGTATATTATTTACTAATTTAGTACTTGTTGCATCTATAACTATTATTTATGCTGGAATTATAGCATTTTTTGTATGGTTATTTAGTAGAACTTTAGGAACTATGCAATTGAATAAAGATTTATCAACCCACGAAGAGGTAAGTATACGTATCAGTAGGATAAAAAATAAAATAATATCTACTGCTAAAAAAGCTACAAATAAAGAAGAAGCTATAAGAGCTATAAAAGAAATTAAATCTCTTAATGGTTTATTGAAATCAATAAGCGAGTCTACTGGGGTCAATCTTGGTAAATTAAAAACTGTTAATACTGAGTATGAAGTAATAGTTATGGCTGATAATTTGATAAACAATGAATTATTTATTCAATCACTAAGATTAAAATACATGAAAGGAGAATAGAATGGTATTTTTTGTACAAAAAAACTTTAATGACGTTAATGTGATTAATTTAGCTAATGATAATATTATAGATTTAGATTTTGGGGATAATAGAGCTAACCTAATAAATTCTAGAATTAGAAAAGAAGTTATTAATGGTGTTCTTCCAGATACTATAGATTTAATTTTAGCTAACGCTGTTAGTAAGAATATTTTAATAGAGTTAAATGAAAAAAATATTAGAACACTGTACTCTAATACTGATTTATTTAGTAGTATGTTAAGAAAAGATATTAAGAAATTAGCATTCTGGTTAAATGAATATTTAGATATAGATGATGTTTATCATTTTACTAATTTAATAATTAATTTCTTATTAAGTAGACTTATTTATAATCTGGATAATAGATCATTAATAGAAGAACATAAAGATTTACGTGATTATTTCCTTAGAACATTAAATTAAAACATATAGGAGATATTCTCCTATATGTTTTTATATTTTTATTAACTCTAAATTAAAACTTAATTGCGGAACATAGTTACCACTTTTATTAACTTCTAATTTCTTAACAAATGTAAATTTATTACTGTCTGGTAAATAATTATAAACCGTTAAGTCGCCTATTACATCCATATTGTTAATTTTAATAAACTGTATATTTTCATAATTAAGTTTACTAATAATATATTCAGATATTTTATTTTTATTATTAAATTTACCAAGAGCTTCTTGAAAGTAAATATTTATTTTTCTAATAATTTCGTTAAATTCATTAGCATCAGTAATATTCTCTATAATATAAACTATTAATGTAGGTTCAATCATTGATGGTGTGTTATAAATAGTATTATTTTTATTTATCTTAACATCTGTTAATTTATTCTTAGGTCTATATACTAATTTTGTATTTTCTAATAGTTCATTATTAAGTTGTTTTAATTCTTCTAATAAATAGTTGTTTAATTCTAGATATTTTTCAATAATGTATTTTCTATAATTTTCATCCTTTGTTAATAAGAATTCTAATTCGAAAACTAAAATATCTACAAAATGTATAAATCCATTATCGTAGTCTATTATAGGTCTGTTAAATCTATCTAGAACAACATCACCTTTTTTATATTTAATAATTTTCTCACCATTACTATTTAAAACAAAATCTCCTTTTTTATGTTTTACTTTTAATTCTTTTATTTTTTTACCATTAAATTCTGTTTCTTCAAATACATAATTATCATCTTTATCTTTTTCATAAACATCTTCTAAATATGTTAAATAAATATCTTTATCATATTTTTTATATTTTCTTAAAGTTGGAGTTACCCTATAATTAGAAAATAAATACTCTATTTTTTCATAAAACTTAATATGTAAATCAAATACAGAAATAGTACTAATAGCTAGAGTATCAAATTCTAAAATATCATTAATATAATTGTCGTTTGTTTGTTTTAAATTAGTATCTGTACTATATATGTAAATTTTACTATCTAACTTACCTTTAATCTTAACAATATCTAAAATACCAGAAATAACTTTTAACTCTGTTTTATCATCATTGTCTATGTATGAATCTGTTACAAATGAAAAAGTTAAAGTATTTGCGACAGTATCAAACTCACCTTCTATTACTATATCTGAACCAGTATCACTAGGTTTGAATCTAATTAATGCTTTTATAGTCTCATTATTTATCATCTCAGCCGCAACATCGTCTATATCTAACTTTAATATTAGATTATAAGTATTATCTATTCTTTTAACATATTTATCTACATATATTAAATTAAAATCCATATCTTTATTATAATAAATAGATTTAATATAATTTACTTTTGGGGTATTAGTATCATATACACGATAATCTAAAGAATCTTTATAATCGCATATATATTTAAAAATAGTATAAAAGTATTTACCATTTTTTAATAATTCAGAAGCTTCTTCTAGTGTAGCTGATTTAAACTTATTAACTAAAGCTTGTGGTACTAATTTAAAAGAATGCTCATCTTTTTCTAAAAAAGTAAATGGTTCTATTATAATTCTACCATTATTAGTACTAACTTTATCTGGTAAAGAAACTATTTTATTTTTATCTATAACTAAAGTATCTAAATAAATATCTGGATTAGCATAAATGTAATTATCTTTACTAAATGATAAATCTTTACTTACGGTATACTCTCTTCTAAGAGTAGAGTCTAAATTTTCACTAATAGTATATCCTAATCTATTTATTCTTTCTTTTAAATCATAATTAGTTATAGGAAGTTTATTATCTCCAGTAGTATTATTTATAATAATATCTTTTAACTCTGTTAATGATAACATATTTCTACCACCATTAACATAGGCATTAGAAAAAACAATCATAGTAACATTATTTATTCTATTTAGATCCTCACCTATATCGTTTACTAATGTAAAGTCAACTATAAAATCTTTTTTATCTAGGTTACCAAATGACGTTGTTAGATTACCTTTAGTAGTAAATATCAATGTCTCAATTGTATTAAAATCTGAATTATTAATAAAAGCATCGTACATTAGTAGATTTATTAATTTGTTATTTTTTAATTTACATTTTAAAATTGGTTTTTTAACGTCATAAACGAAATCTGAAAATGTTGGTATAAGATCAAGTTCTCCTAACGATGGTGAAGTAGCTCTACTGTATAAAGTATAGAATTGATCATTAAGTTCAATATCTCTATTATACCCCTCACTAGGTATAACTGGTTCTTTAGTGTATATAGCATCTACTTGTTTTAATGTAACATTTAATAAAATCCAGTCTAAGTTATTATTGTCAGTAACTATATAAGAAGTAATAACTTCATTACCCATAAACCCTATAGATAATTCAGACGGCATTAACAACACCATAGTCTTTTTATTAATTGGATAATATCTAATAACAACTTCGTTTAAAAATAGAAAACTATAAAAATTCTTAACAGTTATTTTTGTAAATCTAGGAATAGTCAACTCGTAATATTTACCTTTATTTTCTCCATACGTTGTCATATGTGCAACAGGTATCGATATTGTAAATGTTCCTATACTAGGATATGCGAATATATTCTCTATTTCTCTACTGTAAATATGGTGGTATAAATCATCTTTACTTTGTGCTAATACTGGATATAGTTTTCTTAAATTAGTTTTCATTTGTTCTAATAAAACAGAACCTATAGTTGCATTACTCTCCATTAAAAACATAAATGGATTTGTTGGGTCTGGTATGTCATTACCTTCTAATAAGTTTTCCATATGTTTATATAATTCTACTTGTACTTTATTAGGATCGTATGCGTAATTAATTAAGTCTTCTTTTATATTTAAAAAACTCATTTTTTCTCCTTACTTTAATTTTATCAAAAGATTCGATGGGATAGTTTTTTAATTTCTAAGTATATTGAACCGTATACTACTAATGTGCAAAATAGAAATTTTGAATAGTTAGTAATAACAGAGTACGCTTTTAAAGCAGGAAAATTACGAAAGCTATTCAGTCTTTAAGGAGACAAAAATGTTAGAAGTTAAAGGTAACAAAGTTATTTTAAATGTAGTAGAAGGTAAATTAGAAATTGAATTAAATGTAAAAAAAAGAACAAGAAAAATAAATCTTGTTAATAATTTAGAGCTTATAGAATTGGCATTAATGCCGTTCTGCAAAATTAACAAAAAGTTAAAGACTAAAGGGCTAACTAAAATGAACAATATGTTTTTAAATAGTGGCAATGAAATCGTCGCTGTTAAAATAAACACACACCTACTAGAAGTAGGAACTGTGAACGAAACAGTATTTAAAACTATAATTAGCAGTAATTTAAAGAAAACAAAGATACAGCTAATAGTAGACACTGTTACAGAACTAAATAAAACACTATCGAAAGAAAGTGAAGCCATTAAGAAAAAATGGAGAGATGAAGCTTTAAGCTATATGTCTCCATACGATGATGACGATGACGATAGCGAAGAACCTAAAGAAGAAGTAGCATAAGCTACTATTCTTCTTTATTTTTTTTTTACAAACTTCCTTTTTCTACTAATCTTAATAATTTTTTACTATCTTTAGGTATTAACCATTTTAATTCATTAGTATCTATATCTATTAACGGATAAGCTCTATAGTTAAAATATTTTAATAGATGCTCATCTACTTCTATCATATAGTCTTTCTCACCCTCTATATAATACTTTCTTAAATAAGGATTAAAAATACATTGTGCCATATTAAACTCGTGTTTTAATCTAGGGTCATTATACATACCTCCCATACAAACAAATCTAATATCTAATGTTTTATTATTATCTTTTGTAACTTCACTTCTATTAAAATCAAAATACTTACCTAATGGAATAGATATAGGGAAAGCTGCACCAGGCGCAAATATCTGACTAACGTATTTACCTGTTCTATCCATTATTAATATATAAAATCTAGTATTATAATCTATTTCATTTTCTAAAATAAAATCTATATACGGTACAAGTTTACCTTCGAACACCATAGATTCGTACATAACCCAAGTTTGAAATAAAAATGGTAACACACCTGTTCTTATATTTCTAAATGTAGCTGTTACTTCATATACGTCATTAACTTCATATATACCATCTACCATAGCGTGTTGTTCTCTTCTAACGCCAGCTGTTGTTGTAGCGTGAGGTACTACAACATCAGGTATACCTGATAAACTTAAAATAGTATTTGATAGTAAAGGTAAAAAACCTTGATACCTATCCATTAATGGAGAATCAGCTATTTGATTATTAAAAATAGCTGAATTATTACCATTTTTTAATTCTGTAAATTTACCTGTTAGATTATATTGTAGTCTAGGATCTAACATAGCTCTAACATATCTTTCCATAGAATAAGGATTTTTATTCATAAGTGAATACATCTCCCTAGCATTTAAAATATTCATATCTGTTAAATTAAGCATAGGTCTAGTAAAAAATATTCTACTTTGACCATAGAGTTCAGATGGTAATGGAGGATTCTCCATAGAATAATTTAAACCATATAGTGTATTAGTTATAGCTTTATCGAAAGGTCCTGTTAAGTTTGCTTCCAATACATCGTTATAATTAGCAATTTTAATCATTTCTAATTCCTTTTTTATTTTTCAAACGATGGCGGGTCATTTTATATAATTATATCAACCCTGAAAATAGAATGATTACCGACTATTTAACATAAAGGAGAAAAGAAAATGAAGAAGTATAAATTAGACAATTTAGACGCAGGATTGTTAAGCGGAGGATTTGAAAACTATGGTAGTAGCGTTCCAGCTCTTAAAACTATAGTAGATCTATTTGCTAATGCGGATAAATATGTAGAAAACCCTGAAGACCTAGTAAAAAATCACCCTGACTTTGTATTCTCCGGTAGAATAACAAAAGTTGTTACTGATAGAATCATAAGACCATATGTAATTGTAAGCGATAAACTTGAATTTATGGATAAGAAAAAATTATCAGATGTTATAAAATTTAATATTAATCTATTTTCTGCTTATTTTTTACAAGCTATTAAAATTTTAGCTAATGTGTATAATGTAGATGTAACTATGTTAGCAAGACAAGTTACAGATAGAACTCTTATCAAATCTACAGCAAAAGCAATTAAAACTGTAAAAAATATTGTTCCAGGAATGGAAGACGCATCAGATGCTGTAATTAATAAAATAGCTAAAAAAATTAATGTAAATTCTGGAGTAGAAGATAGTATGGATGAAGATATTGAAAAAGCTACTGATTCTGCACAATCAAATATTAATACCACATCTACAGAAATATCTTTTAAAGATGCTGAGAAAGACTTGAAAGTAAATGATACATTAATTAAAATTATTAATCTAGATTTAAGAGTTAGTACAAAAGATGGGAATAGTAAAAACGATTTTAAAGCATCTATACCATTTGTAATTGCACCTATAGTTATGTATACTAATGCTAATACATTTATTAAAAATGCTTTAGGTACAGATAATGATGAAACATTTTCTAATAGATGGTTACAATATAGAAGTGGAGAAATTGGTTTATGGGATTTAATGTTTGCGGGAGATTTAATAAACGACTATAAAAGAAATAAAGTACATAATAAAAATGATGTAGCTAATCTTATTAAAAAGAAAAGCTTAAAAAATATGGGTGGTAATGTTTTAATGGGTGAAGGTAGTTTCACTAATTATACAAATATTTATATATTCGATAAATCAGACGAATTAATGATTGAAGACATTATACAAGAAGATTTAATAGATGCTGAAGTATGGCAAGACTTAGCTCTTAAATTATTGGCGTTCGATATCAGTTTCGTAGATAGTGATAAAGAAAATATAACTAATTTTATAACTGACATGCCTACTTATAGTGTGTTATCATTTAGAGATATTAAAAAGAGTGAAAAAAATAATGATGAAATTAATGATTTATTAAAAGCTATGCTTATTAATAAACCAGCATTTTAAAGGAGAAAATTATGCAATTTTTAAAAGAAAAAGATACAAGTCACGTTGTACATAAAAAAGCTAAGAAATGGAAAAAGAAATCTGTATATACTACAGTGGATAAAGAAACTATTATTAACTATGTTAATTTAATTAAAACAGACGGTCCAGTTTATTTAAAGTATATTAAAGAATTAGACACGATTGCTAGAAAAAAACATTTAAGTATTTTAGTAGAATTAACTACTAGTAAAAGATGGAAAACTGATTCTGATTTCTTTAAAGATTTTGAAAAATTCGTTACATTAATTATTAATAAAAGTAGTGAAATTACAGACGCTATTAATGAGAATCTTCCAGATAATTATAATTTCTATAGCAGTAACTTAAACATATCTGTAACTACTTTTGTTTTATATTTAGGTAGATTTGTATTAGATTTAAGTACTTTCTTAGACAATGTATCTAATATGTATGATATAGCCCTAAATAAAAAAACAACATTAGGTAACCCTGTTACAAAAACTGTAATTAGTAGAACACTATCTGATTTTAATTATTTAGTAGTTACTGGATTAACTTCTGACAAATATGTAGAAGACATTATAGAAAGTATTGGTAATTACCCTACTGGTAATAATTTAAATAAAAATATTCCTATTTCTATTAAAACTGATATTATTAGTGGTGTTATAGGTGATAATAAACTTGGTAAATTTGTAACTAATTTTTTAGCAAGTTTTAAAACTGGTACAGACCATACGACAACTAAATATAAAACAAGCACTAGAAATAAAAATGTTACTTATGGTTTTTCTGGTAACCCTATTTATTATATTAGAAAAATCATAGCTGATTTAGAAATAAGTGGTTATGAAAAAAGAAAACTTGAAAGAAAAAAAATAGAATTAAAAACACAGTTTTTAAAAGAGAAACTAAATAAAGAAATGGATCCTAAAAAAATAGAAGTTTATAAAAAACAAATCGAAATTTTAGAAAATAAAATTGAAAGATTGGATGCAAAAGAAAAAGCTTTTATAGATAAACTAGAAAGAAAAAGATAAAAGGAGAAGTTATGATTAATTTCATAGGAACAGAAGATTTTTCTTCTCCTACGTTAGACATTAAGCAAGATGAAAAAGATTTAACTATTGAAGAAAAACTAATAGAAGAAATAAATTATGGTCTAGAGTATAATCTAGACTTAATAAGCTTATCTAACGATATGGAAACATTAATGTCAGGTTTAGAACATAATTTTAAACAGCTACCTATATATGTAAATGCTTATGGCATAATAACTGAAAACTTAGATAAAGTTTTAGATTATGGAGCTGGTATTGAAGATAACTTAGATTTAAATAATGTTTATAATAAAATAGAAACTGTAACGAAAATACTTGGTTTAAAAGTAGATGAAATAGAAGCAGGTCTTTTAGATAATGACCCTGATGATAAAGAAGAAAATGAAAATGTTATTATAAGAATCCTCAAAAAGATATGGGACGCTATTGTAAATTTTATAAAAAGTATTATAAATGTAATAACTAAGATTATTAAAACTTTCTTTAAATTTATTAAAAAGATTTTAGGTATACAAGATCCTGCTACTGAAATTAAAAAGAAAATAGAAAAAGAAGAGAAAAGTTCAGGAGGTGGTGGATTTGGTGGTTATAGCGGAATAAATGTACAAACACCAAAATATGAAAGTTCGCCAGTATCATCTGGAGCTAGTAAAGCTAAAGATGACCCTAAAACAGCAGAGGATTCTATAGAAGATGAGACTATAGAGGGTGCTGACAGTATGGAAGAACACGAAGAAGAAATAAGACAAATAGATTCTAAACTTCTTAAAAATAAAAAGAATATTAAAAGATTAGAAGATATAGCAGAAGAGGTTATTAAACAATACCCGTTAGCAGTTCTAATAGCTAATCATATTTTTGAATTTGAAGATGGTGATATAGATCTATTTGAAGTATTAACAATTCTTTATGCTATAACAACAGCATCTACTACATCCGTTATACAATGTGAAGATAAAGGTAAAATGAATATAGAAAGACACATAAATGCTTTCTTAGACGCCATAGAAAGAATAAAAGATGTCTTTAATAGAAAAAAACATTTAGGTGATTCTCACGCGAATACTAACTATATGGATACTGCTACATTTTATAGATTACATAGTTTTGTATCAAACGTATATCCTATATACGGAGGAACTGTTGATAAAGAAAGTAGTCTTGTAGCTATTATAAGAAACATTATGACTGGATATTCGCATAACTTAGAAGTTGCTTCTGATAGTTTTTATTTTTATATTAAACAATTAGAATCAAGAATAACTACAGTTAATAATGATGTTGATTTTGGTTCTATTATTAGACCTTTAATAGAAGAAAAACTTGGAGAAGAATTCTTAATGTCATTAAGCATGTATAGACCAATGATATCTGATATAGGTAAACATGGTTTAAGCACTGATTATAAATATTTTAGATCTGCTGTAATATCTTTTAATAAAAATGAAATTGAACTATTAGTGCATTTATCTAATGTATCTGATTACAATACATTAAAAGATTTAAACTTACCTGACCCAGGTTTATTATCAAATACTAATAAAAATGCTAAAGCTTTTGAAGATACTTATAAAGAATTCTTTATGAAAAAACTTCCTAAGATAGCTAAAGATGTTAAAGGTACAATAGGTGTTATCAGATTTAATGTTACAATGGATGATTTAAAGAAGCATACAGATATTTTATCTAATAAAAAAATCATAGCTACTGCTCCACTTATGGATGAGAACAAACTTGTTGTATTAGAACTTTTAAATAACTTAACAAAAGGTTTAGGCCATAACCTAGATGATTTAGAAAAATGTTTAAAATATACAGAAAAATTATTAAACAATATTAAAAAAGATATTGCTGATACTGAGAAATTAATAACTGAAACTATTAAGCATATTGGTAAATCTAGAGCTGTAGCTAATAGAGGAGAACCTTTAGCTAGATACAATATGGAAGCAGTTGAATTACCTATGGAGGAAAGAAGAACTCCTAAAGAAGCTTTAAGCGCTAAATTAGAACTTATGTCTAGTCTTAAAAAAGGTATTTTAACAACATCTACTTCTTTACAAGTAACTGCTAATGAATTAATGGCTATATACAAAAATACTGTAATCCCTAATTTAAGAAATGTTAAAAATCTTACAGGAGATAGAGTATTGAAAAAATATATTAATGAATTAATAGACTTTTATGAAATAAAAGATGGTATAGGAGGAAGATGATGAATTACTTATCAAAACCTGAGCTGGTAGATTTACCAGCTCTTAACGATAGACTAGAAGAATTAAAAGAACTTCAAGCTGGACTAGCTGATTATATAAGCGAAACTACCGACTATTATAAAATAAGTGAAGGAATAGAACAGTTAGACAATCTTTTATCTTTAGCTTCTATAAAAGATGAAGAAGAACTTAAAACAACAATAGAATTAACTGGTATAGGTTATGGTATTGAAAACATAGACGATGCGTTAAATACTATTAAAAAAGCAGCAGTAGCTGTACTTAAGTTTATTATAAATATTCTAGATAGAGTAATTAAATTTATTACAAGTTTCTTTAATAAAGGTATGAACTATACAGAAAAATTCTTTATTGCTCGTATACAACAGCATAAAGATAATTTAGAGAGAGCTATAGATAATAAGAATTTAAATAAAAACCAACCTTTGGATATTAAAGAAAAAGCAGTTAAAAAAATCTTAAAAAGAAAAGATTTATTTATATTAGAAGCTATTAAGAATAATAATACTATCGATCCTGGATTAGTTACAAATTATGTTAGAGGAACGTTAACATTATTTACAGATAACATCGTAATATTTGATAATACTTGTGATAGTTTAGTTAACCTAACAAAAGATTTAAGAGATAGTACTATAACAACTAATTCGTTCATAGGGTTTGCTGCTGAGAAAAATAAATTTCTTATCGTTACATTAGGACCCTTAACTAGTGCATACAATAGAAATAATTTTCTTAGTAAGATTGTAGAGATTGGTCTTAATAGGAATAAAAAAGACGGATTTGTGACTTATATTATACCTTTACCTAAATTAGAGGAAGAAAATGATAAAATTGCTTATGTGTCAATTTCTATTAAAAAATCAGAAGTTATATCTAAAATGAAATATGAAGACATTAAATCTATGGGTGATTTGCTTTCAGTTAAGCAAGATTTCATAGATTATAAAGACTTAGGTATAAATATAGACAAACTAGACTCTGTTAAAATTAAATCTGCTAGTTTTACTGAAATAGATAATATAGTACAAATATATAGAGAATCTAGCGAAAAGATTAAAAAGAAACTAAACACAGATAGAATAACTCGTAAATTAGACAAATTAAAGAAAAAAATGGTAGGAGTTAATGCTAATGAATTTGATTCTAAAGTAAGTAACTTTAAATTACAATATATAAATACTAGTATAAAAACTGCTACTACTATCTTGGAAGGAAGCAAACAGTTGTATTCCAGTGGGTACTGTGATAGTATTAAAGACTATATACTTAACCATACTTTATAGTCGTTAATATATTTTGATAATTCAACATTAAACATAAGGAGAAAAGAAAATGTTAAACTTTCTACAAACAGAAGGACAAAATGAAGAAGCTTTCAAAGCTACAAATGATTTAAACCCAGCAGGTATTATTGCAGATATCGGTGCAGGTTTTGAAGAACTTAATACAGAGTTAATTAAATATGACGTACTTGCTAAAGCTGAACTTGCATTAGATAAAAGTATTGCGCTTGATGATCAAATTGCTGCACAAGGTGTTGCTAATAAAGGAACTGTAGCATATGGTATTGAAGCATTAGAAATGACTGCTATATTTTTAGGTGCTCCAATTGACGTAGAAGCTATCGCAGCAGGAACAGAAGATAATGACCAAGAAACTCCTAAAGAAGAGAAAAAAGGTTTCTTAACTAAAGTTAAAGAAGCGGCTAGCAATGCTTGGAAAAAAATTAAAGAAATTGTAGAAAAAATTATTAACAAAGTTAAACAATTCTTTAGTGGTAAAGCAGCTGAAAAAGCAAAAGAAGAATTAGATAGCGCAGCAGATCAAGTTGAAAAAGAAGTTGGTAGTGCTGATAAAAAACCTGAAAAATGTAATGAAAAAATGAAAAAGAATTCTGCATTAGGTATAGTTAAAGTTGATCCTGTATTTATGGCTAATAACGGAATAAAAACTAGTAAAGATTTTAATGTGTTCTTAGATTATGTTACTGATCAAGGTCCTGTAAAAACTGCTGAAGAATTTGGTAAATTACTTTCTAAAGATTATGCAAAATGGATCGAAGATTTAGGTTCTGTTTTAGACGACGTTAAAAAAGCTACAAAAAGACCTACATGGCAAGCAGCAGTTAAAGCTATTTTTACTACTGGTGATGCTGTATCAGAAGTAACTAAACTTACTAATGTACTAAGCAATGAAGGTGTTAAATTCTTAAAAGAATTAAAAATCCCACAAATTAAAATGCACCCAGCTAAAGAAAAAATAGTTAAAGAACATGAAGCTGAGATTATCAAAGCTGCTGGACTTAAAGATGTTAAAGATTTAGAATATACTATTCTTTATACTGGGTCAACTATTGCAAGTAAAAATAAAAATATCTTTATAGATTTTGTTATTATTTACAAAGATAAAGATCTTATTAAAAGATTTGAAAATTTAATTTCACAAACAACTAATATGCAAACTTTCGAAAGAGCTGTTAATATGCTAAACAATGCTTTAGGTGTTAAAACTGGTAAAGCTCCTACAAAAGTTAATGTTGATGCTTGTATTAAAAACATAGAACCATTCTCTAGTAAAGAATTAAGAGAAATCGGTGAAGTAGTTTCAAAAGAACTACCTAGCAGAGCTAATGAAATTGCAAATAAATTAGATGCTGTTCTTAACAAAGCAAACAGTGATGCAGCTAAACTACAAACTCCTCTTAACAATTTAGGACAAATTGGTACTAATGTATTTAACTTTATTCAATCTGTTCTTAATTATATCGCAATGATTAGTAGAGGTTACGCTACAAGTACAACTGGAATCTTTACACAATTAGTTAATGCTGAAAGTAGATTAAGCAAAGATTGTGTTAAAGGTGATTTATTTTAATTAACTATGATAAGGGAATCCCTTATCTAGTTTTTTACTTCTTTTTTTTGATAAAACAATTAAGGAGAAATTATGAGCTTAACTTTAGTAACTAACAAAGAAGCGATTTTAAATACTAATCTAAATGATAAGAATAATATATTTAACGAAATATTTAAATATGCAAATTCTACAACTAGCGATTCTTATAAACAAAATTTAATAGATAGTAATGTAGAATCTATTTATGAATTAATTAAATTTCTAAATGAGAATGATAATCTACCTTATTATATTGCGTACGGTAATATTAATCAAGATTTACACAAAGATATTAAGAATTTAATAGACAGATTAATCTTCCACAATAATAATGAGAAAGAATATTATAAAAATGAATTAAAGCAACTTGTTAAATCTCTTACACCAAAAGATTCTAGCAATGGGATAACTGTAAAAGTTAGATTAAATAGCTTATTTATGTATATAGATAAAGAATTAACTAATAATCCTATTTATATGTTAGATAAACCAGAAACTACTAATATAGGAAAAATCTTATTTGAAATAAATAATTAATCAGGTCAGAGTAATCTCTGACTTGATAGAAATTTCTTTATTTAAGGAGAAGAGATGATAAATGCTTATACACCTATAAATAATTTACAATACACAATATATAAACCTATAGTAGCCAGTATGGTTAAACACTTTGCTACTAAATTTTTAAGACATCCGGATATATTAGTTATTTATAACGAGAATAATGATATGTTTGGTGAAGATATGATAAATACTAATTATGATAACCAATATAAAAAAGAATGGATAACAGTAGATTATGAAATATCACACGACGATAGTTATATGCTAACTAATTCTATAAGAGGTAATGATGGAATAAATTTATTCAGAGATGGGGATATAGGTTTTTCTATACAGTCAATACCTATCACACATACTTTTAATATAACGTTAAAAGTATTTGATAAATTTAAAAACAGATTATCTAGATTACTAAATGATTTTCAGTTAGGTGAAATTAATGACACTAACTATATGATTTTAAATGCTGAAACATTTTTTACAGTACCTAATAATGTCGTTACATTAATTAAACACATATGTGATTTAAAATATGGTAAGAATGTCGTTGATTGGTATAAGTATTTTGAACGTTACAGTTTCATAGAAACAGATAGGTTAAATAGTAAATCAGGAGATAGTTTCGTACCTATATATAGAATTAATTACAATGATTTAGCAGTATGGACAGAAGTAGGTTTTTTAGATAAAAAAATAGAGAAAGAAGATGATGGGTATAGTTTAGAACTTACATTAAAATTTAGTTTTGATGTTTTAATAGGTATGAATTTATTTTACCCTATTTTAATAGCTAATAAACCTATACCTAAAGAATATTTAATCATTAGCCCAGCAGTTATTAAAAAATATAATTTACCTATAGAAAGAAGCTTATTCGTTAATGAAAAGATAAATACTTTTATAGAATATCTAGGAAATAATTTAAGAAATGATGTTATTAAATTATTAGACCATATAGATACTAATAAATACATTAGATTATTAAAAGATGAAAAGAACATAGAAAAAGATTTAGATAATCCTAAACAAGAGATAATGAACCAAGTAGATAGTTACATACAGATGATGTATAATTTAAATCAGAATATAAAAAGAGTTGTTCCTATTTATGATATATGGAGAAATTATAATAATTATGGAGATTACGAACCTGTTAATATTTTGTTATTACAAGTAAAAGAAAAAAACTGTACATATATTAACCTCTATGAAATGTTAAATTTAGGATATAGTAAAGAATTTATAGATACATTAATAAATAATAAAGATAAGTTTAGATTATTATTTAATTGGTTATTCCATTTTAATATTTATATAGGAGATGATTTAATACCTATGGAAGAATTAGATATAGCACAAGAAGATGATCCTGATAACAACTTAAAAAGAGGAGATGTTTTTAATAAATATGCTGTAGACAATAATAAACAAACAGATAAAGAAGATGAAAAGCTATATATTTCTTTATTAAAACCATATCATTTTGTGTTATATATAAATACTAATCCTGTTTCTGTAACTAATTATGAAGATAGTGATTTAACATTATTAATGCAATATGTAGCTATGGATAGGTTAAACAATATAGGAGAATTTGCTAATGATTTACCTATGAGAACAATAATGCAATTCTCATTAATAGCTAATAATATAAATGGTAAAGCAAATACTATTAATCAAATATTAAAAGATTTACAAGGAGAGTAAGATGGCGTTATTTGACGACAATATAGATTATGATACTTATGATAGGTCTGTTAGTTCTAATAATGAACAAATAGATACAGGAGTATTATTAACAGATGAGAAAAATTTTAACTATATATTTGATAGTGAAACTCCATTAGAATCAGTAATTAATCAATTACCTGGATATAAGTTAAAAGTTACTTATTTCAATAAGTCTTCTGGGAATCAAGAAGCTATAGAATATCCTGATTTTTCACTGGATGATTTAATAGTAGAATATGCTAGAATAGATAATTTAACTATCTACACTGATGGAGAAATAGATACTGAAAACTTAAAAGATTATGAAGGGACTGGATTCATTTTAGCTGGATTAAAACCTACTCCTGGTGATTTTATTTTAACTAAACTTTATGACGGTAGAGTAGGGTTATTTGTAATAACAAATGTGGGACCTATTAATTATAATTTTAATAGAATTTTTAAAGTAACATTTAAATTTTATTTATTCCCGTCTAAAGAAGATTTACATAAAATAAACATAAATACTGATAAAGAATTAATAGCTGATGATACTCTGAATAACACAAGTAAAGAAATACTTTACGATAAGAAAAGACATAATTTAATTATTGAAATATCTAATTTAATAAAACTGTACGAAATAACTTGGAAAGAACGCGTAATAAAGTTAGACAATAATTATACTATTTCTTATTATAATAATGAAAACTACACTTATGTAGGGGATACTAACCTAGAGAATTTTATACTGAATTTATTTAACTTAACTGATATTAAAAAAGTTTCTTTATTTAATAGACACCAAGAATATTCTACAATATTAGATGTTCTAATATACAAAGAAAAATTAAAATGGGATTTTAATAAAAAAGCTAAAACGGTATTTATTTATGATAAATTACATTATCCATTTTTAAAGGACTTTATGTATAATCAAATAGATTATTTTATAGAACCTACTAATGATGAAGAAGATGATTACTACATATTCTCTAAAAGTTTTTACGATGGATTAGAATCAGAAAATAAAGATGAGGTTTATGTAAAAGATTCTTTAGAAGTAGGGATATTTAATTCAGTATTTAATTTAAGTATAGATGAAGAAACTATAAACAATATAATAAAAGAAGCTAATGACTACATTAAAAATAATGATAATAAAGAATTATTCTACAGATTACCATTAACTGTTTACATACTTAAGTATTATAAATTTATTAATAATTATCCTGATCATTTTACATACTGACGTTATTTGACGTCAGTATGTATTTTTATTATCTTTTTCATTCGAATGAATAAAATAAATAAGGAGTATCTATGAATACAAACTTACCAGGAACAGAAAGATATAATTTTAATAATATTTTAAAAACTTTACACGAAAATAAATTTTTCTGTAAAATACCTAGAATTTATATTTATACAGAAGCTGAAAAAGAATTGTTTGGTATAGGTGTAGATGAAGTAAATAATGAAACAGATAAAACATCTTTAATGGAACTAGTAGATAGTTATAAAAGTGTCTATGAAATAGCTTATATAGTTTATGAAAACAATGATATTTATATTAAAGACGATGACGATATTTTAAAAATATTAAAAATAGCTACTGAAGCTTTGGACTTATTAGACCATAGTCCAAATGTAGAATTGGTTAAAAATTATGAAGATTTGAAATTTGCTTTAGAAACCCTTATTGAAAAAATAAAATCTACAAATGGTGATTATTTAACTACACTATATAACAAAAATGATAAAATTCAACAATACAATAATGATGTATTTGGTACATTCCAAAAAATAAAATCAATGACTGGTGTAAGACCTGACGTAACGGAATTAAAGAAAACAAAACATAGATCTATAGACGGTATAGATTTTAATAATATATCTTTATAGGATTCATTATGGTTAATAAAATAAATTTAGAACAAGAAATAGAAAAAATAACAGATAATAGCGTAGAAGAAATATTTCCTACTATATCTTGTATTATACATAATGAAAAAGATGATATTAACATAGATCAATTATTACACGTAGATGTTGTTAGGGATTTCCAGAAAGCACTTACAGATACAATAACATTAGAATTTTTATTACCTCTTGGTACTTATGTTAATGAATTACATAAGCATAAAAATAAACTAGAAGCAAGCTTATGTTTTAAGAAAAATTTTAAACAGAGCTGTAGAAGATATAAAGCTATAATACTAAATGCGGATAAAGCAGCTGTTAGTAGTAAAATGCAAAGTGTAGGTACAGATGAGTTAAATAAAACCAATTTCGTAAATACTCAAATACAATTAATACCTATAGAACTTATTACATTAAAAAAATTAAAACATGAGGGGATATATAGAAACGTTACTCCATTAGAAGTAGTAAAATACTCTATACTTTATGAACTATCTAAATTAAAATTATATGGTACTCCATTTAAACTAAATTTAAATATTTACAAACCAGAATACCATAATAAATATGAAAACATAATAATACCTACTGGAACAAAAATAGGTAAAATACCTAATTTCATACAACATAAATATGGGTATTATAACTTTGATAGTAATTTATATATACAGTTAGATAATAATATTAAGAAAAATATGTTTATATGGTTATACCCTACTATAGATTTTGATAGAGTAAAAAAAGACCAGAACATAGGTATGTTATATAATACTGTTAAAAAAGGTACTAATAGTAATGAAAAATCTTATTGGTTAAACAATCACCAATTAAAATTAGTAACTGATGATGTAAAAATAACAGGAGATAATAATAATGAACTACTTAATAAAGGAAAAGGTATCTCTTTCCAATCGGTGACTAAAAATTTAAAAGATATAAATTATGACTTTAAAAACGATAAAGACGATTATAGTGTGGATGAAAATGTATTAACCACTATAGATGATGATGGTATGGATGATACTACATATGTTGGTTTAACAGATAATACTAATCTACTTACAAGTGCTATAAATAATAATAGAGTAGCGTATATACAAACTGTTATTTATAACTTTACAGGCTTATGGGAAAAAGAACCATTAGACCAATTAATATATCCTGGAATGCCTTTCTATTACATCTATAACTCTACAATAGATGGGATAAACAAAATAATGAAATTACCAGGTACTATTTTACAACAACATATAAATTACAATATTAAACAAAAAACAATGTCGTCAGCATTATTGCTAGGTGTTAAAAAACCAAACATAAAGGATTAATATGGAAGAAATAAAAAACTCAGCAAAGGTGATAGAAAACAATGGATTTTATGAATTATCGTTAGATAATAATTTAATAAAAGAGAAAATAACATCTCTTTTAAAAAGTATAAAGCTTAATGATGATATAGAGTATATCTTACCTATAGAAGACGAATTAACTAATGATTTAATTATTAGGATAATCAGTGAGATATTTATAAGTAAAATAAATATGACCGATAATGAGCCTTATATAGTTATTTTTAATATAGATGGTATAAAATACAAAATTTCAATAACTAAATTAAACATTAAAAATGAAATTAAATATTTATATGGTACAGTGATGAAAATGCATGTAGACTATGACGATTAATCGTCATAGTCTACATCACCATAATCAAAATCATTTTCTTCTAAATATATATCATTACTATCATTATTTAATTGGTGTTTTGTTTCAATACCAGAACATCCTAATTCATCCAGTTTATCTATAATATTACTTTTTTCTTTATTTAATTCTATTATTCTATTTTCTATTTCAGTAGAGTCATCATCTGGGTCCATATTATATAAATCATCGTTTAATTTTTGTATTTCATTTTTAATATTATCTAATACACTATTATAAAAATTACATTTATATCCTAAATAGTAATCATTATATCTTTTTCTTAATAATATATATAAGTCATAAAACTCTCTTAAAGAATTTTTATCGGCTTGCACCATACTACTTAAAATATCCATAGTTTTATTTAAGTCAGCTTCTGCTTTTTCAGGCGCTCTTTCTTGTTCCATATCAAATTCTTTTAAAATAGTTATATATGAAACATCAGATATAGGAGTATTTACATTATCATAATCAGTTAAATATTTAGGAACCCTAAATAAAATATCACCACTTTCATTTATAACATAAAAATCAGTTAATAGATCTCCTACTAAATTAACCCAATTGTTAATAAATGCTGTATTGTTTTCTTCTTGTTTTTCTACTAGATTTAACATATATGGTAGCATATATTTTATAAAATCGTCTTCATATACTTTAGGATAATCATCCACTGTACCTTCTGCTAATACTTTAATATCATCGCCTATGTACGCTAATTCTTCCTCTAATTTCTTCATCACCATTTCATTAATTTTTTCTTGTTGGTTCATTTTACATCCTTTTATCTATAAATCATATCTAATAAATTTGTTATTCTTACACCATCTACGGCTACATTCTCATCTACGGTACTTACTACACCATCTTCAGTCTCAGTAGTTACCTTTATATTTATCACTAAATCACTTGTATTCTTATTATTATCTTTAGAATGTATATCTACTTCTACTGTTACATTATCGAAATATTTTTTATACAAAGTAATTAGGCTATCGTATATCGATGAACGTAATTTACCAGTATCAGTAGCATAACTATTTAAATAATATTTTAACGAAGTTATTTTACCATAAAAAGTAACCGATTGAGAATATTCTGAAGTAATGAAATAAAGAAATAACTTTTCGGTAATAATACTTGGATCATCAGTTATTCCGAATATAGAGGTTGTAGGTAATACTACTTTTTTACCCATATTACATCCTTCACTTAAAATTAATTCATATAAGGAAAAAATATGATAAAATACTTTTTATTATCAGATATACATTGCGGTCACAATAGAACACCTGCATCATTTATTATATCCAATCTTGATAATTTATTTAAAAAAAATGAAAAGAAACTTAAACAAGTAGATATAATATTCATATCTGGAGATGTGTTTGATAGATTATTACAAGTTAATAGTCCTGACAGTATATTAACATATGATTGGTTAACTAGATTAATAAAATTCTGTTCGGATAATAATATTAAATTAAGAATTTTAGAAGGTACTCCTAGCCACGATTGGAAACAAGTAAAATTATTATATAGCATTATTAATAAATTTGATATAGATGTAGATTTTGCATATTACGATAATATAGAAATCGAATATATTAAAATAAGAGAATATGAACTATCTGTTCTATATATACCTGATGAGATTTATGATAATGCTGAAAAGATATGGGAAGCAGTACAAGAAAAACTAAAAGAATATAATCTAGAAAAAATTGATTTAATAATTATGCATGGTGCTTTTAAATATCAATTACCTATAAAGAATTTAGATTTTTTACACGATGAAGAAAGATATATTAATATAACTGAATATCTTATTAATATAGGACACGTGCATAATACTAGTCAATTTGATAAAATATTATGTCCTGGTAGTTTTGACAGGTTAACATTCGCAGACGAATATGATAAAAAAGGCGGTTGGTTAGTTACGCTTTATGAAAATGGTAAAGTTAAAAAAGAATTTATAGAAAATACTACAGGTATGATATTTAAAACTATAGATTTAACTAATACTGATAAACATATAGATAAATTATTAAAAACTATACCTAACTATTCTAATATAAGATTATTAGTTAATAAAGATGACTCTGTTAAAAACTTACTAAAAGAATTACAATTTAAATTTCCTAATCACAGATTTGTTATAAAAGATAAAAATAAAAATGATGAGAAAGAAATAAAACTAAATAAAGAAAATAAAAAAGAACTATTTAAATTTAAAATAAATAAAGATAACATTAAAGAACTTATTTTAAAAGAAATCAAATCTCCTAATAATTTATTATTAGAAGAAATAGATTTATTAATTTCTAATTAATAATGATACTGTATTACTAAAGAAAAGGAGACCAAATGAAATTAACATTATTTAAAGGTGAAGAACTACCTATAAATTATCCGACTGAAAAAATAGTTATTTCTTCTATAGAAAAAAAGAAAAAAGACGATTATGATTTTATCATAATTAATTTTGCAACTATAGTAAGGAATTTCATAACAGCTTTAGATTTTGAATCTAGTTCTGTGACTAATAAGAGTAAAGAAAAATTCAAAATACTTAAAGGAGGAGAATTTTTAGCTACTTATAGAAAGGAATTTAAAAGGGATTTAGAATTGATAAACACAATCCTTAATGATAATAAAATTAAACCTATTTATTATCTTAAAGATTATAAAAAATTAGCAAAGTGTAACCCTAATTATTTAACTGAAGAAACAATGTCACCAGGAAAAGCTTTAACTGAAAAATATATTAAAAGTTTTAGCTCTATAATAGATGATGACACTATTAAAATAGAAGAAGACTTTAGAAATGAAGTTGGAGAAGAATATCTTCTAGTCACTCATAATGCGGTTGATTTAGTTAGTTACCAATACCAGAAAAATGTAAACCTTGTAGAAAGTTTTACAGGTGAAATAAAACCATTTAACAAGTGGTATACTAAATATGCTAAAATGGGAAATAACGATATGTCGATATTACCATTTAATGGATTTTTATTATCTATATTTGGGTGTGGTAATTATATAAAACCAGGTAAAATTAAATTAAGGAGAAATATATATGAGATAGGAAAGAATGAAAGATGGAACAGTAACACAACATTGGCTAGAGTAAAAAATGGTTTAGAAATTAGAGACCGTATGGTTTATAATATTCTAAAAGATTTAGAAAAATGCTATAAAAAAATTTAAACAAATTAAAGGAGATACAAAATGGCAATAAACACAATCAAACCGAGCATATATTTAAAGATAGCAAGATTAACATTAACAGGTAAGTCTGGAGATAAAGACTATGTATTAACTTGGAGTTATAAAAATAGATATTTTAATGTAGCTGTAACTGATACTGAAAATGGTAAAAACATACAAAATATCAGAGTAAGTATGAATGAAGCAATTCTTAGAACATTAGTTAGTTTTATGAAAAATGTAAAAAATAGTAAAGACGAAACTAATTACACGCTAACTAGTAAGAGCATTAACTTTGATGATAAAGAAAGCAATAGTTTATTAGTTAAAGGTAAATTAATAGTTGGTAAGAAAAAAATAGGAGATGATTTTATTAACTATGTAGCTTTAACAGATGCAGAAGAAAAAATCAAATTCTCATTTCCTCTTATACCTAGTAAATATTATGTATTTAGTAAAGACGGTAAAGAAATAAATAAGACTACAGAACTATCTAATATCTATTTAAATAGCTATATAAACATAATAGAAGATCTTATTATTGAGTTACCTAAGTATACTGAAAAAGATATTTTCGATACTGAGGACAATAACAACAATAATAAATTTAAAAAGAATTTTAAAAAGAAAAATGAACAATCGCAAAAGAATAATAAAGATTTTGATGATGAAATATTTTAAAATAGTGCAGACTTTTCTGTACTATTTTTTTTTCACTTATATATAGCTAACGTGAAATCAAAGATAAGGAGAAATAATGAACGCGGATTTTAACGTAAAGAAAACATTTGAAATTAGATTATGGGCAGAGTGGATTTTTACATTTGGATGGGGATTAACAACTCCTATATTTAAGCATAGTTTAAATACTATACCTGTAGAAATATTAGCATTAGCTGGTATATGGGTATTAATGAGTAGTTTATCGCAAAAACCATTAAGAGAAAAAGTTTCTCTTAAACAGTTATTATGGATATTGATTTATACTGATCTAATATATATTACAGGATTAGTTGTATTTATTTCGGTACATAATTTAACATATTTACTAATGTTTGAAATAATATTTGAAGGGCCTTATATGGCTATATTATTAGCTTCTACAAGTAAGTTAAATATAGAATATTATAATTTATTCTCTAAAGAAGAAAGAGAGAAAAAAGATGCTTATTTAAAAGATATAAGTATTAAAGTAAAAATATTAGCCTTTATAGCCGGAGGTATTTTAGGTTATATAACAGATAGCATCTTTATAGCATTTAGTATAAAAATATGTGTTATAATATTAGGCGTATTAATAGAACTGAGAGCTCTTAAATAGAGCCTCAGTATCTAATATTTTTTTTCTAATATTTATTACATATAAATAACTAAAATGCAAAAATAATCAAAAAAGGAGAAGTAATGTTTTACAGAGTAGAAATGCAAGTAAAAGATACAAAAGTGTTCATAGAACACAAAGGACAAAGTTTAGATTTTAACATAGAAGAACTTATTAATAGAAGAATAAAAGATTCTATAGATAAAGATATGTTTAAAGTATTAAACTTATTCGTAAACTGGAAAGGTGAAGCATTTAAAGATGAATTATTTAAAAGATATGTTCAAAGTTGGAATGATATAATGGATACTATTATGTCTGATGTAATTGAACTACCTTATCAAATAACAGATAGAATATTAGATATGTTTGACTATAACGAAATGGTGGAATTCCTAAAAACTCATAATCTTATTAGAATACCACAAACTTTAATGGATAGTTTTAATAAAGAAATTGAAGAGAATAAAGAAGGAAGTAGAGTACAAACATATTTAAAATCTGATTATTTAGATTTAGCAGCTCTTTTAACTATATTAAAAGCAACAGTTCCTATTTTAGGAACATATGCAGAAATTAATAAACAATCTATAGCTAAGGATTATAAGGATTATATTTTAATAATGTTTATAGTAAAGCATCCTATTAGCGATACTGAAGCGTTTCAGAAAATGGTAGGGTATATTAATAAACTTATTAATAATATCAAAAGTAATGAAGAAGAGTTACAGATGAGATTAATTAAAAAAGGTATAGATGAAGAAAATTTAGCTTATAATATCTTAGGCGGAGTTTTAATAGAAAAAATGCTACTTAGTGATGAAACTAAAGACACAGATGCTAAAAATCTTATTACTAAATTTTATAGCTATGCTTCTGGTAGGCTTAATATCAAAAATAATCCTGTTGGAGATATTAAAATCAAAAGTAAATTTAAAATTAATCCAGATGGAGATGATACTGAAAGTGTTATAGAAAGTTACAGAATACCAACTGATATAACGCCAGGATTTATGGAAGAATT
>Ga0256829_1000333_pt1 | contig 51121 bp, 53 predicted proteins | sample 131447metaG_FD_185979 | JGI IMG/M metagenome (GOLD analysis project Ga0256829, IMG submission 185979) | Hydrothermal vent microbial communities from Lau Basin, Pacific Ocean - 131-447 | ecosystem: Environmental > Aquatic > Marine > Hydrothermal vents | place: Pacific Ocean: Lau Basin | collected...
CTCAATCAGTCGTTGCCACTCGTTCCGGCTACGTCGCTTGTTCATGTCGTGCTCCTGTTGCTGAATGCAGGAGCAGGTTATGGCGCAGGAATCAGCTCGGGAAGAACGGTCTGGTTTGAACGGTTACCACGATGCAGCGCTTCCGCATACTTTAGAATTACCGCCACTCGACATAGTCACCGTATTAATCACGCCGTGAATGGGGGTGCTCGTGACAACTACTCGAACCGTGACACCGCTAGGAGCTTTAAGCTGACTTGAAGCTTGACTAATGCTTTGGGCGGACACCGAATTCGCTGTTGGTCCGTTAATTTTTATAGGTATAATAAGTGTCTTATGCCCATTAGAGTCTGTAATCATTACAGCATCAAGCCCGTTAGGATCAATGTTGATCACCGGGTTATCTTTTGTGTACGTGTATCGGCCGAATTTGAACAAATTTCCTGACTTCAGCGCGACAGGATCGACGCTCAAAAAGCGCCCAACCCCAGGGTCGTAGTAGCGTGCCTGCATGTACACGAGCCCGGTATCTGGGTCATTCACGTGGCCCGTGTAGCCCGGTCCGGCCTGCGGAGTTCCGAGTTGTTGCTTGCCGTAGGGGCGGTATGTGGCTGTGTAGGTTACGTTGCTTTGAGAATCCATCGTGGCCACGACAGTCCCTTGCGCGTTCGTCACGTAGTATGTGGTTTTTTCAGCGGCGCATGCAGACACCGAGACGAATGCCAAGGCAATCGTCAGCCAGATAATTCCCCATTGCTTCATATTCATCTCATAACTCCCTGTACCGCTCCATCATGCCGAACCGTGATGTACTCGCTCGGCAACTTCCATTCTTACGTGCGTTTCTAGCCCCCACGCACGGATTCGCCCGCATTGCGCAGGCTCAGCCAACATGGCACTGCTCGACCGGCATGTCAACGACCGGAACAATACCCTAGCGATTCACCGCGAGAGCGTGTGCAGGAGCTTGTCCCGCGCCCCGGCCACTACCTCCCTACTGACTGGGGTACCCGGTCCCTAAGAATGCCGCTCCCGCGTTCGTAGTCGTCCGCACACAGCCTGTGGGCCTAGTAGGGACGAAAGTAGGGAAATCCGGCAATGCTCGGCTATGAATCCTTTAGATTCATGGCATTAAGGGATGAATAGACGAAGGGTGGAGGATCAGACCCGAAGGGTGGCGCACATGGACGTGCGCCAGTTCGTCGTCGGGTCAGGATGACCCGTCGACGAACCCCCGGAACCCGGAGCGAACCTGGAGGAGCAAAGCTCCGGAAGGCGCGGACGTTGGGGTGTCGTTCTCTTGGTTACTTCTCTTGGACAAGCCAGTACTGTCCGGGGAAAGTTGGGCGTCAAAGATCTAACTTATTGATGTAGTGATCATTATCAGGCGTATGAGCCTGTCATCGATTCCAGCGCCAGTTGCGACAATCTGAGCAACATCTTCTGGAGTACGCTGCCATGCCCGCCGGTCGCTATGTGTTTGCCCAACTCATGCAGCATCTGCCCATGCACACCTTCCGGCGTGTGGTCGCCCGATACGCGGGCGATCGCTACGTCAAACGCTTCAGCTGCCTGGATCAGTTCCTGTGCATGGCCTTTGCGCAGATCACCGGGCGCGAGAGTCTGCGCGATATCGAGATCTGCCTGCGTGCACATCAGGCCAAGCTGTATCACCTGGGCATTCGCGGACACATCGCGCGCAGTGCCTTGGCCGATGCCAATGAGCAGCGTGATTGGCGCATCTATGCCGAGTTCGCCAAGCGACTCATCGCCACGGCACGCTCCCTGTACGCAAACGAACCCCTCGATATCGAGTTGGCACACACCACCTATGCGCTCGACTCGACGACCATCGAATTGTGTTTGTCGGTCTTTCCCTGGGCGCGTGCGATGCATGCCGGACGCGGTGGCATCAAGCTGCACACCCTGCTCGACATTCGTGGTGCTATCCCAACGGTGGTGCGCTTTTCCGAGTCGCGACAGCACGATGTACATATGCTCGATCACCTCGTGCCCGAGCCTGGCGCGATCTATCTGATGGATCGTGCCTATCTGGATTTCGAACGCCTCTATCGCTTGCACAGTGAGGGTGCGTTTTTCCTCATGCGGGCGAAGAAAAATCTGCGTGTGCGGCGTCGCTATTCCCACCCGGTGGATGATCGCACCCGTATCGGATGTGATCAGACGGTCGTGCTTGTCCGGGAAGTGGCGTACACGAAATACCCCTGTCCGCTGCGCCGTGTCCGGGTACGTGATCCAGACAGTGGACAGTCCATCGTTCTGCTGACCAACCATTTCGCGTTGCCCGCGACGACGATCAGCGCGCTGTATCGGCATCGCTGGCAGATCGAGATCTTCTTCAAATGGATCAAGCAGCACCTGCGCATCAAGGCATTTTTCGGTACCTCGCCCAACGCCGTGAAGACACAGGTGTGGATTGCCGTGGCGGTCTACGTGCTGGTTGCCATCGTGCGCAAGCGGCTTGGCGTGGATGCATCGCTATACGAGGTTCTACAGATTTTGAGTGTCACCGTATTCGAGCAAACCACGCTGGAATGCGCTCTGCAGCATCATGACCTACACAATTTAGTCGACGACCCAGCCAAGCAACTGATTTTGTTCGGCGATTAGCCGGACAGTACTGGGACAAGCAAGAGAAGTAACTCGGCCGGCTTGCCGGTCGAAACCGCTTTCAGGATGGTGACGCTGCGACTTCAGCCACGATCGTCGGGAGATCTTCAGGATGCGGGTGCTCCGCAGACGACAAATTCTTCGCTGAGCAATACGCCTAGCGAAGAAGTCGGTCAGCCGCGCTGACCCCAGACCCGATGCCGCAACACCAGGCCGGCGAACAGAACCAGCGAATACCCGCCGTAGGCGTACAGCACCGGCGCCACCATCTGCCACACACCAATGGTTCCCTGATGTGGCAGGTTGACAGTGCTCAGGTAGCCGACATGCGCCAGAACGATGGCGACGATAGCAGCCAGCGCCACAATCACCGTGTCGAAGCGACGACGGCCGCGCGGACGCGGCAGCGAGCGCGGGAAGCGCCAGTAGGCCCAGGCCAGGATCACCAGCCAGGGCGCCAGCAGCAAAATGGCAAGACCGCCCATCGTCAGCCCTCCTTCTCGGCAGCCAGCGCGGCCAGACTGGCGCGAATGCGCTCGGCCTGCGCGCCGGCATCGACGCCGGACGGCGTCAGGGCCACGGTGGCGCCAGCGACCTGCACCGCAAGGACCTCGCCCTCGGGCACGATCTCGATGGCGTCAGCGGCGGCCAGCAAGTCGCGGATCGCCTCGCCGGACGTCCTGGGATCGTCGAAACCGCGCGACAGTGCCAGTTCTTCGCCATCCGCGGACAGCAGACGAAAACGGAAGCTGCCGTCCTTCTCGCGAAAGCTGACAAAGCGCGCCTGCCTGGCGGCCTTCTTGCGACCCTTCTTCCTGCCGCCGGCCGACCTGGCCTTGCCGTGACCCAGGCCCACCGCATCACGCAGCTGCGCCAGCAGCGGCGTGGCGATCCTGCGCGCACGCGCAGCGCCGGCCATCAGGATGGCCTCGACCTCGTCAGGGTGCGCCATCAGGTGCGCGTAGCGATCGCGCATCGGCGCCAGTTCACTGTCGATGCGCTCGAACAGTCGCTGCTTGGCTTCGCCCCAGCCCAGGCCGCCCTCCAGCTCGTCGCGGAAGGCTGCGGTTTCTTCAGGAGCGGCGAAGGCGCGGAATATCGTGAACAACGACGAGGCATCGGGGTCCTTGGGCTCGCCCGGCTCACGCGAGTCGGTGACGATACGCATGATCGCGGCGCGCGTGGCCCTGGCTCCACCCTCGAACAGCGGAATGGTGTTGTCGTAGCTCTTGGACATCTTGCGTCCATCCAGGCCTGGCAGGGTGGCCACCTGCTCCTCGACCGCGGCCTCGGGCAGCACGAAGAAATCGCTGCCGTAGATGTGATTGAAGCGCTGCGCGATGTCGCGCGCCATCTCGATGTGCTGCACCTGGTCGCGCCCGACCGGCACCTTGTGCGCGTTGAAGGCCAGGATGTCGGCGGCCATCAGCACCGGGTACATGTACAGGCCCGCGGTGACGCCCGCGTCCGGGTCTTCACCGGCCGTGGCATTGGCATCCACCGCCGCCTTGTAGGCATGCGCGCGATTGAGCAGACCCTTGGCAGTGACGCAGGTCAGCAGCCAGGTCAGTTCGGGAATCTCGGGGATGTCGGACTGGCGGTAGATGGTCGCCTTGTCCGGGTCCAGGCCCGCCGCCAGCCAGGTCGCGGCGATGGCCAGTCGCGAATGCTGCACGCGTGCCGGATCGTCACACTTGATCAGCGCGTGGTAGTCGGCCATGAAATAGAACGCATCCACGCCCCCGCGACGGCTCGCGGCCAGCGCCGGACGGATCGCGCCGACGTAGTTGCCCAGATGCGGTATGCCGCTGGTGGTGATGCCGGTCAGGACTCGCATGTCGTTGAGATAAGCCGTTGCCGTGGTCGAGTGTACTGGCATCGGCGCACCCGTACCGCAGGTACGCCGTGAGCCGCAGTCCGGGTCAGTTGCGCATCAGCGTGGATTTGCCGAACAGGCTCTCGATCAGGTCCACCGCCACCCCGGCGGTGCGGTTGTGGTCGTCGAAGGCGGGGTTCAGTTCGACCACGTCCAGCGAGCGCATGCGCCCGGTATCGGCGATCATTTCCATGCACAGCTGCGCCTCGCGGTAATTGGGGCCGCCCTGCACCGTGGTGCCCACGCCCGGCGCGATCGACGGATCGAGAAAATCCACGTCGAAGCTGACATGCAGGTGGGTGTTCTCGTCCAGGTCGTCCAGAGCCGCCTCCATGGCGCGGCGCATGCCGTGCTCGTCGATGTAGCGCATGTCGTAGATTTCCAGCCCGACCTCGTGCACGAGTTTCCGTTCGCCCTCGTCCACCGAGCGGATGCCGATCTGGCGCACCGTCGCCGGATCGATCGCCGGCTTGCTGCCTCCCAGTCCGGTCAGCGCCGCAGGACCGTGACCGCACAGGCAGGCCACCGGCATGCCGTGGATGTTGCCCGACGGGGTCAGTGTGCTGGTGTTGAAGTCGGCATGCGCGTCCAGCCACAGGATGCGCAGTTTCCTGCCCTGCTCGCGGCAATGGCGTGCAACGGCGGTGATCGAGCCGATGGCCAGGCAGTGGTCGCCGCCCATCATGATCGGCATGCGCCCCAGCGCCAGCTCGGCGTGTACTGCATCCATGGTGGCGCGATTCCAGTCCACCACGCCATCCAGATGACGGTAACCGTCATGCGGCGGCTGCCAGGGATTGGTGGGACCGGACAGGTTGCCGCGATCGACCACGTCGAGCCCGCGTGCGCGCAGTCTGGCATCGATGTCGGCCACGCGCAGGGCGTCCGGACCCATCAGGGCACCGCGATGTCCGGCGCCGATGTCGGTGGGCACCCCGATCAGGGACAAGGGAGGGAAACGCTGCATGTGCTACCTCGCTGTCACCAACGGCCGGGTCGGATGGGGGATACCGGAACCGATCGGGCCCGCAGGCAACGCATTCGTGATGTGTGGTGCCGGCACTCCGACTCGAACGGAGGACCTACCGCTTACAAGGCGGTTGCTCTACCAACTGAGCTATGCCGGCTCGGCTCGCCATTCTATCAGGCAGCGACGCGCGGTCAGAAACAATCCACGGGCACAGCCTTGATGTCGCCCTGCCTGGCATAGGCATGCCAGTCGAAACCCGGCGCCCTGGGCAGGGCGATGTCGACCCAGTATTGTGGCAGGGTCTCGGTGCGTTCGCGCAATTGCGCGGGAAATCCCAGGTCGGTCAGTTGCTTGACCCGCCGCTGTGCATTGGCCGGATCGTGGAACAGGCCGAGCGAAATGGTGTTCTGGCGATCTCCCGCCGTCACCACGTAGTAGTCGCTCACGCCCTTGTCGGAAAGCTTGCGCGCCATGGCCAGTGCCTGGTCGCGCGAGGCCAGCGGTGGCAGGTAGACCCACCAGCCGGTGGACTGGGTGGTCTGCTCCTGCTGGAACTGGATGTCGGCCACATGCGGTGTCAGGGCGCGCATCGCATCACGCATGTCCGACTGGGTGTCGAACGGACCCAGGCGCAGGCACTTGCCGTCGCCCTGGATGTCCCGTGCCGCGGATCCGGCGGGGGCCGGGGCGGGCGTACCGGATGGGGACTGTTCGGACAGCAGCCTGAGCTCGGGAACGCCGGGGTCGGTGGCTGGCGGAAAGACCTGTGTCGTTGCGGGTCCGAACACCAGCCAGGCGCCCACGCCAAGGTTGAGTGTCAGCAGCAGCAGGAAAAGCAGGCGTACGAACATCAAGACTCCCGCGGTTCTTCCACGTATTGTAGCGACACCCGTCAGCCCCCGGGGTGCTCACGGTCCCAGACGGCAAGTCCATGCAGCACCAGGTCCGGCCGCACCTCGTTCGGCATGGCAAGACGCCCAGCCAGCGGGACGGCATCCCCCCCGCACAGCACCACACGGCAATGCGTGCCCAGACGCTGCAGCATCCGTGCGTGAAAATGCCCGACCAGACCCAGCGCCGCGCTCCAGCAGCCGGAAACGATTGCATCCTCGGTGTCGTCGGCGGCGTCCACCCATGCCGCATCACCGGTCTCGGGCAAGCCTGCGGTGGCCCGATGCAGGGACTGCTGCATCAGGCGCGGACCCGGGGCGATCAGTCCTCCCAGGTGCCTGCCTTCGGCATCCAGTGCATCCAGCGTCAACGCGGTCCCGACGCTGGTCACCACGCATGGCGCAAGACCGGCGTCGCGTGAGGCAACCATGGCCAGAAAGCGGTCGACCCCCAGTCGCTGCGGTTGCGGATAGGCATTGCGCACCCCGCAAGCCTGTGCCGGTGATCGCAACCACAGCGGCTCACCCAGGCCATGGGCCTGCAACGCCCGGCTCACGCGTTGCTCGCGTTGCGTACCGGCCACCGAGGCGGCCAGGATGCGCCTGGATGCACGCGCCGCGGACAGCCAGTCCGGGGACAGACCCTCTGTCTCGATGCTCTCCCAGGATTGCGCATGTGCCTGCCCCGGCATGCCCGCTTGCGCACATGCCCATTTCAGCCGCGTGTTGCCGAGATCGAGCAGCAGGCTCATGCGGAACGCACCGAAACTTCGGCACTGTCCACGCGCAAGTGCTGTCCGTCGCGACGCAGACACAGGGCGCCGTGGGCATCCACGCCATCACCGATGGCCTCGTAGCTTTCCTGCCGGGTACTGACACGCACGTGCCGCCCGCGCAGGATGTCCAGGCGCGCGTAATCGGCGGCAAAAGCCGCAAAACCCTCGGTATCGAAGCGAGCCAACCCTTCCCGCAGATGATCGGCCAGGTTGGCCACGATGCGGTTGCGTCCGGGCACGGGGTCCGCCAGATCGCCCAGGTCGGCGACCGGCTGGCCGGCCTGTTCGCGCAGGGCCAGCGGCAGACGCAGATTCAGACCGATGCCGATGACCGCCGTGCTCGGCCCCTGGTATTCGCCGCTCAGCTCGACCAGGACGCCCGCCAGTTTGGCGCCCGTGTCCGTCACCAGCACGTCGTTGGGCCATTTCAGGCCCAGCCCGCGGATGCCCAGTTCGTGCAGCGAGGCAACCAGGACCACGCCCACGGCAAGCGACAGCCCGGAAAGGCCGGCAAAGCCGCGATCAAAGCGTTTCATGCACGACAGGTACACGTTCAGCCCTGGCGGGGATATCCAGCGCCGCCCGCGCCGTCCGCGACCTGCCTGCTGCACCTCGGCCAGCACGATGGCGCCATCGGCCAGATCCCCGGCACGACGCCGGCATTCGCTGGATGTCGAATCCAGCGACCAGTGCACCTCAAGTGGCACGTTTGACGAGCGGCACAGCGCGCGTATGCGCCCGGCATCGAGCAGTTCGACCGGCCACGGCAGACAGTAGCCCCGGCCGCGACGGGCGGCGACGGGCAGACCCTGGGCGCGCAGTTGCTCGACCTGCTTCCAGACCGCGGCGCGGCTCAGGCCCAATTGCGTGGCAAGTTCCGCACCGGCAACCGGCCTGCCCTTGCCCAGCAGGGCAAGCAAGTCGCGCGCATGCGCGCCGCGCGCCGGCGGCACATTGGGTCCGGGATGGCTCATGGCAGGCATTCTACGGCAGCCAGGGATCCTGACGACCGTGCCGGATGACAAGAACATCGATCATGTGGACATTCGCCACCCAGGGCCGCCAGAGTCCACGTCAGCGCTGCGCCGTCATGGCGGTTCGCGGCAAACCTCCAGACATGCACAAGGCCAACAGGCGCTTTATCGCGCCATCATCAGAAGAATGGGGCCGGTATCGACACGGCCAGGCAGAAGTGCTCCGTACTGGCAACGACGTCCGCATTCTGCGAAGATCGGGGTCTGGTCCGGATTCCTGGAGCAAGACCAGATGAAACGGAAATCCCATCGACTTGCCATGCTGGCTGCTGCTGCATGCTGCCTGGCGCCTGCGAGCGTCCTGGCCTCGGCCGTCCACGGCCAGGGCAGCACCGGCAACAACGACTCGGCACGCTCAAGCGCACAATCGACGCTTCCTGCCGCCCATGCCAACGGGTTCGCCGACAACGGCGATGCTGTCCGGGCAGGCACTGACCGTTCCGCATCTGCATCCCGGACGAGCGCACAGGCCAACCCGTGCGACAACGGCGCGGGCACCAGCGGCATCACCGCAGGCTTTGCTTCATGCAGTCATGCACATGGCGGCAATGACAGCGGCGCAGACAACGGCAACAGTCGCGACGGTCTCGGCTGGCAATCGCTGCTGCCCGGCTCGATCCAGTAACTCTGCCGGCAAACCTCGCGCGCTGCATGGCACGCGATCATTGTGCCGGCATGCGGATGCGGAAATGCGCGCCGCCCAGATCCTGCGAACGCAGCACCTCGAGCGTGGCATGGCGCGACTGCACGATGTCCTGCACGATCGACAGGCCGATGCCATGCCCCTGCACGCGCTCGTCACCGCGTACTCCGCGCTGCAGGATGCGCTCGACCTGGTCCGGCTCGATCCCCGGCCCATCGTCTTCCACCGAGATTTCCAGCCCGGGACGCCGGTGACCGCGCTCTTCCAGCGCCTGGGCCGTCAGCAACACCCTATGCCGGGCCCACTTGAAGGCGTTTTCCAGCAGGTTGCCGAGGATTTCCATCAGATCGCCGCTCTCCCCGTAGAAGCGAGCCTTCGGATCAATGTCGAACTCGCACAGGATGTTGCGCGCGGCATGCACCTTTTCCAGGCTCCGCACCAGGTCCTCGGCATGGGCAGCCACCTCGACCGGCGTCACGAAGGTCTGCACGCCCGAACTGGCCGCACGCGAAAGCTGGTAGGCCACAATGTCGTCCATGCGCTGAACCTGCCGGGTCAGATCGCGATGCGCGTCTTCCGCAATGTCGCCCAGTTCCAGCCGCGAGCGCACCACGGCGAGGGGAGTCTTCAGGCTGTGTGCCAGGTCGGCCAGGATGTTGCGGTGCCGGCTCAGGCTGCGGCGCTCGTTCTCGATGAACGCATTGAGGCTGCCGGTCAGGCCATAGAGCTCCGCCGGGTAGTCGCCCTCCAGGCGTTCGCGTTCGCCACGGTCGACCCGGGCCAGGTCTTCCGACACGCGGCGCAGCGGGCGCAGGCTCCAGCGCAGCAGCAGCAACTGCAACAACAGCAGCAGCAGGCCAAGCGCAGCAAGCCAGGTGAATAATGTGCGCCGATAGACGCTGAGCTGGGCCCTGAACTGGGTCTGTGTCTGCGCCACGGTGAACGTCAGGTCCACGGGCTTGCCGTGCGGTCTGGCATAGGCCACACCGAGACTGTAGATGTACACGTCACCCACACTGCTGGGAACCGGCCCGGAGAACAGGCTCTGTCCGGGCGCCAACCGCCCATGCAGACCCAGCAGCCGCCCCACCGCGGACGGCGACTCCCAGCGGTAGCCGTTGTCACCGTCGATCACGGCATACAGGCCCGAACCGGGGCGCAGGAAATCCGAATGCGGCGGCGGTGAATCCGGCGGCAGCACACGTCCGCCACGACCCACGTCGGTGGCCGCCAGGTAGGCGTACACATATCCCTGCAGGCGATCGCGCAGCGCCGCGCGTGCGCTTTCGAAATAGGCATGGTCGAGCGACAGCCCGGCCAGCCCGAGGAAGGCGACCAGGACCAGCCCGGTCGCCAGCGTGGACCGGCTTCCCAGCGATAGCGGACGGCGTGCACTCATGCGACGATCATGCCCCATGCATCCGTCCCGTGCAGCAGCGAAGGCGGGAGAACGTGACCCGCCCCACGCGGGTCATGCGTCCTCTTCGACCTCGTCGCGCGGGATCGCGAACCGGTAACCACGGCCGCGGACCGTCTCGATCGGCTTGATGTCGCCGTCCGGATCCAGCTTGCGGCGCAGCCGCCCGATGAACACTTCCAGCACGTTGGAATCGCGGTCGAAGTCCTGCTGGTAGATGTGCTCGGTCAGGTCCGCCTTCGAGACCAGTTCCCCGGCATGCATCATCAGGTATTCGAGCACCTTGTATTCGTAGCTGGTCAGGTCGACCGGCCGGTCCTTGACCGCCACCGTCTGCGCGGTGGTATCCAGATGGATCGGACCACAGGCCAGCACCGGTCGTGACCAGCCGCTGGCACGACGCACCAGGGCATTGATCCGCGCCAGCAGTTCCTCCACGTGGAACGGCTTGATCATGTAATCGTCGGCGCCGTGCTTGAGGCCCTCGACCTTGTCCTGCCAGCTCGAGCGCGCGGTCAGGATCAGGATCGGATAACGCTGGCCGTCCTCGCGCAGGGCCTTGACCAGGTCCATGCCCGACAGCTTGGGCAGGCCCAGGTCGATGATGGCAAGATCGAACGGCACCTCGCGGCCCATGTACAGGCCTTCCTCGCCGTCGGCAGCGGCATCGACGGCAAAGCCATCGCGCTTGAGTCGTGCCGCGAGGGTTTCGCGCAACGGCGCCTCGTCCTCCACCAAAAGGATACGCATCGATGTATCTCCCACTGTTTTTGACTAGTTGCCGCGCCCGTCGCTGCGCAGGGTGACCACGCGGACGTAGCCGTCCGGTGTCAGGACCTTGATGCGGTATTCGGTCACACGGCCGAGATTGCGGCTGTCGGCCTTGAGCACCTTGCCGCCAACCTGATTCTGCACTCGTGCCACGGCTTGTTCCAGCGTCAGGCCCCCGTTCCCCGGCGCCGAAGGCAACTCACGATGCGACAGGGGCACCTGCGGCGGACTGGCCGGCGGCACGGATGGGACGTTCACCGGCGGATGTGGCAGCGGAATCTGCACGGGCGGACCCCCGGTCGGCAGGGCAACCTGGGGTGCAGCGACGGCCATGACCGGCGTCCCGGCCACCAGCAGCGTCAGCAGCCAGTTGCCGGCCACGCCCGACCGCGTATGTTTCTGGTTTCGCGTAAGCATCATGCCCCCATCATCGCGCATGCCGTTGAATTCGTGCTGAATCGCCTCATGCGGCATCCCGACGCTCCACCCCCAGCGCACCGATGGCACGCTCCACCAGCGACCAGTCGGCGCCACTACGGTGCGCCCCCTCGCTGAGTACACGGCGGAACCGGCGCGCGCCCGGCGTACCGTGGAACAGGCCCAGCACATGCCGCAACATGTGCTTGAGCGGCGTCCCGCGCGCCAGTTCGGCTTCGACATGGGGGCGCAGGCGATGCAGGACACTGACCCGGTCCGGCACCGGCGTACCCCATAGCACCGCTTCCAGCTCGGCCAGGATCCACGGTTGATGGTAGGCCACCCGTCCCAGCATGACGCCAGGTACGTGATCAAGGTGCCCTACGGCTTCGCCTGCATTCGCGATGCCACCGTTCAGGATCACCGCCAGATTTGCAAACGACTGCCGAAGTCGGTGCACGCGCGCGTAGTCCAGCGGTGGCACCTCGCGGTTTTCCTTCGGGCTCAGGCCCTTGAGCCAGGCCTTGCGCGCATGCACGATCAGCACCTCGACCCCGGCGTCGACCATGCACTGGGCGAACCGGTCAAGATCGCGTTCGCTGTCCTGCTCGTCGACCCCGATGCGGCACTTGACCGTCACCGGCACGGCCACTGCCTCGCGCATGGCACGTACGCAGTCGGCCACGCGCCCGGGTTCGAGCATCAGGCAGGCACCGAATCGGCCCGACTGCACGCGGTCGGACGGGCAACCGACATTGAGGTTGATCTCGTCGTACCCGGCCTCGGCACCGTAACGCGCGGCGCGCGCCAGTTCGTCCGGCTCGCTGCCACCCAGCTGCAGGGCCACCGGGTGTTCGTCCTGTCCGTGCTCTAGCAGACGCAGCCGGTCGCCGTGCACCAGCGCGGCCGAGGTGACCATCTCGGTGTACAATCGCGCGTTCGGCGACAGCAGACGATGGAACGTGCGGCAATGCCTGTCGGTCCAATCCATCATCGGTGCCACGCAAAGGCGCCAGGGGTGATCAGCTTGTACCGCCGCATTTCCGGCTTGCATGTGCCGGGATTGGGCGTCGATCGCGTCGGACATCGGTCAACGGGGTTATGCCGGGCCAGCCGACAGGATACATGCAGTCCCCGGCCGGACCGAGTCCGCCGTGCATCCACACCCGCTCAGGACATGAAAGATCCATGGTAGCCATGGCCACGGAGCGCGTTCTCGACGTGCACCACTGGAACGCTTCGCTGTTCAGCTTCAGGACCACCCGAGACCCGGGCTTGCGCTTTGCCAGCGGTCAGTTCGTGATGATCGGCCAGACGGTCGACGGTCGTCCACTGATGCGCGCCTACTCGATCGCCAGCGCGCACTACGAGGAGCATCTGGAGTTCTTTTCCATCAAGGTGCCCGACGGCCCGCTGACCTCGCGCCTGCAGCACCTTGCAGTCGGCGATGAAGTGATCGTCAGCCGCAAACCCACCGGCACCCTGGTCCTGTCCGACCTGCGGCCGGGCAAACGCCTGTACCTGATGGGCACCGGCACCGGATTGGCGCCCTTCCTCAGCCTGATCCGCGACCCGGAAACCTACGAGCGATTCGAACAGGTCATCCTCTGCCACGGAGTGCGCCAGGTCGAGGATCTGGCCTATGCCGACCTGATCGAACGCGAACTGCCCGCGCATCCGTATCTGGGCGACCTGGTGCGCGGAAAGCTGATCTACTACCCCACGGTCACGCGCGAGCCGTTCCGCCATCACGGGCGGCTGACCACGGCGATCGAAACGGGGCAACTGGCGCAGGCCACCGGGATGCCTGCACTGGATCCGGCGCAGGACCGGGTGATGCTGTGCGGCAGCCCACGCATGCTGACCGATACCGCCGCCCTGCTCGACGCACGCGGCTTTGCCGTATCCCCGCGTACCCGCGAGCCCGGCGATTACGTCATCGAACGCGCCTTCGTCGAGAAATAGCCGCACCCGGCTCCGGGCACATGGCATTTGCCGTGCAGGCCCGGCTGATCCGGGGCATCATGCGATCCATGCCCTGGTTCGACATCCTCCTCTACGTCCTTGCGGCAGCACTGGTACTCGTCGGCCTGGCCGGCACACTGTTGCCGGCCCTGCCCGGCGTCCCGATCCTGTATGCCGGGCTATGGCTGGCCGCGGCCACCGACGGCTACCGCCATGTCGGGGCTGGCTGGCTGCTGGCCATCGCCGTGGTCGGTATCCTCGCCCTGCTGCTGGACTTCGTCGCCGGCGTGCTGGGAGCCAAACGCGTCGGCGCCACACCCGCCGCGCTATGGGGTGCGGCGATTGGCGCCTTCGTTGGACTGTATTTCGGGCCGCTCGGGCTGCTGCTCGGCCCATTCATCGGCGCCCTGGCCGGCGAACTGCTGTCGGGAAGCAGCGTGCTGCGCTCCACGCACGTCGGCATCGGCACCTGGATCGGGCTGCTGGTGGGCATCCTTGCCAAACTGGTACTTTCGTTCGTGATGCTGGCGATGTTCGCCTTCGCGATGTTCTTCTGACCGATTACCCCGACACACTGCCCGGCAGCACATACAGCAGCACCGCCAGATAGTGCAGCACGCTGCCGGCCAGCACGAATGCATGCCATACGGTGTGGTGGTAGGGCATGCGCTTGTACAGGTAGAACGGCACCCCCAGCGTGTACGCCACGCCCCCGGCCAGAAGCAGTACCAGCCCGCCGGCCTGAAGATGGTGATACAGCGGTTCGATCGCGACCACGCCCACCCAGCCCATGGCCACATAGAGCAAGGCTGCCACGCGCCGTGGCAGGTGCACGAGGCCCAGCTCCAGCACACTGCCCGCCAGCGCCAGTACCCAGATCGCGGTGAACAGGCTCCAGCCCCACGCTCCCGGCAGCGCCAGCAGGGTGAAGGGGGTATAGGTGCCGGCGATCAGGATGAAAATCGCGATGTGATCGATGCGCCGCAGGATCGGTCGCAACCGTTGCAGCGGGATGGCGTGATAGAGCGTGGAAGCGGTATACAGCAGCACCAGCGTGGAGCCGAATACCGCACAGGAAACCACCGCGCGGGCATGGCCGTGCACGGCAGCCAGCGTCACCAGCAGCACCAGGCCGACGATGCTCAGGACGATGCCGATGCCATGCAGGATGCTGCTGGCCAGTTCGTCGCCGAATGGATAGCGCGCGGTGTCCGTTGCTGCGGCCTGCTGCGTCACGATCATGCCTCCGGATTGCGCATGGCGCCGGTCGGCGCCATGCGATCACCCTGCCCGAACACCGGCATCACGGCAATGCCATGCCACATGACGATGCCTCATGATGCCTTCATCGTTCGATGATGAAGGCGCCGGCATCCACGCCAAGGTTCCAGCCACTGCCCTTGCCGGCCAGCGCCAGCGAAACGCTGCCCTTGGTTACCACGGTCGCAGCCGCGCTCTTGCCGACACCGGCATGCGCGCCGCCGAATGCATAGTGTCCGAGCACATCCGAGATGCTGTGCACGCCGGTGAAACGACCCTTGCCGTTGACCACCTTGGTCTTGCCGAGCGTCAGTCCGCCACCCTTCACGCGGATGTGCACGCGCATGCTTTGCCCGTTGGAACAGGTCACCGTGCCTTCGCCACTGGCCGTCTTGTAGAAAATGGACCAGCCGGAAAGGTTGTAGCTCAACCGGCAGGCAACTTCACCCGCATGCGCAGGTTGCACGCTTGCCAGCACCAATCCGGCGGCAAGTGCGACGGGGACGATCCAGCTTCGCATGATGCGTACTCCTGGTTGGGTCGGAATGGCTCCATTGTCGCGTCCGAAGATGAACCGCAAGGCAACACGACACAACATTCGGCAGGCATGCTTTGAAAGCGTGCGTGCATCGGTCTAGAGTCAGGGCATACCACTGGAGAATTCGACCATGCCTCGCCCTCAACTGCTGGTCCGGGTCGGACACGCGGAAGCTCCCGACACTGCCTTGCGGGTGGCGATCTCCGTGGCCCGTCGCCTTGAGGCCGACCTGGACGGTGTGCAGGTGGTACCACTGGCTCCTGCCGCGTTCGGCGTGCCCGAAGCCATGCCGCTGCAGATGGATACCCAGCACCGGCAGTTCGAGGCCGCCCAGGCACGTGCGGATGCATACCGCGAACGCATCCACGCCGCCGGGTTGCGCGGGAACTGGCATGTCGCACAGGGCGATGCCGCCAATGTGCTGTGCCACATGACGGCGGCCTACGATCTGCTGGTGATGGCGCGTGCCGATGAAATGCGCGATGCGCCGCTCGGTTACGGCACCATCTCGCATGCGGTGTTCGGATGCCGTTGTCCGGTGCTGATCCTGCCCGAGGACGCACCTGTCGCATCCTGTGGCGCGCGCATCCTGGTGGCCTGGAACGGCAGCCGCGAATCCACGCTTGCCCTGCGCGGCGCCTTGCCCCTGCTGATCGCAGCGGACACGGTGCATGTGCTCGACGGTACCGACCCCGAACGCACGCGTGATCCGCTGGCGCCGCCCGATGCCGATCTGCGCACCTGGCTCGAACGTCACGCCATCACGGCACACATCGAGGCTTTCCGGCCCGACGGGCCACCGGGCCCGGCCATCGAAAGCTGCGCCGATGCTCGCGACGCCGATCTCATCGTCATGGGCGCCTGGGGGCGTTCGCGGCTGTCCGAACTCATCCTCGGCGGCGCCACGCGCCATCTTTTCGCGCACAGCCGGCATCCGTTGCTGGTTGCACACTGACAACAGGCACAATCCACCCGCATCGGGCCAGGCCCGCCACGAGGGCAATGCTGCCGCGGCTCCTGCCGCTCAGGATGCATCCTGCGCACGCCGCGCAGGTGAGCGCGAGGCATGCACGATCACGGCAACCAGTCCGGCCAGCAGCAGCGCGGGCAGCAGGAACGGCAGCAACGCAACAAGCAGCAACGGAGCCAGCGCCAGACCCACCACACCGATCACCGTCAGGCCGATCAGGCCGCCGATCAGGGCAAGCAGGCCGCCGAGCAGACCCAGGAACAGCTTGAACACCAGCCCGACTATCGACACCAACAGCCACAGCGCGGCGACCATCAGCAACACGATCATCACTTCGAACATCATTGCCTCCTTGGCTACCATGCCATCATGGGCGCATGTCCGGATGCGCCCGACGTGTCCAGCATACGCCTGTGCCCGGCCTCACGGTACCCACTTTCGTCATGGGTGCATGCCGCCATCGCCTTGCATAGACTGGGCCGCGCATCCTTCCCGACCACCCTGCCCCGGAGTCTGATTCATGTCCCATGCCACCCGTTATGGATTCTGGCACCGCAACATCCACTGGCTCACCGCCGCACTGGTGATCGCCGCCCTGGCCCTGGTCGAACTGCATGACCTGGCACAGCGCGGTTCGGCGCTGCGCTCGAACATGATGTACGGCCACATGCAGTTCGGCATGGCCGTGCTGTTGCTGTTCCTGCCCCGCCTGGTGCTGCGCCTGACAGGCATGGAGCCTCCCGTGGAACCCGCCGTGCCGTGGTGGATGCATCTGCCCGCCAGGGCCGCGCACGGCATCTTCTATCTGCTGATGGTGGCCCAGCCGGTGCTGGGCATCCTCATGGTGCAGGCATCCGGCCGCTCACTCGCCTTCCTGGGGCTGCCGATCCCGTCTTTCGTCTCGCCGGACAAGGCGCTTGCGAAGACACTCGACAACCTGCACGTGATCGGTGGCAACGTATTTTTGTGGCTGGCCATCGTGCATGCCGCCGTCGCCCTGTGGCACCACTGGGGACGCAAGGACAACACCTTGCGGCGGATGCTCTACTCGCGCGACTGAGCATGCCGGAAGCCTAGCCGCGTCGATGCCGGCACAATGCCCACCCCAGCATGACGCCCAGGGTGGCTGCCGTGATTTCCACGAAGACTCGGATACCGAGAAAATCCGGATCATGGATGCCCGACAGCACCCGGCGAATGGTCACCGGCGACTGCATCGGGATCACCGCCATGTAGAACAGGTGCCAGGTATCGATGCCGGCGCCGATGCCGACGGCAGCCAGCCACGACCAGCCAATTTCATGGGCATCGCTCCAGTGCAAGCGCCGGCTCAGCAGCAGGTGCGCCAGGCACACCACAAGCAGGCCGACCAGCAACGCGATAAGCCCCGCCTGCAGCACGCCAGCCATGCCCATGTCGAGGAAGGCGAGATTCACGCGCCGCTCAACGCAGCTGCCTGTCCAGGAAGGCAAGCGTGCGCTTGCGGGCCAGCGCCGCCGCTACCGGATCGTGACTGTCGCGCACGTCGCAATTGAATCCATGCCCGGCGGGATAGACGTGGAACTCCGCATCCGGGTTGGCCTGGCGCACCCGGTCACGGTCGGCGGCGGATATGTGGGCATCGCGCTCGCCGTAGTGGAACATCAGCGGCGCCCTGGCCGGCTCGTCCGCGTACTGCGTGTTGCCCCCGCCGTAATAGCTGACTGCCGGCAAGCCAAGTCGGATCGCCGAAAGATACGCCAGCGTGCCGCCCCAGCAGTATCCAACCACCGCAACCTTGCCTGCATCGCCCAGGGTCGCAGCAGCGGCGGAGATCAGGTCCAGTGCATCCTCATGGCGGATCGCCGATGCCAGCTCGCGCCCCCGTGCAATGCCTTGCGCGTCGTAGTCCAGTTCCACATCGGCTTCGACCAGGTCGAACATCGCCGGCGCGATGGCGGTGAAACCGTCGGCGGCAAAACCATCCACCACGCGGCGAATGTGGTCGTTGACACCGAAGATCTCCTGCACCACCACCACGCCGCCGCGGGCACCGTGTCCGGCATCGGCGCGCCATGCATGGACCTCGGGCGGCCCTTTGCTCAACAGGATCCTGGTTGCCATCAGCTGCTTTCCTGTCCGTTGGGTTTGCGGATACGCACTACACACCCTCCTGGCGACCGAGCACGACGGAAGGCACACCCTCATCGGCGGCCTCGCCGATGACGACGTCCATCGGGCGACAGCACACCGGGCAATCCTCGACATACCGCTGACCGATCTCGCCGCAATCGACCTGCAGGACGATGGACTGGCCGCAATAGGGGCATGTCTCGCTGACCGTTTCCAGTGCTTTCATCGGGTTCACATGATCGTTACGGCCTTGCCCGGAACCGGCATTATGGCCGCCGGCAACTGAATGCCCGCGATCCGCCAACATGCTGCCCGCCACACCATCCCGGGCAGCACTCCGTTCAGAACACGGCAACCAGCAACAGCACGATGCCGATGACCGACACCAGCCAGATCAGCGTGCGCAGCCAGGGAATACCCGCCGCGTACACCGGCACGTAGGCCACCCGCGACCAGAAGTAAAGCTGCGCGCCCAGCAGGGCGTGGCCGTCGCCGGGGTTGCGTACCATCACCGCCAGCAGCAGGGCCGCAAACAGCGGAAAGGTTTCCAGGAAATTGGCCTGCGCGCGCTGCAGTCGACCACCGACACCGCTCAAAGGGCCATTGTTCTCATCGCGCGCACTTGCTGCCCACGGCAGGCCACGCTGGCCCACCGCCGCCATGGCGGCAAGCACCATCTGCACCAGTCCGAGCACCACGACCCAGGCCAGAATGGATGACAAACTGTTCATGACTAGCGCCTCCTCCACATGGACCGGAACGGCCCCCGCGCCACTATGCTACGCATCGGCAAGCCTTGTCACGGGCAACGGGCAGTTGCAACAAACAGTCCGCTACCCGGATCATGCCGGCTGCTGCAACGTACCTGCCCCATGCTCCACCCATACTGTGTTCCACTGATACAGTGCTCCACTGACACCGTGCCGCCATGAACCCCACCGATGCCGACATCCGGCGTTCCTGCCGTTTTGCTCTCTCGCGCGCCGCACCGGCGACGGCAACCGATACCCTGAAGCGGCTGGCTGCCTCGCGCCACGCATCCGAGGCCATCGATGTCTACGGCGACAATGGTGCCGTGGCGCGGTTGCAGGACGCGGCAAGCCGCCGGCTGGGCAAGCAGGCGGGCCTGTTCTTCATCAAGGGCGTCATCGCCCAGCTTTGCGTACTCCAGGTGCATGCCCAGGCACGTCGTTGCCGCAACGTGGTGATTCATCCGCTCAGCCATCTGGATGTGGACGAGCAGGGCGCCGCCGAACGGGTTGCCAGCCTGAACCTCATCCGCCTCGGTCGCCAACGTCACTTCGATGCACGCATGCTCGATGCCCTCACCGAACCGCTGGCTGCCGTGGTCGTCGAATTGCCATTGCGCCGTGCCGGCTTCCTGTTGCCGCCGATCGAAAGGCTGCGCGCGATCTCTGCCTGGTGCCGCGCACGCGGTGTGCCCCTGCATTTCGATGGCGCACGCATCTGGGAATCGTCAGCCGGCTACGGCATGGACGTGGCCGAGCTGGCAGAGCTTGCCGACAGCGTGTACGTGTCCTGGTACAAGGGCTTGGGCGGACTGGGCGGGGCACTGGTGGCAGGCCATACCGATTTCATCGATGCCCTGCGCGTGTGGAAGACCCGCTACGGCGGGGATCTGTTCACCGCCTACCCGTACGCCATCGCCGCGCTGGAAGGACTCGACACCCTGTTGCCCCGCCTGCCCGAATTCGTGCAGCGCGCACGGACACTGGCCGCGGGACTGGCCGACATCGCCCGTCTCCACGTGCATCCCTCGCCCCCGCACACCAATGCCTTCCAGGTCTGGCTGCCGGGCACGCCCGACATACTGGCCGCGCACCATCGCGCCTTCGCCACCGGACACGGGGTCTGGCTGTTCGACGCCTTTTCCGAGGCCCCGCTCTCCGGGCACGCCCTGGCCGAGATCCAGATCGGCGCCGATTCGGACGCCTATGACGTGGATGAAGCCGTGGAGGCCGTTCGCCGCTTCGTATCCTCGCTCCCAGTCCGCGAATCGGACTAGCCGGTCGCGCTCCGGAACGGCGATCCAGCGCACACCTGCATCAGGTTTGCCGGATACGCCTAGGCATATCCGGAAAAGTTTTCTCGCCTGTGCGCAGACCGCACGTCTGCCGTGTTTTTCAGCGCATATTTTCACCCAGTTGATTTAGCTAGTTATTTTTTCCTGATTCCGGCTTTTTCGCACTCCGGAATGAACCGGGTTGCGCATGAATTCGTCAGGTTTTTTCCTATTTACTCACACTGAGGATGCTCCCTATGGTCCCCCGGTCCGCGCGCCGGGGATCAGGTGGGCGGACGCTGCCGAAGCGTGTTTCGGTGGGTTTCGTGGAACGCATGTCCATGCATCCGTATTCGTTGATCAGGGATGGCGCAGGAACGCAGTGCGATTCACGCAGCCCGATGAAATCCACACGAACCGGTGACCCAGAAGTTGGCGCCACCAACTTGTCGGTCGCGGGTGACACTGCAGCACATCCGCGTCCCGTCCCATATCAATCAACCCTCGGGGGAGATAAGCACCATGCGATGGAACATGATGAAAACGGTCGTTGCGACGACCGTACTCGGCCTGATCACATGCGCGGCCTATGCCGGCAGCGGCCAAGCCAACAACCCGCACCAGAATCCCTATTCTCCGGCCTACAAGCATGCTTACCGCCACGGCGCGGTGCCCACGCGCGAGACCTGGGCGAAAATGAAGCGCTACAACCAGTTGCATGCCGCCACGACGACCGCGGCCACCGGTCCCAAGACGCTCAGCTTCGGCGGCGGCGTCGACGGCATCGGCGTCACCAGTGGTGCGGAAAAGGTGTATCTGGTCGTCTACGGCAGCCAGTGGGGCACGGCCGGCACGGATGCCAACGGCAACATGACGCTGTCCAACGACCCGGTCAACGCTGTGCCCTATCTGGAGAGCATGTTCAAGCACATCGGTACCGGCGGCGAATTGTGGTCGGGCACCATGACCCAGTATTGCGACGGTCCGAACGTGTCGTCGGGTTCAACCACCTGCCCCTCCAATGCCAGTTTCGTCGGCTATCCGACAGGTGGCGCGTTTGCCGGCATCTGGTACGACAATTCGGTATCCTCACCAAGCAACGCCACGGCGGCCCAGCTTGCGCAGGAAGCCGTCAAGGCTGCCGGACACTTCGGCAACACCACCGCGGCCTCCAACCGCTATGCCCAGTACGTGATCCTGTCGCCGACCGGTACCCATCCCGACGGTTTCAACACCTCCACCGGCAATTTCTGTGCCTGGCACGACTGGAACGGTGATGCCGGGGTTTCCTCGTCCTACGGCGACATCGCCTTCACCAACATGCCGTATGTCTACGACATGGGCACCAGTTGCGGACAGGATTACGTCAACAGCGGCTCACAGGGCAATCTGGACGGCTTCTCGCTGGTCAACGGCCATGAGTACGCCGAAACCATCACCGACCAGAACCCGGCCGGCGGCTGGACCAACCACACCGGCAGCACCTCGAACGGCCAGGAAAACGCCGACGAATGTGCCTGGATCTCTTCCGGCCAGGGTGCTTCCGCCAACGTGACCATGGGCACGGCCACGTTTGCCATGCAAAGCTCGTGGTCCAACGACACCAACGAATGCGATCTCACGCACTCGATCATCACCGGCAGCAGCAGCGGTGGCACGCCGACCGCCAGCTTCACCTACACCACCAGCGGCTTGACCGCCAACTTCACCGATACGTCCACCGACAGCGGCGGCACCATCACCTCGCATTCGTGGACCTTCGGCGATGGCACCTCCTCGACCGCCACCAACCCGAGTCACACCTATGCGGCGGCGGGCACCTACAGCGTGACCGAAACGGTGACCGACAGCGGTAGCGGCAAATCCAGCTCCAGTTCGCAGTCGGTGACGGTCAGCAGTGGCGGTACCGCAACGCAGCTGCTTGGCAATCCCGGATTCGAAACCGGCTCGGCCTCGCCCTGGTCGCTGAGCTCCGGTGTGCTGTGCAGCAACAGCACCTGCACCGGCGAGAGTGCCTATGCCGGCTCGTGGTTTGCCTGGCTGGACGGCTACGGCACCACGCACACCGACACCGCTTCGCAATCGGTCGGCATCCCGAGCGGCGACACGTCGGCCACCCTGGCCTTCTACCTGCACATCGACACTGCTGAAACCACGACCAGCACGGCCTACGACACGCTGACCGTGCAGGTGCTGGACAGCAGCGGCACAGTGCTGGCCACGCTGCATACCTATTCCAACCTGGATGCGGCCTCGGGATATGTGCAACACAGCTTCGACATGAGCCCGTACATCGGCAAGACCGTGACCATCAAGTTCACGGGCAGCGAGGATGTTTCCAACCAGACCTCCTTTGTCCTGGACAACATCACGCTCAACGCCCAGTAGGGCAGCTCCCGAGTCACTCGGGATATGGCGGGGCCGTCCGCAAGGCGGCCCCGTTTTTTGTCCATGCGCATCGTGCGCGATCACGGCTGGGTGACCGACACGCAGCGGTAACCCTCCCTCGAGCCGGCCTGGATTGCGCAATACGCGCTGATAGTGGTGCTCGGCGTGGCGATGAACACCCTGCCCGCCGCCCCGGAAATGCTGTCCACGGCACTCGTGCACGCCGACATCATCCCGCAGGTCGATGTTCGATATCGCTGCAGACCCGCAAGTCGTTGCCGGCGGCCTCTGCCCTCGCCGAGAACCAGCTCGACTGCGATCGGGCCGCGACCCGACTCTTTTATTGAACTCATGGGAGGCCCACGGAACGCATAGCCGTGGATGGCGCGCACTGGATCAACCGCGCCGGCCTGCCCGCGGAATACGACCGCGTCGGGGCACGGGTTTCCCCGGCCTCGGAGAGACCGTGAAGTTCGCGCTTGAAGCCTGACCCCGGGCACCGCCGGGATCGGCCAACTCAGAACGTGTAACGGATGGAAAGCCCGCCGCCGTAGTCCGGCGAGCTGCGGGTATACCCCTTCATCAGGAACGCCGTGCTCGTCCAGGAACGCCCGATGCGATGGCTGAAATAGGCCGTGCTCAACAAGCGGTCGGTACCGGTGGCCAGCGAGGCCTGGGTATAGAAGGTGCTAAGGCCCAGGCTGTTGGCCTTGCTGATTCGATAGATGATGTCGGCCTGTCCGTAGGCGACGTTGCGCAGCTTCAGGCCGGCAGGCGAACCCTGCTTGCGGTAGCCCCCGGTCAGGGCCAGGTACAGCGGACCGGACGATCGCGACAGGGCCGCCTGCAGGGCATAGTCGTTCTTGCCGGTGCCCAGGCCATTGGCGTAACTGGCCGTACCCAGCTTGACCTTGGCCCCGAGCGTCACTGCCACACCGTTGGCAGGATCATTCCACACGCGGTACGTGCCCGTCAGGCGGACATCGCCCATGCCCGAACGCGTGGAGGTCGTCCCGCTTCCCGTGCCGACCGAGCCGATGTTCGGCAGCACGTTGGTCGGTCCGGTCTTGCTGAGATAAGGCAAGGACACACTGAAACCGAAATCGCCCGAATACAGCCGGAACGTCAGTGGAACATAGTAAATGTCGGTGCTCTTGCTGTGTCCGTACTTGCCGGTGAGATAAAACCCCGACACACCGACAGATGTCGTGGTGGCTGCATTCGCCGCCGTTGCGCCGCACAACGCGACCATGCATGCCGCTGCCGTCACGGCCGGAAACATCCGCTTGCTCATGTTCTTTCCCTTATGCTTGCACGGCGCAGTTGTCAGGTTTCGCCACATGCCGTCCGCTCATGTCCGCACCCGGCCCTGCCTGGAAGCAGGACCGGGCGGATCCTTATGCTGCCGCTGACCGCGCACACGCGGTCGGTCTCGGGCATCGGCCATCAGTCGCCGGATGCGTCGGCAGCCTCGGCAGCGTTCGCCGCTTCGCTGGCCTGCGCCGCTTCACTGGCCTGCGCCGCTTCGCTGGCTTCGGCAGCCTCGTTGGCCTCGGTCGCTTCCGTAGCCTCGGTCGCCTCCTGGGCCTCCACGGCTTCCGTGGCCTCATGGGCTTCCGTGGCCTCGGTAGCCTCGGTGGCCTCATGTGACTCGGCGGCTTCCGTGGCATGGCTGCTTTCGGTCGCGCTGTCGGTGCTGTCGGTCATGCCCTGCTGGTGATCGCCGGTTTCCTCGTGCTGCGCACCTTCCTGGGCATGTTCCTGCTCATGCTGGCCGCTTTCGGAGGGTGCGGTCTGCGGCGTGTAGGCAAATGCCAGAGGCGCCGCGGCGAAGGCGAAAGCCGCCGTGCACAGCAGTGAAAGCAGGGTTTTCTGTTGCATGTTCATTTGGGTTCACTCCGGATACTGGTTCGGTACGCCGGGGTACAAGCCACTGCCCCGGCCCGCATCGGTCACGGCCTCCCTGCCGGACGGATGTGCTGCGTCGTACTTCACTTCCACGGTATAGCACATGTGGCTTAAGCAAATGTGAACAAATTCACTGTTCGGAGGCCCTTTCCATCTCACCCGGCCTGAGATGACAGGCTGCACCGTTCAGACGTCTATCCGTCTCCGCGTGACCCGAAAGTCCTTGCCCGGTCCATCGGGGGATAACACAGCGCAACATGGGGAAGCTTAGGCATGTGACATGACCGGCACCGCATCACGGCGTAGCATCCACCGCATGTGCTCGAATTTCGACAACCTGCGCCCAGACAGCCCGCCACCCGAAAGCAGGGTGCGCGAGTATGCCGGCCTGCTGTTGTCGGGCACAGCCGGACCGCTTGCCTCGCTGCGCGTGTGGCCGCGGCAGACGGCGTGGATCCTGCGTCACGACGAAACGCGCGCGGACTGGCGCTTCGAATGCTGGCGCTGGAGCCTGGTGCCGTTCTGGTCGGACACGGCCAATCCGAAGATGTCGACCTTCAACGCACGCTCCGAAACAGTGGATCGCAAGCCCGCCTACCGCGACGCATGGCGGCGCGGGCAGCGTTGCCTGATTGCACTGACCGCATGGTACGAGTCGGGACGCAAGCTGGGGCGCAAGGGCTGGGTGCAGATCCGGCCCAGGGCGCCGGCCATCACCTTCGCGGGACTGTGGGACAAATGGACGCCGCGCGACGGCGGCGCGGCCCACGGCAGTTTCACCATGTTGACCACGACCGCTGCGCCAGACCTGGTGAAGGTTCACGAGCGCATGCCGGTCATCATTGCCGAACCGTGGCGCGACCGATGGCTGGACCCGGCCACGCCTTCCGAACACGCGCAACGCCTGCTGCATCCGGTGCAAGACGATTTTACCGTGCAACCCGTGTCATGAATGCGCCGCATCCTCGGCGGGAATCAGCAGCCACAGGATGACGTAGACCAGGATGCCGGGGAATGCCGCGGAAAAGATCGAAATCAGCACGTACAGGATGCGCGCCATGCGCACATTCAGGCCGAAATGCTCGGCCAGCCCGCCGATCACGCCGGCGATGACGCGGTCGCTGCGCGAACGGCGCAGCACGTGTGTGGACGTTGTCATGAGGGTGCCTCACAGGACGACACTGACCAGTGTACCTGCCCGCGTGTACGTGCCCTACTTGTCGACGGCAATCACATACGCAGCTACATATTGCCGCACGACGCCATCGCCATGATCTGCTTCACGCATACTGACAGACGGTAGTGCCCAGCCAGTGCGTGCCTCCGAACCGGGGTCGATCCTGGCTTGAGCGATCCCTTACCCGTCAATCGAGTGCTCCATGTCCGATACCATCCACGCCGAATATTTCACCGACCTGCTGTGCATCTGGGCCTATGGCGCCCATGTGCGTATCCGGCAGTTGCATGCCGATTACCGTAAGCAACTGTCCTTGAAGGCGCGCTACATCCCTCTTTTTGCCTGCACCGGACAACGCATCGGGAAGGGCTGGGCAGCGCGGGGAGGCTATGCCGGATTCGGCAGGCACTGCCGCGAGGTGGCAAGTCACTGGGACCACGTGAAGGTTCACCCGGACATCTGGAAGGACGACCCGCCCGCCTCGTCGACCAGCCCGCACCTGTTCCTCAAGGCGGTACAGCTGCTTGAAGATGAAGCCGTGGTGGATATTGAGCGTGACAGCGAGCCGCTTTCCTCGCGCCTGGCGTGGTTGATGCGGGAGCGCTTCTTCGCCGGACGGATGAATATCGCGCGATACGACGTGCAATGCGCCCTGGCACGGGAGCTCGACCTGCCTCTGTCCGCCATCCGCGCCAGGCTCGACAGTGGCCAGGCCCATGCCGCCCTGCACGACGACTTTGAGGCCCAGCAACGCTACCAGGTAACCGGAAGTCCGACGCTGGTTCTCAATGAAGGACGGCAACGGCTTTATGGCAATGTCGGATACCGGATCATCCAAGCCAATGTCCGTGAACTTCTGCACGACCCGCAGGCCGGAGAAGCCAGCTGGTGCTGAGCCGGAGGCATCGAATGATCACCGCGCGGAGCGCAGGCCCCGGGCAGGATCTGCCCGATGCGCATGCCCGGCATCACAGATTCACCCGCACCCTGCCCAGCTTGACGCCGAACTCGAGCCGCACGTCCATCGAGTCCTCATGCCGCGTACCGGGCGTGCCCACATAGATCCACTGGCTTGCCGCCTCCACCACCGCCATCTTCATGCTGGACGGGCAGGTGGATTCGTCCGGATCCACCTCCTGGACCCGACCCTGCGGGTTGACGCTCAGCCATACGCTGACCTTGCAGGTGCTGGCAAACCCTGACGGCACCCGGGGTACCGGCGTGTATACCCACGGCATCGATGAAGTGCCGATGGTGCGATACCGCGGCAAGGCCCGCTGCCGGTCTCCGGATACGTACAGCACGCGTCCGCTCCTGCCATCGAACTGGATGGCCACCGGCCAGCCGCGCTGGTTGCCGGGTGGCAGGGGGAAGGTCACCGAGTCCATCTTTGCAACCATGCAGCGAGTGAAACCGTTGTCGGGCAAGGGCACCGGCGCGGTCAACACGCCATCGAGGCGCATCGTGCCCACCAGGGAGAATGTCTGTACCTTCGGACCCCGGTTTGCGCTCGAACAGCGCTGCTCCAGGTTGCGCATCACCGCCGCGTTGACGGACTGGTGCAACAGCTTCGAGTACGCCCTCTGCTGGCTGCCAGATCCTGTTTTCCGGATCTGCGCCGCCAGTGACTGGATGCGCGCATCGCTGTTTCCTGCCGCCCTGGCATTCGCCTGACACAACATCGCACCAAAGGCGGCCATGCACGCCGCCACAACTGCCTGCCACTTCATGATTCCCCCTCCAGGATCCCGGATGTTCGCTATCGCACCGGATCCCGACACGCGCAGCCATGTCCCTTGCGGACATCATTGCAGGCGCCGTATCCGTGCCTCCCCTTCCTCATCATGCCATGAAGTTTCCGGCTCGGCACGGTTCAATGCCACACATTTCGCGACCGGGTGGCACGATCCCGAATACCCCTTCCGAACGGCCGCGGACCGCGATCACGAGGCATGGCGGAGCCTTACTTCGACCCGGCAGCCTCTGCGGCACGGGCTTCCTGGACCACTTTATCCACAGCGGCAATGACCACACCGGGATGCAGTACCTGGATATAGTGACTGCTGTCCTTGATCACCCGGAAGCTTCCCCGGCTGGAAAGCCTGGCAAGGCGCTCCTGTCCTTTCTTGCCCGCCGCCATAAGCGTCGGAATCGCTTTCTTGATCGCGGCAGGCATGGCGGGCGGCAGCGGTTCGGGCATGCCCGCATGCAATACAACGAGCGGCATGTCGCCGTAATTGCGCCCCGGATCGATGGCGTTTGCGGAATCCTGCTCCAGATTCGCAGCGCGCGACGCCCGGGTGGCAAACACCTGGGGGTGACTGATATCGAATCGATCCAGCGCCAGGCGCAAGGCCTTCGGAAACATGGGCGGTCTTTGCAGACAACCATGCGCGTCCATGACGCCCGGCTTCAGCTTCCCGGCACGCGCCTCGGCCTGGCACACCCGGGCCTGCGCCACGATCGGGCCTCCCTGGTGCATCATTGCAAAGAGCGCAGGCGCGATCCGCTTGATGTCGCCGGACATGCCCGGATACGACGGATCGACCAGCACCATGCCGACCACCTCGTGTGGATGCCGGTCCTTGAAACGAAGGCTTTCCAGGCCACCCAGCGAATGACCGACCAGCACGTACGGTAACCAGCCACAACACGATGGCGGTCAGCATGCCTGATGTGTATTTGCCGATCGATGCATTGCCTTTCATCGCATACTCCCTGCGGGGCGTGACACGTATCGCGCACATCGAGTCTACGTCTTCGATCCGATCGCGCTATCGGACAAAAGTCGTAGGCACCAGGTCTCCGTGATGAACGGGGGATTCGTGGATCTGTATATGCCTACTGTCCCCTGTAGAAGACCTTGCCCTGCAATGTCGCGCTGCCGTTCCACTCGTGCATGCAAGGTGTCAGCGGCCGGAGTATCACGCACCTTGCCGCAATTCCGATCCTTGTATTACCCATTGCGCAGGCGTAGCGTGAATTTTCGTGTTTGCGCCGATGCGCTTGTCCATCTGCCTGTCCGCCAGGATCCCCATTCCATGAAAGCCACGCTCCACATTCTGACCTGTCTTGTCCTCGCCACCGCGTGCATTCTTCCGGCCCGAGCCGGCGACGAACACAAGCTTGCCTATCCGGTCGCGCACCGCGACGCGACCGTGGATACCTATTTCGGCACCCGGGTGCCGGCGCCCTATCAGTGGATGGAAAACCTCAGCGACCCCGCGCTGCACCGCTGGGTCGAGGCCGAGAACCGGCTGACCGAATCCTATCTTTCGAAGATTCCGCTGCGCGGCTGGATACGTCATCGCCTGACCCGGCTCTGGAACCACGCTCGCGAGAGCACGCCCGAGCAGCTGAAGAACGGCATGCTGTTCTTCCGCCGCAACAGCGGCCTGCAGAACCAGGGCGTGCTCTATGTGCAGAACGGGCCCGACGCGCAAGCGCGGGTGCTGCTCGACCCCAACACGCTCTCGCCCGACGGTTCCATCGCCCTGGCCGGCAGCGCGCCCTCGCCCGGCGGGCGCTATCTGGCCTATGCCCTCTCCAGGGGCGGTTCGGACTGGAGAACCCTGCATGTGCTGGATGTCGCCACCGGCAAGGTGCTGCCCGACACGGTGCGCTGGGTGAAATTTTCCGGCATCGCATGGACCCACGACGGCAAGGGGTTCTTCTATGCGCGCTATCCCGAGCCTCCCCACGGCGAGCAGGCCATCAGCCACGCCGTCACGCACCAGAAGCTCTACTACCATCGGTTAGGCACACCGCAATCGGCCGACACCCTGATCTATGCCCTGCCCAGAGAGCCCAGGGCATTCATCGGCGCCAGCGTCAGCGAGAACGGGCGCTATCTCTATGTGTTCGTGCAGAAGGGCGCAATCAGCAAGAACCGCCTGTACTACGCCGACCTGGGCAAGCCCGATCGCCCCGACGTCCGGGCCCGGATCCGGCCGTTGTATCCGAAGGAGAACGCCAGTTACGAGCCGATCGGCAATATCGGCTCCACCCTGTACCTGCAGACCACACTCGATGCCCCGCGCGGGCGCATCGTCGCCACCCGCTTCGATGACCCCGACCCCGCACACTGGCGCACCGTGGTGCCCCAGGCGAAGGGCGTACTGGCCGGTGCCACAATGGCCAATGGCGACATCCTGGCCAACTACCGGCTCGTGGCCCAGAGCCGGCTGGTACTGTTCGACACCCGTGGCAAACGGCTGCGCACGCTGCACCTGCCGACGCTGGGTTCGGTGAGCGGTCTGTCCGCGCGCAACGACTCGTCCACGGCGTACTACGCCTTCTCGTCCTTCCTGTACCCGACCACCATTTACCGCTACAACGTGGCGCGCGGCACCACGAAAGTCACTTTCCGTCCCAAGGTGGACTTCGACCCCGACGCCTACCAGACCCGCCAGGTCTTCTACCGCTCCAAGGACGGCACGCGGGTGCCGATGTTCATCGTCGCGCGCAAGGACATCAGGCTCGACGGCAGTCACCCCACGGTCCTGTACGGTTACGGCGGGTTCGATATCACCATCACGCCGCGCTTCAACCCGATGCTCCCGGTATGGCTGGAGCTGGGCGGCGTGTACGCAGTACCCAACCTGCGCGGTGGCGGGGTGTACGGCGAGGCCTGGCACCACGCCGGCATGCTGGGCAGGAAACAGAACGTGTTCGACGACTTCGCCTGGGCCGCCAAATACCTCATTCGCCACGGATACACCCGAAGCAGCCGACTGGCCATCCAGGGCTATTCCAACGGCGGTCTTCTTGTCGGCGCTTCCATCACCCAGCGGCCGACACTGTTCGGTGCCGCCTACATCGGCCACGGCGTCCTCGACATGCTGCGCTACCAGAAATTCTCTGGCGGCGCGTTCTGGGTGCCCGAGTACGGCAGCTCGGCCAGCAGGAAAGCCTTCCAGTGGCTGATCCGCTATTCCCCGCTGCACAACATCCACCCGGGCACCTGCTACCCGCCCACCTTCATCTCCACCTCATGGGACGACGATCGCGTGGTGCCCAGCCACGAGTTCAAGTTCACTGCCAGGCTGCAACGCGCCCAGGGCTGCAGCAACCCCATCCTGCTGCGTACCACCGGCAGCACCAGCCACGTCTACATGCCCACCGGCAAGATGATCCGCCAGACCGCCGACGTGTGGGCCTTCGAGGGATGGAACCTGGGGGTGCGCAAGGTGCCTTCGATGAAGTGATGGGACCCTTGAATGGTGCACAGGCACCGCGTCGCTAGTCGAACCTTCGACGTTGCAGCAACGTAACCTGAGCGATGCCACATTCGTGAGCATAGTCGAAAGCCCCCCGGATCCACCTTCCAGGGTCAGGCCCCGGGTGCGCTCACGAAACGCATCGAAATACACGTAACAGCAACCATGAACATGCCGGCATTGCCCCGCGAATCATGCAATCATGCCCGACCGAGACCACCAGACCCAGGGAGCGAAACCCATGCCCGAAGTTCACCCGGAATTCGGCCGCCTGATGACTGCCGAGGAGTACGCCCGGGAGTGGGAGGAGAATGCCAGACATTTCGAGAAACATGGCTTCTACACGATGCCGCTCGAACGGCTCGGCAAACCCAAGGCAGTGCTGGAGATCGGTTGCGGCTCGGGCCGCAGCACGCTTGCGCTAGCAAAGAAACGGCATCGGGTTGTCGCCATGGAGATCAATGCGACGGCCGCGCGAAGTGCGCACGACTTTCTGAGTGTCAACGGCATCCGCACGCAACTCACCGATGCGCTCCCGTCGGCCCACGAAGTGGAAAAGGGTGCGGCGCAGGTCATCATCGTGACCGGAAACATCCTTGCCGACGATGCTCTGGCATCCGGGACCGATTGGCATCCGGACGCCGTGATCTGCTGGTTCATCGGGGCGCAACTGGATGTGATCGCGGCATTCTTCGGCAAGCCGACGATCAAACTTACCAGTGACGATGTCCGCATGTACCGCCTGTCCCTTCAGGGCAAATGCTATGAGGTTGGCAGGAAAATGCTGCACGGAAACGGCCTGGTGCAAATTGCAGACCGCATGCGTCTTGCATCCTGGCAGGACAAGGACCAGGCACGCGACGAGCTTGTGCAGACACAGTCGGAGCTTGCCGGACCGGACTTCCAGATTTCCAGGTCCTCGACTTTTCTCTCGCGCGTCTCGGGAGGCTTCGACGGCTCCTCGATCCAGTACCTCACGCAAAGTCCGGACTCCAATGTCCGTGTAGTCACATCGGTCATTGCCACCAAAAGATGAATTGCTGCCGCCCGAACCCGGAATCAGGCAAGGAGTACTGTAACCCTCGGGCCTACGCGACCTTGTCGTTCTTGAGCTATGAGCGGTCCTGCAGCATCTGCCGCAAAGGCTCCAGCTGTTCCGCATAATCTTTCCACTGACCAATGCCGCGCGTATGAATCGGCTCACGCACTTGCACACTGCTCGGTGTTGCCACAGGTGAATCGTTGCGTTCGGGCCGCAGGCAAGCGGCCTGCATCTCCAGGCCACAGTGCGCGAGAATCTTGCGCATGGCTGTTTCCGGGTCCCGCACCAGGCTTTCGTAATTCACATCCAGCATGGCGCCGGGCCAGTGCTTGCGCCAATGTTCCGTGATACGGACGTATCCAGCATAGTGGTTGACCAGTGCATGCATGTCATAACTGTAGGATGAGGCGTCGCCGAACATGGCCTTGAAGTTGGAAAAACACACGTCCATGGGATCGCGAACCAGATGCAGAATGGGCGCCTTCGGCAAGGCGCGACGGATGAAGGGCACCATGCGCACATTGATCGGTGTCTTGTCGACGAAATAACGATGTGCTCCCGCCCTCCACTGCGTCTGTTGCAGATAGCGCCGTCCCAGGGCGTGATAATCGAAGCCTGGCGCGCGCCGCAGAAGTTCCAGCGTGGATACCATGCCTTCCTGCGGCACATTGGCTTCGAGATGAAGTTGTCGCCAGAAATCGAGTATCTCGCCTGCCGACACAACATCCGAATGACTGGAAAGCATGTGTTCGAGAAGGGTGGTTCCCGAACGCGGCATGCCAAGGATGAAAATCGGCAGGGGACCTTCGTGCACGCGGGCATCACCGGTTGACGATGGCAGGGCACGGGATGCCTCGATGAATGCATCCGCGGCCAGGGTGTCAGCTTGCGCATCGTAGGACAATGCGCGGTGCATCAGGGCATTGCACTCGACCAGCGCCGGCCAGGCATCTGCATGAAGACCCAGATCGTCCAAGGTCTTGAATACGGCATGCAGGACTTCCGCACGCTCCATGGCGGCAGCCCCATCCAGAGGCTCCTTCGTCGGCCGATGAAGGATACGACGCAGGGCATCCAGACGATTGGCATGCGGTGTCTGCCGCCGCAACTGTGCCCATGCCACCAGGGGACTCGCCGCTTGTGGCCATCGCTGCATGCAGCGATCCAGCCATTGACCTGCTTCATCCATGCGGCCGATGAATTTCAGCAACATCGCATGAAATACGTAGTCATCGGGTTCAGGAAGTCCACGCTGTGCGGCGTGGCTGGATATTTGCGCTGCCAGGGGCACTTCGCCCAGCAACCAGCGCATCCGCGCCTGCACCAGAAGCAGCTCTACCGGCGGGTCGGGCGCCTGGGCCAGAAAATCCAGGCACTCGCGCGCGGCAGGCGTGTCGCCACGAACGATCAGTCGCTGCACCAGCTGGACAATCAACGGCGCATTGCGCGGCAAGTTCCGCGCAGCCTGCTGCAATACCTGCACCGATTCACGCGCGTGGTTTTGGCGGTACAGGATGTCGGACAACTCGATCCGAGCGGCGGTGTCCAGGGGATTGCGGGCGAGAATCGACTCAAGTCGACGCCTGGCGGTTTCCAATGAATCGTTCTGTGCCGGATTCTCACTGGACGGCAACTCGGGCACTCGTGTGTCCTGGGGCAACTGTGGGTTCATCCCCGGATCATAAGTGAAGAAGCGGGTCAGAGCCCGGATTCTCAAAACCCCAGCGCAACCAGCGCATTCGCGATGCGCAACCGGGCCGCATCCGAATCGATGGGGAATGCGCGCAGGAAATCCTCGCGCGACATTGCAGGCTGGCGAGCTCGCACATCGGCCGCCCAGTAACCCGCGCGGGGTGCATCGCCGTGCAGGCTGTGGGCAACCGCGGCAATCAACGCGATAAGCACGTGCGCGCCGGGCGAGCGCGCGGCCCGTTCGGCCCATGCTGCTGCCTCGGCATCCTCGCCCTGCACCATGTGGGTGAATGCACGCGTACCAAGCATGGCGTAATACAGCGGATCGATGGGGCTCAGGCGCATGGCCAGATCGATATGCTCGCGCCCCTTTGCACACTTGCCCGCAAGCGTCTCCGACCAGGCGCGGGCGTAAATGCCCTGCGCATAGTTCGGGCTGATGGATGTTGCCCTTTCGAGCCAGACCAGACTGCCTTGCAAGTCGCCCTCGAGCCAGAAGCTCCGCCCCATGGTGAAATTGACAAAGGGGTCGATCGGATCCAGTTCCAGTGCGCGTTCGGCAAAACGACGCGCGAGCGTGGTCTCGCCGGCCCGGTCCTCGGTGTAGTGCATGAAGGCCGCCTGGAAATGGATGAATGACAGCCCTGCGTGGGCCCGTGCGAAACCGGGGGCGTTCGATATGGCCTGACGGAACAGGCTGGCTGCCGTGCGGCTGTCCGCGCGATTGAACCGGAACATGTGCTGCAAACCGAGATGATAGGCAGACCAGGCATCGAGGTCCTCGGTCACCGTGCACCGGGCAAGTTCCGCCTCATGCATCGGGATGCGTATTTCCAGCTCCGCCAGGATCCGCGTGCGGATGTCTTCCCGGATCCGGTGCACGTCATCCAGCGACCCGCCCAGACGGTCTCCCCAGATGACGCCCCCGTCCCGGGTGTCGACCAGCTCGACACTCACGGCCAGGCGGCGGCCGGCCAGATGCACCGTACCGCTCAGTGCATAGCGCACGCCCAGCAACCGCCCGACATCGCCGATATCGGCCTCGTGGCTGCGCAGGCGAAACGATGAACCTCGCGCCGTGACGAACAACCAGCGCAGGCGCGCCAGCTCGCCGATCAGCTCGTGCGGAAGGGCTTCGGCAATCGTCGAACAGGGCCCCACCGGCCCGACGTAACTGAACGGTAGTACCGCGATCGACGGCCGTTCCAGCGGGTCGGCTTGCGGTACAGCGACCCCCGTGTCGATGCTGTCGTGCCACTGTGCCGCCGTGGCCCGCGCGTCAGCCACAAAGCGAAAGCCCAGGCGCGGGATGGTCTTGATGAACCTCTGCCTCCTGCCGTCGTCGCCCAGGGCCTTGCGTGCCGACTTGATCCGGCTGTCGACGGCGGCATCGGACACGATGCGGCCACCCCACACCTTCTCGATGATCTCGTCCCTGGGGACAAGCCGCTCGCGGTTTTCCACCAGCAGCGCCAACAGGGCAAACACCTGGGGTTCCACGGCCCGGACGGCACCCTTCGAGCGCAACTCGAATTTCGCCATGTCCAGTTCGAACTCGCCGAAGCAGTACAGCATGGGCGCCATCTTAGACCAGCGCCCGCCGATTCCCGCAAATCTCCCGGGTTCCTGCAGGAAACCTGCAAGCGGGACACTACCCGCTGTGCTCCTCTGTCATCCAGCCGCCGGACCGGTTCCTGTGCGGCAACCCGACTCCCAGGAGAAACAACATGCCCATGGTAACCATCGACGTCATCAAGGACGTCTTCACCCCGCAGCAGAAACAGGAACTCATCACCAGGGTCACCGACGCCATGGTCGCGGTCGAAGGCGAGAACCTGCGCGCCGTCACCTGGGTCCGCATCAATGAATTCGAAGGCGGTGACTGGGCCATCGGCGGCAAACCCCTGAGGGCTGCCGACGTCAGGAAGCTGGCCGTCGGAAAGGCGGCCTAGAAGGGCCACCCGGACCGACCATCCATTCAAATCACGCAAGGGAGCAACCCGAGATGCGCATTGCCAGGCAAGACATCCCCGTACGCATGAACGTCCCCGGCGCGGTGGCCCGACAACAGGTCGACTTCGGGGACGCCACCCCTTTCGGCACCATCAGCGGCGAGTACTTTTCGCTCGGCACGGGCACCGACCTCGCACCACTCCTGCAGGGCCTGGAAGGCGATCTTTGCCAGTCCCCGCACTGGGGTTACGTGCTGCAGGGAGAGCTCACCGTGACCTATGCCGATGGCGACAGCGAACGCCCGGCCACCGGCGACCTGTTCTATTGGCCACCCGGGCACACCGTGAAGGTCGACAAGGACGCCGAAATCATCCTGTTCAGCCCCCAACACGAGCACAACGTGGTGATGGACCACATCCTGAACAAGATTGCCGGCTGACGGCCGGAGGCGGCTCAGAGCCCCTTCTGAGCCGCTTGCTCCCCTTCCCCCGGCACCCCGCTCAGCGCCGTGAAAGACCATGGGCCGTCGCGCATACGACACAGGACAGGCCACGTGCGCAGGGCAATATCGTGTTCCTGGGAATGCCCTGGGGTGAATCCGGTGATGCTTTGCCTTGCCAACGTCGGGGCCAGCCGAAACTGCAATCCCGGACCCGCCGGGGATAGTCCCGGTGGCGCTGGAGTGCGAACTGCGATGCAGCCGTTGGGCGAATCCAGCACCGCCAGCCATGGTGCATACAACGTCATGGTCCTGCGCCATGGCCGCCAGGTTCCAGACTGCACTCCGATCAGGACCGGCGGGGATAAATCACCTTCGCTGGCATCATTGTCCTGGCGTACCCCGAAGCCTTGTCCCAACCCGGGGTGCGGATCCGGCGATGGCAGAAAGATCCCACGGCTGCGGCTCGGAGCATGCGCTGGCGCCCCATTGCCGGGCCACCTGCGATGCTCCGGGGCTGAAATAGACCACCCGATGGCAATGCAGCCGACCTTCCGATTCATACCGCTCGTACACGGCAAACCCGTCCGGTCGGCCCGCCGCACTCCACGCCGTCCTGACCGCCGCCCGCAGTTCGTCCGCAGCCACGTCGGACAGATCAGCCGCACCAAGATCGAGTCGAAACCAGGACATCGCACATTCTCCGCCCGGCATCGCGGGACCGCTCACTCCGGCCCCTGCCGTTTGCCGGCATTGTCCCATGAAGGGCCACTGCTGCAGCGTCTGCATGCACACCCGGTACCCGACAGGTGCGTTGGAAAGCAAACCAAACCCCGCGTGAGATGACATCACAAGTCCAGGCTTGAGGACCACACCAGGACAGGGGAAAGTTCCCAAAATCAATGGCGCTGAAAACCGAGGTCTGGCAACCGGAGGAGCCCCGCGGTTGCCGTCTGGACCTGGAGCTGTGTCCGAAACAAGACCCTTGCCGGGATCGGAAACCAAGGGCGCCGAGCCCGTGGCCCACCGTATCGTGCCGTCTTGCGCAGGTGACCTGTGACACATGTCCCGCGCATGCGCATGGCTCTAGCATGGCGTGTTGGGGCAGGCCTTGTCCTGCCCTGCCGCACGTCCACCTGGAGAAGCCATCATGCGACGAGTGTTCCTGTCCGCAATTGCGTGCATCGTGATGTTGCCGATCGCGGCGTTACCGACCTCCCGAAGTGCCCGGGCTGCCGTCAGCGGCGGGCATGGCGAAGGCACACACGCCCCGCTTCTGCTGCTGCGTTACCCGACGATGTCGAAAACCCGGATCGCTTTCGAGTACGGCGGCGAGATCTGGGAAATGCCGCGCAGCGGCGGCCAGGCGCACGTGCTGGCCAGCGGCATGGACATGCTGACCAAGCCGATCTTCTCGCCCAACGGCAAGATGGTCGCCTTCAGCGGCACCTACGATGACAACACCGACGTCTACGTGGTCCCGGCCGATGGTGGCCAGCCGCGACGACTGACCTACCACCCCGGCCCGGACATCGCCGTGGGCTGGACGCCGGACGGCAGGAGCGTGCTGTTCCGTTCGCGCCGCTACAGCTTTTCCGACCCCAACCAGCTCTATACCGTGCCGGTGACCGGTGCATTCCCCAAGGCCCTGCCGCTGCCGGAAGCCGAGGAAGGCGCGTACTCGCCCGATGGCAGCCACCTGGCCTATGTGCCCGGTTTCCAGTGGGAATCCTTCTGGAAGGACTACAAGGGGGGCCAGCACACCCAGGTGTGGCTGGCGCGCCTGTCCGACTCCCACGTGGTGCGCATTCCCGACAAGAACGCCAATGAGCGCGACCCCATGTGGGTCGGCAACACGGTGTACTTCCTCTCCGATCGCGACGGCCCGATCACGCTGTTCGCATACGACACCACGACAGGCAAGGTACACAAGCTCATCGACAACACCGGCTTCGATATCACCTCGGCGTCGGCAGGGCCCGGCGGCATCGTGTATTCGCAGTTCGGCCAGTTGCACATCTACGATTTCGCGACCGGCCGCACGCACGCCGTCCATGCCGTGGTGCGCGGCGACCTGCCGCAACGCCGCCCCCGCTTCGAGAAAGTGGGCAAGAACATCGTCAGCGCCACGATTTCACCCCACGGCGTGCGCGCGGCATTCGAAGCGCTTGGCGACATCCTGTCGGTGCCAACCAAGCATGGCAGCATGGTCAACCTGACCCACAGCCCCGGCGCCATGGACCGCGATCCAGCCTGGTCGCCCGACGGCAAGTCGCTGGCCTACTTCTCCGACTGCGATGGCGAGTACGATCTGTACGTGCGTGACCAGAACGGCACCGGCAACGCCAGGCGCGTCAAACTGGGGCAGGACGGTGCGTTCTATTACGGCCTGAGCTGGTCACCGGACAGCAGGAAGCTGGTGTTCGGCGACCAGAAGCTCGATCTCTGGTACGTCAATCTGGCTTCCGCGCACCCGCACCCGATCCGTGTCGCGCGCAACGATCATGCGGTACTGCAGCAGTTCAGGCCCGGCTGGTCGCCGGACAGCCGCTGGATTGCCTATGCCAAGGTCATGCCAAACCAGTTGCATGCGATCTTCATCTATTCGCTCGCCGACAACAGCACGCACCAGGTCACCGATGCCGGCAGCGACTGCCGCTACCCGGTGTTCGATGCCAATGGCAAATACCTGTATTTCACTTCCAGCACCAACACCGCGCTGACTTCGGGCATGTGGGAAATGACCGGCATGGACCGTCCGGTTACGCGCCATGTGTATGCCGTCACGCTGGAACCTGGCACCGCCTCGCCCGTCGCCCCACGGCCCGGTTTCGATAAACCCGGTGCCAAGCACAAGCACCACGCCGAGCATGCCGGGAACGCGCACAAGCCACCGCCGCAGGTGCGGATCGACTTCAAGGGACTGCTTGCGCGCGCCGTTCCCCTGCCCATCAAGGCCGCCAACTACGTGGGTCTCAGTGCCGGCAAGACAGGCCAGATTTACCTGCAGAAGGCAAAACAGGCGCTGCTGGATCCGGAAGAGATTGGCCCAGTCTCGATCATCAGCTTCGATCTGGGCACGCGCAAGAGCAAAACGGTGATCAAGGGCATCACCCGTTTCGAACTGGCCGCCGATGGCAAGAAGATGCTCTACCACAAGGGCAAGGACTGGTTCATCGCCGATGCCAGACACGGTGCCAAGCCGAAATCGCTCGACACCGCATCGCTGAAGGTCTTCGTCGAGCCCGCCAGGGAATGGGCGCAGATGTACCGCGATGCCTGGCGTATGCAGCGTGCGTTTTTCTACAACCCGAACTACGACGGCCTTGACGTCAAGGCCGCGGAGAAGGAATTCGCCCACTACCTGCCCGGCATTGCCAGCCGCGACGGCCTGACGTTCCTGTTCCGCGAGATGATGAGCTACATGTCGGTCGGCCACATGTTCGTCGAGGGCGGATACCGTCCGACCATGCAGCAGATCCATGTCGGCCTGCTTGGCGCCAACTACGCCGTCGAGCACGGCCGCTACCGCATCACGCGCATCTTCACCGGCGGCACGTGGAACCCGGATGCCTACGCACCGCTGGCGCAACCGGGGCTGAAGGTTCGCACCGGTGATTACCTGCTGGCAGTCAACGGCACCCCGATCCACGGCAATCAGAACATCTACAAGGCCTTCCAGGACCTGGCCAAAGTGGACGTCACGCTGACGGTCGGCCCGAACCCCGACATGCGCGGGTCGCACCAGATCACGGTCAAGACCATCCCCAGCGAATCCAAGCTGAGACACATCGCCTGGATCGACCACAACATGGCGCTGGTCGACAAGCTGTCCCACGGGCAACTGGGTTATGTCTACCTGCCCGATACCGCCAACGGTGGCTACCGCAATTTCAACCGCTACTTCTTCTCGCAGGTCGACAGGAAGGGCGTGATCATCGACGAGCGCTTCAACCACGGCGGCGACATCTCCGACTACATCATCCAGTACCTCCAGCGCCGCCCCATGGCGATGATCGTCACCCGCTGGATTCCGCCACGGGTGGCGCCGACCATGGCCATCTACGGACCCAAGGTCATGCTGATCAACCAGTTCTCCGGATCCGGTGGCGACGCCCTGCCCTGGTACTTCAGGAAGGCCGGACTCGGCACCCTGGTCGGTGAACGGACCTGGGGCGGACTGGTCGGCATCGGCGGTTACCCGCGACTGATGGACGGCGGCGCGATCACCTCGCCGCGCGTGGCCTTCGAGGGCCTGGATGGAACCTTCCCGGTGGAGAACCACGGCGTCGCGCCGGATGTCACCGTCTGGCAGGACCCCGCACTGGTCCGCAAGGGCCAGGACCCGCAGCTGCAACGCGGCATCGACATCGCCCTCAAGCAGCTCAAGGCCCACCCGCAGCCGCACTACACGCGGCCACCCTGGCGCAATTACCACCCGAAACTTCCGCCTCTGCCTGGCGGCACGCAGTAAGACCCTGGGCGGGTCCGGCAATGGGCCCGCCCGTTCCTTTGGCTTTCGAGTCCTGAACTGGGAACCTCAGGGTCAGGCTCCACTTTCACTGCCATCGAAGACAAATGTGCGCACTGATCCCCGGTTTCAACTTCCAGCAAGCGCCCGCCAATCGATCGCAGCGGTTCCCTCCAGCTTGTGGCTGCGATCGGGCATCGGGTACTTCAGTCCCGATCCGCAATTGAACAGCACGACGCGATCTCCACGCGAAACGCGTTGCTCGTCCAGCGCCTGCAGGTAGGCTGCGAGTGTCGCCGCGCCTTCCGGGCACAGCAGCACGCCTTCGGATTGCGCGGCGCGAGTTCGCGCCGCCTCGATGGCTTCGTCGTCGACGGCGATGGCAAAACCCTTCGATTCGCGTACTGCACGAAGGATAAGGAAATCGCCCAGTGCAGCAGGTACACGGATTCCACTGGCGATGGTATGCGCACCCTGCCAGCGTTCCGCGTGCTCCTCTCCTTTTTCGTACGCACGGACGATCGGAGCACAACCGGAAGCCTGCACGGCGATCATGCGCGGACGCTTCGCTCCGATCCAGCCGATCCGCTCCAGTTCGTCGAACGCCTTCCACATGCCGATCAAGCCGGTGCCCCCGCCGGTGGGATAGAAGATGGCGTCGGGCAGTTCCCAATCGAGCTGCTCGGCCAGTTCCAGCCCCATGGTTTTTTTGCCTTCAATCCGGTAGGGCTCCTTCAGTGTCGAGACATCGAACCAGCCCATCGCCTCTTTTCCTTGATGGACGATACGGCCGCAGTCGTCGATCAGTCCGTCCACGCGAAAGACCTTCGCGCCGTACATGGCGATTTCGCGCACATTGATTTCCGGCGTATCGGAAGGACAAAAGACGTAGCTTTCCATCCCTCCGCGCGCCGCATACGCTGCCATGGCGGCGCCCGCGTTGCCGTTGGTGGGCATGGCGAGACGTTCGACCCCGAAGTGTCTGGCCATGGCCACGGCAAGTGCCAGCCCGCGAGCCTTGAACGATCCAGTCGGAAGGCGCCCTTCATCCTTGATCAGGATGCGGCCCGTAACCCCCGATGCGCTGGCCAGGCGTTCACAGGAGACCAGGGGCGTCATGGTCTCGCCTAGCCGGATGGCATCGTCCTCGTGCACCAGCGGCAGGAATTCGCGGTAGCGCCAGAAGTCGGGGCTGCGACGCCGCAACGTGTCCTTGTCGATTGTCCGGGCAATCGCGTCCAGGTCATAGCGGACAAGCAGGGGCTTGCCTGCTGCGGAGAGTCCATGGGCCCGATCAGCGGGATAGGCCTCCCCCGTCAACGAGCATTCGAGATGGGTAACAAACGAACGATCTTCGGGCATGGCACTTTCCTTCTGGTTCCGGCGCAGCCGGCTATGGCATGGCAGACATGAACATCAAGAATACAGGACGTGTTGGAAGGGTCTGTAACAGGAGCACGGATGCACTTTCCAGCGCGACATTTCCGCGAAATGGCGCATCCCCCACCCTCGATAGATTAGACTGATCGTTCTATACATGCTAGCATCCGCTATCATCCAAGCGGACGAAGTGACGCGCCATGCCCTGGGAAAAGTCATTCGACGAAGGCGAGGTCGTCGGCAAGGCGATGAAGGTTTTCTGGGCCAAGGGCTTTGAGCCGGCCTCCATGGCCGATCTCATCGCCGGCACGGGCATCGCGCGAGGCAGCCTCTACAATGCCTTTGGAGGCAAGCGTCAACTGTTCGTCAAGGCGCTGGAAAAGTACGACCGGGAGAACCGGCGAGCGATCCTGGCCGACATGGAGGCGCTGGATGATCCAACGCGTGCCATTGCCACGCTGTTTGACTGCATTGTGTCGGAAACTGTTGCCGATACAGACAGGAAGGGCTGTTTTCTCGTCAATACCTCCCTTGAGCTGGCCATGCATGACGATGAAGTCAAGCGCATCGTGAAGCGCGGCATGGGCGAATTCGAGGCGTTCTTCCGCCGCAGCATCGAGGTCGCGCAGGCGCGTGGGAAAGTCCCCGGCTCCCTCGATCCGGCGACCACCGCCAAGGGACTGCTTGCAATGGTCGTCGCCATCCGCCTGCTTGGCCGCGGCGTCTACGACGCATCGACACTCAAGGCCATTGCCGCCCAGGCGCAGCGCCTGCTGCACTGACGCCCGTCGCTATCCTCTTTCCATGTAAACGCCCGGGTCCAGGCCAGCCTCGGAGTTAACCGATCGGTTAAAACTACTTATATTTGGACTGCACAGTCTAAACAAGCACCGATTCTGCGCTCCCATCGCCGCCGCGCAAGAAACCACAAACAACCGCCTGCTGGAAAAAGCGACCGCCCCGCCCGCAGGAACCCATCACCCATCCACTGCCGTGGATGAACACCACCCGAACTGCAACAGGAAATGACCATGACCGATTTCACCCTGTACGACGAAACCAACGCACCCGAGGGCAGCAAGCCGCTGCTTGCCAAGTCGAAAGCCGCCTATGGCATGGTCCCGAGTCTGCACGCCGTCATGGCTGAAGCGCCGGGCCTGCTGGAGGCGTACCGGACCGTCCACGAGCTGTTCGCAAATTCCAGCTTCGACAAGGACGAACTGACGGTCGTCTGGCAAACCGTCAATGTCGAGCACGGCTGCCACTACTGCGTACCGGCGCATACCGGGATCGCCATGAGCATGGGTGTGGACGACGCCATCACCCAGGCGCTGCGCAATGGGACGGCGTTGCCCAACGCGCATCTGGAAGCCCTGCGCAGTTTCACCCTGAGCGTGGTGCGTGGGCGTGGCAACGTGGACGAAAACGCGGTGCAGGCCTTCCTGGACGCCGGTTTCAGCAAGCGCCAGATCCTCGAAGTGGTGCTCGGCGTTTCCCAGAAAGTGATGTCCAATTACACCAATCACCTGGCAAATACGCCGGTCGATCCACCGTTCCGCAAGTTCGCCTGGCAGAAGAAGGCCTGAAGCGGCCGGGAAAATCTCCCCCGGTGCACACGCCGCCAGACCCGGTGTCTGGCGGCGTGGTGGCCATATTGATGAATCAGCCGCACGATGGGCGCACCATGGACGTCGATGACATATCCGTTGGTGACTCATCGGCACGTTCATGCTCATGGACGGATTGCACAGGTTTCACAAACCCTGGATTGTCCGTCAAACCGCGGCCCGTCCGCGGGAGCGCAGAGGGAAGGACGCAGGTTCCCATGTACGTGTCCGGCACCAGGCAGGCACCGGCAGGCATCATCTCGCCCATCGGGGAAAGCGCCATGCATCCATCGCAACATCGCCAGCAAGTGATCGTCTTCGACGTCAACGAAACCCTGCTGGACATTGAAATCCTCAGCCCGTTCTTCGCGCGCACCTTTGGCGATGCGCAGGTCATGCGCCAATGGTTTGCAGAATTGATCCTCTATGCCCAGTCACTGAGCTTGACGGGTGGCTACGTGCCGTTTGGCCAGCTTGCCGTGGCGGTACTGCGCATGGTCGGGACGATCCGGGGCGTCGAGCTTTCGGAACCCGGCATCGATGAGTTCAAGGACCACATGGCCCGTCTTCCGGCGCACCCGGACGCGGCGCCTGCGCTGGACATGCTTCGCGCGGCGGGGTTCCGCATGGTGACCTTGACCAACTCGGCGCCTGAGGCGGGCATGGCGGTACTCGCGAACGCCGGATTGTCGCACTATTTCGAAGCGCAATTTTCAGTGGATGACGTGAAGCGCTTCAAGCCGGCTGGCGAAATCTACAGCAACGTCGCATCGGCATTGCGTACCAAAGCCGCAGCCTTGCGACTCGTCGCCGCCCATACCTGGGATACCCAGGGAGCGCTGGCCGCCGGCTGGAAGGCTGCCCTGGTGACACGCCCCGGCAACGCAGTCCTGTGCGTTGGCGAACAGCCGGATATGATCGAAAAGGACCTGCTGGCGATTGCCCGGCAAATCATCGCCAGGGACACCTGATGCGCCCAACCGAAACGCCGACCGACGCGCGGCAAGTCACCGCCTGCCTGTGTCGCGCGGGCCGTGCAGGCTGGGCGGGAACGGTCAACCCGGTCTTGCGCGGCGGGCCAGATAAACCGTCTGCGTGAACGATCGTCCCTGCAGCGGGTTGTCGAAGGTAACCGGCTCGGCCCAGGCCTCGGCAAAGACGTCGGCGAGACGCTCGGTGAAGGCCGGATCGGGACGCTCGTTCGACCACAGACCGAAGATGCCGCCCGGCTGCAGATGGGTGGCCAGCGCACGCAGGCCGTCCGGCTGGTAGAAACTGCTGCTGCGCGCGTCGAGCAGGGCTTCGGGGGAATGATCGATGTCAAGCAGGATGGCATCGAAGCGTCGCCCGGATGCTGCGGCGTCAAACCCATGCGGCGATGCGGCAAGCTCGAAGAAGTTGCCATGGACGAATTGGCAACGCGGGTCGGCCACCAGCCCAGCGCCCAGAGGCAGCAAACCGGTGCGATGCCACTCGATCACCGGCGCCAGCATCTCCACCACCGTCAGCGAAGCAACCTTGCTGTGTTCCAGCACGGTGCGCGCGGTGTAACCCAGACCCAGCCCACCAACCACCACGTTCAGCCCGTCCCCGTCGAGCGCGGCCAGACCCAGGCGTGCCAGCGCCTCCTCCGACGCGGTGAACAGGCTCGACATCAGGAACTCGTCGCCCAGCTTGATCTCGTAGACCTCGCGCTTGAGCGTCAGCTCAAGGCGATGGCGGAGACTGACGGCACCGATCGGCGTGGGGCAGTAGTCCAGTTCCTCGAAAAAAGGCTGCATGTGCTGGGTGTATCCATAAGCGGGCTGTCATTGAGCGCGACAAAGGTAGCAGAGACAGGTCATGAACCACGGCGTTGCGGCAAGGCAACCAGGAAAGCCGAGCATTATCCCCGCTGATTGATTGGCCAACACCCCCTGTTCCGCCTGTTTTCAGGAGTTTTCCCAAGCGCCATAACCAAGTAGATTGGGCGTGCCCAACGGCCATCGTTTCATGAGGAGCGATGAACAAGACGAGACCAACGACCACCATGGCAACCAAAAAAGCTGCTAAGAAGACCACCAGGGCCAAGCCGGCCGCCAAGGCCGCCCCGAAGGCCCCCACCATCAAGCCGATCAAGGACGCGCTGAGCAAGTCGGCTCTGATCGAGCATCTCGCCACGCAGGCCGACGTCGAGAAAAAGCAAGTCAAGGCCGTGCTCGCGGCGCTGGAAACCGCCATGTTCGGTTCGGTGCACAAGAAGGGCCTTGGCAGCTTCACGCTTCCGGGCCTGTTCAAGGTCACCTCGGTGAAGGTGCCGGCCAAGCCCAGGCGCAAGGGCAAGAATCCGTTCACCGGCGAAGAGCAGGTCTTCGCGGCCAAGCCGGCGACCGTCAAGGTCAAGGTGCGTCCGCTGAAGAAGCTCAAGGACGCCGCGCTCTGATCGCGACCTGCCCCTTGCAGCGCGGGTCGCTGCAGGGGGTATTCGCCACGACGAGAACGGGTGAAAAAAGCGCGCGCTGACCGTATCGCCTGTCGTGCTACCGTGAACCCATACCCGTCATCGCCGAAGTACCCATGTCCACCATCCTCATAACCGGCGCCAATCGCGGGATCGGCCTGGAAATGTGCCGCCAGTGCAAGGCACGCGGCGACGCCGTCATCGCGGTCTGCCGCAAGCCTTCGAGCAAACTGGAAGCGCTCGGCGTCGAGATCGTCGATGGCGTGGATGTGCGCAAGCCCGCGGACCTGCAGGCACTTCGCAAGGCGCTCGACGGGCGCAGGATCGACATCCTGATGCACGTGGCCGGCGTGCTGAGCAGCCAGTCGCTGGGCAACCTCGACGCCAGAGCCCTGGAACAGATCCACCTGCAATTCGAAACCAACGCAATCGCCCCGCTGCTGGCCACCCAGGCCCTGCTGGACCTGATGCCCGAAGGCGGCAAGATCGGCATCCTCACCAGCCGCATGGGATCGATCGCCGACAACGATTCGGGCGGCAGCTACGGCTACCGCATGTCCAAGGCTGCAGTGAACGCGGCCGGCAAGTCGCTGGCCGTGGACCTCAAGCCCCGCGGGATCAGCGTGGCACTCCTGCATCCCGGGTACGTGCGTACCGACATGACCGGCCACCATGGCCTGATCGACGCAGACGAATCCGTGCGCGGCCTGCTGGCACGGATGGACGCGCTGACCCTGGAAGAATCCGGCGGCTTCTGGCACCAGAACGGCGAACGTCTGCCTTGGTAGTGGAGATGGAAGGGATGGAGGTAGTTCTTTCAAACGGGTGTAAGTGAACCTGGCCCCGTTCGTTCTCGGTTGACCCCGTTCGTTCTCCCCGTTCGTTGCTCGGTCGGTGCGTCGAGCGCTCAAACCGTCTCGAACAGCGCCATGAAGCCGTAGTCCATGTGCAACTGCGAGTGGCAGTGGAACAGTGTCAGGCCGCGCCGATCGGCGGTGAAGTCGACGTCCATCGCCTGGTAGCCGCCCAGCATCACCACGTCCTTCATCACCCCGGCGGTGGGTACGCCGGCGATGCGGGTCAACTCGAAGCTGTGCCGGTGCAGGTGGATCGGGTGGATGTCGTCGGTGGCGTTGCGCAGCGCCAAGCGGTAGCGTGCGCCGTGCTTCAGCTTCCGGGTCACCGGCATCTTGTGCCAGTCATACGGTGTGCCGTTGATCGACCACAGGTTGAAGCCGTGGTACGCGGCGTTGGCCTTGGCGAAAGTCATCTCGATGATCTCGTCGGGTGAGGCCACGCGCCGCGCGGGATCGCCGAAGCGCGTGTAGTCCCACTTGAACGGTGCCGGCGCCTGCCACTGCGGCGCGCCGTTGGCGCCGGCGTACTCGACCACGATGCCCATGCCGCGGCTGCGATCGTCATCGGACAGATCGCCCAGCACCCACACGCCCGGGTGGTCCATGTCCACGATCGCCGATATGCGTTCGGCGGTGCCCAGCCACAGCACCGGCACCTCGGCCGGGCGCGGCACCGGGTTGCCGTCCAGCGCCACGACCTTGAAGGTGTGGCCGGGCAGGGCCAGGCTGCGGGTTTCGGTGGCGCTGCCGTTCACCACGTGCAACAGCACACGCTCGCCGCGTTTGACGCGGACCGGCTCGCCGTGTCCCAGCATCTTGCCGTTGATGGAAAACAGCCGGTAGCCGACCTCGTAGCCGTGGGGCATGCCTTTGGCGAGCGAGGCCTTCATTGCTGCCTCGCCGCGCTCTTCCAGGTCGTGCCGGCGGTCACCCGGGGCGAAGAAATCCAGCGCCATGTCGCCGCCCCGGCTGAAGAACGGCTCGAATTCCTTGAGGGTCAGGAACACCTCGCGGTCGTAGGCACCGGGCTCGTTTTCCGGCTCGATGTATACCGGCCCGACCTGACCCGAATATTGGCCGCGGTGCAGGTCGCTGCCGGCGCGCAGATGCGTGTGATAGAAACGCAAACCGGCCGGTCCCGGCACGAACACCTCGCGGCGCATGCCGTGCGCGGGAATGAACGGCGTGCGCTCCTCGGCCGCGCCGTCCACCGCGTCCGGCACGAACTGGCCGTGCCAGTGCAGTTGCTCGGGGGTGTCGGTGTGGTTGTGGATGTCCACGACGACCCGTCGGCCTTCCTTGAAGCGCAGCAGCGGACCGGGAAAACCGCCGTTGTAGGTCGGCGTGGAGACGATGCGGCCCGGCGCCAGTTCCACCAGGCCGACACCGATGTCGATGCGGTAGTCGGCACGGGGAGCGCCCGCCGGCGTGCCGGTCGCCTGCGGCGCAGCGGCACGCGTCAATCCGGGCAGGCCGGCGGCCAGCGTCGCGACGCCGGTGGATTTCAGAAAATCACGGCGGTCCATCCCATCACTCCATTCGTTCGGTGGTGTTGTGCGCCGGCGGCACCCAGCGCAGCAGAAAGTCGGCCCACACCAGCGCCACCAGGTAGGACACCACTACCTCGCTGGGCCAGTGCGCCCCCAATACGACGCGCGCGCCGAAGCCGGCCACCAGCAGCACGATGCCGATAGTTAGTGCCGCGACCCGTGTGCCGCCGCGCGCCCGTGCCGCGCCCAGCAGCGCCAGGTAACCGAAGGTGGCGCCATAGATCAGCGCGAAGGTGGACGGAAACGACGATCCCGGCGGATGGCCGCCGACGACGTGAATCAGGCTCGGGTCGGGACGCGGCTTGAAGATCACCAGTCGCAGCAGCTTGTCGAGGATCCACATGCCGACGAAGCTGGCGATGGCCAACAGCCCGCCGCGCGCGTTCACCCACCAGGCGCCGAGTGCTATCACGATTGCCAGTACCACGAACTCGCGCGGCGCCTCTGCGGTGTGCGACAGCCACTGCGCCCAACCGGGACCGGCGAGAAGCAGCGCCTGGATCGCACGCGCCAGCGGCACATCGCCGGGCCACGGCATCGGGCCGACGCCGATTGCGATGGTGAGCGCCACCGCCAGCAGCGCACAGGCAATCAACAGCCACCGCGTGCGGCGCGGAGCGGACCACACGCGTGCGGCGCGGTCGTCGGCATCGGCTTCGGTTTCAGTGGAGGCGGGATTCATTGGCAAACGTCCTTTGGCAGACGCGACGGCCTCAGGTTATGGTATCTGTTATCGATCTACAATATCGATAACTGATATCAGTATGATTTCCGCTTAACGGCAGGCCGCGGTGGGCCATGCCGGGGATGTTCTTCGAGTACTTCGTTGACCAGCTCACGAATGCGGGCCCTGGCCTCACCCAGCGCCTCGCGTCCGGCGGCGGTGGCGGTGTAGTATTTGCGCCGCTTGCCGGCCACCACCTGCTCGCGATGGTTCAACAGGCCTTCCTGCTCCAGGCCGTGCAGAATCGGGTACAGCGTGCCGGGCGAAAGCTGATAGCCGTGCTCGGCCAGCTCCTCGATCAGCCACGCGCCATAGATCGGTTGCTCCGCGGCGTGGTGCAGGATGTGGACCTTGACGAAGCCGAGCAGAAAGTCGCGGATCATTGTTATCGTGTGCTGATACCAGACCCGTCCAGCGTAGTCGATCCATGTCCGGCCCACCAGCACAAACCATCGGCGCAACGCGCCCTGCGCCAGGCGCGTCCGAGTCATCCGACGCGGTCGAACCGCTGATCGAAGTGCGCGGCGCAGCCTTTGACATCGACGGCCGAACGCTGTGGCGCGATCTCGATTTCACGCTGGGCGTGGGCGAGCGGCTCGGCATCACCGGGCCGTCGGGCAGCGGCAAGACCGTGTTGTTGCGCACGCTCGCCGGCCTGGAGCTGCTGCAGCGGGGCGAGCTTGTCTTCGACGGCCGTTCCATCGCCGACTGGCCGATGCCGCAGTACCGTGCCCGGGTGACCTATCTGCCGCAGCGTCCGATGCTGCGCGAGGGCAGCGTGGAGGCGGCGTTGCGCGCGCCGTTCGCGTTTCGAGCGCGCCGCGGCGCGTCGTTTCCGGCCGAGCGCGCCCGCATGCTGTTGACGGCGCTGGGGCGCGAGGAGTGCTTCCTGCGGCAGCGCTGCGAACGCTTGTCCGGCGGCGAGGCACAGATCGTGGCATTGCTGCGCGCGCTGTTGATCGAGCCCACCGTGCTGCTGCTGGACGAGCCGACCGCCTCGCTGGACGCCGCCGCGGTCACGGCGATCGAACGGCTGGTCGCGCGCTGGCTGGCCGAGCAGGCGGGTCGCGCCTGCATCTGGACCAGCCACGACCGCGCGCAGTTGCAGCGCACCTGCGATCGTCTGCTGCCGCTGGAGCCGGCCGCATGAAGCCCGACTACATCAACCTCGGCAACACGCAGCTCGGCCTGGCTGCGCTGTTGCTGCTGGTCAACCTGGCGATCTCGGTGTGGCTGCGCCTGGGGCTGGCGCGCAGCCTGCTGGTGGCCAGCGTGCGCATGGCGGTGCAGTTGCTGCTGGTCGGCTTCATCCTCGAGGCCATCTTCGCGCTGCAGACGCCGCTGCCGGTGGTCGGTATCGGCCTGGTGATGGCAGCGCTGGCCGGCGTCGCCGCAGTACGCCGCACCAAGCGACGTTTCCCCGGCATGTACTGGAACAGCCTGCTGTCGGTGCTGGGTGCGGCGTTCGTGGTCACCGGCGCGGCGCTGGGCGGCATCATCAACGTGCACCCGTGGTTCGCGCCGCAGTACGCCATCCCGCTGCTGGGCATGGTGCTGGGCAACCTGCTGACCGGTGTGTCGCTGGCGCTGGACCGCTTCATGGAGGGCGTGGCGCGCGAGGCCGGCGTGATCGAGGCCGACCTGGCGCTGGGCGCGTCACGCTGGGAGGCCGCACACCCGTTGCTGGTCGAGGCGCTGCGCACCGCGATGATCCCGACCATCAACGCGATGATGGTGATGGGTGTGGTGAGCCTGCCGGGGATGATGACCGGACAGATGCTGGCGGGCGCCTCGCCGACCGCGGCGGTGCGCTACCAGATCGTCATCATGCTCATGATCGCCGCCGCCACCGCACTAGCCTGCTTTATTCATGACGTTTACCGCCGAGTGGCAATTCGCGCACATTTGGCGCCATGGTGATGCCGTTTTACGTGTAGCGCGGCGTGCTGATGCCGTGTTCGGGCGTTGCCTTGCCGTGGCG
>Ga0256829_1000334_pt1 | contig 51016 bp, 55 predicted proteins | sample 131447metaG_FD_185979 | JGI IMG/M metagenome (GOLD analysis project Ga0256829, IMG submission 185979) | Hydrothermal vent microbial communities from Lau Basin, Pacific Ocean - 131-447 | ecosystem: Environmental > Aquatic > Marine > Hydrothermal vents | place: Pacific Ocean: Lau Basin | collected...
ACAAAAGCTCATCCACTGACACCCGTTTTCACAAAATCATCGCCATGTAGTGCCACTCGGCGATTTTCTTTGCACCAACTGACTGAATTGCAAGCTACTTTCAGAGGGGGTGACAAAGATGGGTTAACAGCCCGAGATCACCCCTCCTTTTTTTCGAACCGCTGTTTGGCAGGAATTTGCGCAGAATACGGATCAGCCTGGAACGATTTTAGCCCACAAATCATGCGCGTCGGCATCAATCACCTCGACATTCAAAAAATCACCCGGCCGTGCATTGCATGCCCCATCAACGAAAACCAGCCCGTCGATTTCCGGTGCATCGGAAATACTGCGCGCCGTCGCGCCCGCTTCACCAACCTCATCGACCAGCACCTGCAATCGCCGCCCGATCTTGCCTTGTAGACGCGCCGCACTGATCTCGGCTTGGCGCGCCATGAAGCGTTCTAGGCGTTCTTGCTTGACCGCTTCGGGCACTGCGCCAGGCAGCGCGTTGGCCGCCGCTCCTTCGACCGGCGAGTAAGCAAAGGCGCCGACCCGGTCAAGCATCGCTTCCTCGATAAACTCCAGAAGCAATTCGAAATCCTCTTCAGTTTCTCCAGGAAAACCGACAATGAACGTACTGCGCAGCGTGAGGTCAGGACATTGCGCGCGCCAGCGTTGAATTCGCTCCAGCACTTTCTCGGCGGCGGCCGGGCGGCGCATGGCCTTGAGGATACGGGGGCTGCCGTGCTGTAAGGGCATGTCGAGATAGGACAAAATTTTGCCTTCGGCCATCAAGGGGATTAATGCATCGACATGGGGATAGGGATAGACATAATGCAATCGCACCCATGCGCCTAGTTCACCCAGCGCCTCGGCCAGGGTTTGTATGTTGGATTTGAGCGGCCGCCCCCGCCAGAAGCCGGTGCGGTAACCCTCATCGACCCCATAAGCCGAAGTATCCTGAGCGATGATCAAAAGCTCCCGCACTCCGGCTTTTACAAGATTTTCAGCCTCATCCATGACCTCGCCGATCGGCCGACTGACCAGATCTCCGCGCATGCCGGGGATGATGCAAAAAGTGCAGCGGTGATTGCACCCTTCCGAGATTTTCAGGTAAGCATAATGTCTGGGTGTGAGCTTGACGCCTTGGGAAGGCACTAGGCTGGCGTAGGGATCATGCGGCGGTGGCAGGTGTTCATGAATGGCGCACATGACTTCTTCATAGGCATGTGGCCCGGTGACGGCCAAGACCGATGGATGGGTTTTGCGTATGCGCCCATCGTCCGCGCCCAGGCATCCGGTGACGATAACGCGGCCGTTTTGAGAAAGTGCCTCGCCGATTGCATCCAGAGACTCCTCCACCGCGGCATCAATGAACCCGCAAGTATTGACCACCACCAGATCGGCATCTTGGTAACTCGACACGACCCGATACCCCTCGGCGCGGATCTGGGTGAGTATGCGTTCGGAATCGACCAGTGCTTTGGGACATCCCAAAGAAACCCATCCAATGCTTGCTACTGTCGTCATACGCTTTCGTCAGTACCTGTTCACACCATTGAATCATGCGCCATGGAACGCATGCCATGCATTGAGAAGATCTATCAAAACCATCCTTACCAAGCGGTAAGGGACACTCTTGGGCACAGAGATTAATCTAATGTCGAATATTTCATCACATTAGGAGATTTGCTATGGGACTACGCTTTGAATCGAATCCGTCCATCGAATCGCGCCCCAGCCTGCTTCTGCGCATGTTGCATTGGTCGGTCGCCTTGCTGGTGATTTTCCAGGGCCTTCTGGGTTTCGCCAATCTTCATGTCGCCTGGTTCTATGAACAAAGAGCCACCACCATTGCTCTGCATGAAGAGGTTGGCGTGCTGATACTGTTGCTGACGGTGACCATGCTCGCTCTGCGCTGGGTAGAAGGGCGACGCTCTGGTCATGGCTTGGATCCCATGCAAACGCGGCTCGCTGCCTTGATGCACGCCGCATTGTATTTCCTGATTCTGAGCGAAAGCCTATTCGGCATCTGGATCGTCGGCCTGCTCGGCCACCCCCTGACTTTTTTCCTGTGGCATGTTTCCTTGCCCGTATTGCCCAATCCTCGAGCCGTTTTCGAAGGCGGGCTGATGCAAGTCCACGCCGCGATTGCCGCTGCCTTGGCGTCCGCCGCTGTTTTACATGCCTTGGCCGCCTTGCACCATCACTACATATTGGGTGACGATGTGCTGCGACGGATGCTGCCTTGGAACAAACTGACCCGCCGGGTCATGGCCTCACGCTAAGCTGAATCACCCCTACGTCCGCCGCTGTAAGCCGATAACATGCTGATTACAATAATGTTGTCGTCAGCATACTTTCACCCTCGATGCTTATAGACGACTCTCGGCGCATCATTCCGATCGATTTCTGGAATGCAGGCGTTCTTCTTCCTCGGCGGCCTTGTCAAGTTCCTCTTCCATGGCTTCTGCGTCCATGGATTCATCATTCGCCTCCTGAGCCTCCCTGGCTTTGCTGCGTCGGTAAACTACTCTGGAAGCGATGACCCCCGCCTCGAACAGCACGATCAGCGGAATCGCAAGAGAAACCTGTGAAAGCACGTCCGGTGGTGTAATCAGCATGGCCACCACGAATGCACCAACGATCACATAAGGGCGCGCTTTTACCAGCTTGTCAGGCGTGACCACGCCCATCGCCGTCAGCAACACCACCGCCACCGGCACCTCGAAAGCGGCACCGAAGGCCAGAAACATATTGGTTACGAAACCCAGATAGGCCCCGATGTCGGTCATGATCTTGACGCCCGCAGGAGAAGCATGGGCGAAAAACCGGAACATCATCGGAAACACAATGAAATAAGCAAATGCCATGCCCGTATAGAACAGAACGATGCTCGATATCAGCAGAGGCAGCGCCATGCGCTTTTCATGACGGTAGAGCCCAGGGGCGATGAATGCCCACACCTGATACAGCAGATAAGGCACCGTAATGACGATGGAAAGCAAGAAGACCAGCTTGATCGGAACGATAAACGGGGAAGCCACGTCGATAGCGATCATGCTGTCACCGTGGGGCAACTGTGACATCAAGGGGCCCGCCAACCACTCATAGAACCGATTGGCGAAAGGTGAAAGGGCGATAAACACGACCAGCACCGCAGCTATTGATCGCAGCAAACGCGAACGCAACTCAATCAGGTGCTCCATCAAACCAGACAGGCCGGAAGATTCATCTTCTTCAGGCGCCTGTTGGTGCTGGTTTTGGGTTTTATCGTTCATAGGTCCGGGTTACTGGAAAATCCAAAGGGATGACAAGAACCAATGGAAAAGTCATTGTTGGGGAATCTCAGGAAGCAGCGCGGGGTTTGTCGTGGCGCGCCTCTTGAGATTCTTTTGCGGAGGTGGCCGATGCGGCTGAGTCTTTTTCTTGCTCATCGGGATGAAGGGTTTCCGGGAAAGAATTTGACGAAGGGAAATCGCCCGTCTCACCCTTGTTTCGATCTACAAGCGCTTGTTCGGCTTGTTCACCCGTCGCCTTGACTTCCTGATCGATATCTTCGATCTCTTTGTTGACCTGGGTACGGGTGTCCTTGAGCATATCGCGCAACTCACGGATCTCTTCTTCCTGCTTGCTGAGCATGCTGCGAAATTCTTCGGCATTGAGTTCGCGTTCGATCTCGGATCGAACGGTATTGGCGTAACGCCTGAGCTTGGCTATCCAGTAACCGGCCTTTCGCGCCAGTTCAGGCAAGCGTTCCGGCCCAAACACGATCAAGGCAACGATAAAGATGAGCAGCAGCTCGGTGAAACCGGAGTCAAACATCTACCGCCTCCGCGGCTCGCGCGAGCGACTCATGTCTTGTGATTGGCGTCGTCTTTTTCGTGCGTTTCGGACTTGGCGTCGAACACGCGCGCTTTGCTGTCGTCAGTGATCTGCTCAGGCGGCTCGTTTTTCTTGACCGCATCGTCTTCATCCTGCATGGCTTTCTTGAAGCTCTTTACTGCAGACCCGAGATCACCGCCCACATTGCGCAGTTTTTTCGTGCCAAATACCAGCACGACCACCAACAACAACACCAACCATTCATATCCACCAGGAATCATCACTATTCTCCATATTCGCTCGCGGGTCGCGCATTCCGCCCCGTACTCCTTAACTATTTACAGCCTTTCCCAACAAGACTGCCCGTTTTGCTTCGCCGAGCTTTTTCCTCGAGACCGGAAACCCCCATGCGGCGGGACAATTCTGCCAACACATCATCTGGACCCAAGTCTTCCTCGGCCAGGAGGATCAAAGTATGAAACCAAAGATCGGCCACCTCGTAAACAAGCTTTTCTGGCACACCATCCTTGGCCGCCATGACCGTTTCCGTAGCTTCCTCCCCAACCTTCTTCAAAATGGCGTCGAGCCCCTTGGCATACAGGCCAGCGACGTAGGATTCATCCGCCGAAGCCGTTTTGCGACTTTCCAATACATCCGCCAAGCGCCGCAATACGTCATTTTCCATAGATTGCCTCCGGCGGCTTCAAAACGGGCTCCACGCTTTGCCAAAGCGAATTCTCCAATCGCCTGTAGAAGCACCGGTGACGGCCGGTATGACAGGCGATCCCGCCTTGCTGGCGTACGCTCAGCAGCAGGGCATCGCCGTCACAATCGAGGCGAATATCCTCCACAATCTGCACATGGCCGGAAGTTTCACCCTTGTGCCAGAGACGCTTTCGGGAACGCGACCAGTAAACCGCTTCGCCCCGCTCGACCGTACGCGCGAGCGCTTCGCGGTTCATCCATGCCAGCATCAAAACCTGGCCACTGTCGGCATCTTGAGTTATGACGGGCACCAAACCCTCTGTATTCCATGCAATGGCATCGAGAAAACCGGAAGAAACGTTCGCCTCGCCGCGCTTGCTGGATTTCATTGAATTCGATTCGGCCATATTAATGAGCATACCACGCAGCTGGATCAGTCGCGCACTTCAATACCGTGGAAGGCCATGCAGGCCTTGGCTTCGCTCACAGTATACTCGCCGAAATGAAAGATGCTTGCCGCAAGCACGGCATCCGCACCGCCTTCCAGCACGCCTTCGACCAGATGCTGCAGGTTTCCCACCCCACCCGAGGCAATCAGAGGCACGTTGACCGATTCATTCACGGCCTGCATCAAAGCCAGATCGAAACCTTCCCGGGTTCCATCCCGATCCATGCTTGTCACCAGGAGCTCACCCGCTCCGTATGCGGCCATGCGCTGTGACCATTCGAGCACATCAATGCCCGTGGCGCGGCGTCCGCCATGGGTGAAAACATCCCAGCGACCAGGCGCTTCAAAAGCGACTTTTTTGGCGTCGATGGCCACAACAATACATTGACTGCCGAAGCGTGCTGCAGCTTCGGCGACGAATTCGGGCCGGGCCACAGCGGCCGTGTTAATTGCGACCTTGTCCGCACCGGCATTGAGAAGACGCCTGATATCTTCCAGCGTGCGCACACCGCCGCCCACGGTCAACGGGATGAACACCTGGGCAGCGACTGCTTCCACCACATGGGCCATCGTATCCCGTTCTTCGCTACTGGCTGTAATATCGAGGAAGGTGATCTCATCTGCTCCCTGCTCGTAATACCGGCGGGCGATCTCTACCGGATCGCCGGCATCGCGAATATCGACGAAGCGCACGCCCTTGACCACGCGGCCGGCATCGACATCCAGGCAGGGAATGATGCGTTTTGCAAGCGCCATGGTCAGCGTCCCTAGCAGAACTCGTCAGAGAATTTTTGTGCCGCGGCGAAATCCAGCGTCCCCTCGTACAAGGCTCGACCGATAATCACGCCGGACACGCCTTCTTCCTCGACGGCGCACAAGGCTTCTATGTCAGCCAGCTTGCCTACGCCGCCTGAGGCAATTACCGGCACATTGACTGCCTGGGCCAGTCGCACCGTGGCATCCACATTCGGCCCACTGAGCATGCCATCGCGACTGATGTCGGTATAAATGATAGCGGCCACGCCATCGTCCTCGAAGCGCTTGGCCAGGTCGATCACGTCATGATTGGAAAGCTTGGACCAGCCATCGATAGCCACCTTGCCGTCGCGGGCATCAAGGCCGACGATGATATGGCCGGGAAAATCCAGGCATAGATCGTTGACAAAGTGGGGCGTCGCCACGGCTTTAGTGCCGATGATGACATACTGTACGCCGGCATCGAGATAGGATTGCGCGGTTTCTTCGTCGCGCACCCCACCTCCCACCTGTATGGGCAATTCTGGAAATGCCCTTGCGATGGCTTCCACCACTTTTGCATTGCGCCGGCCGCCGGCCAAGGCCCCGTCCAGATCGACCAAGTGCAGCCTACGGGCGCCAGCTTCTACCCACTGGGCAGCCATGGCGACCGGATCTTCTGAAAAGACGGTCGCATCATCCATGCGGCCTTGGCGCAAACGCACGCAACGCCCGTCCTTGATGTCGATGGCGGGTATCAACAACATGACGCTATTCCTCTCTCCTGGGTAGCCGTTAAGGTAAAAATCAACCGGCGGAGCCATCCCAGCGGGCAAAATTTGCCAGCAGGCGCAGACCGGCTTCGGCGCTTTTTTCTGGATGACATTGAATGGCGAATACATTTTCGTGCGCCAAGGTGGAGCAAAAAGGCAGCACATAATTCGTGGTTCCTGCGATGAGCACATGATCCGTGGGATCGACATAGTAACTATGAACAAAATAGAAGCGGGCGCCAGATTCGATGCCTCGCCAAAGCGGATGAACTCGTGTTTGCTCCACGCGATTCCATCCCATATGAGGAATCTTGAGGCGGCTGCCGTCTCGAGGATCACGGGGAGATTCACCGAAATGGCGCACCTCGCCCGCATAGAGGCCGAGGCATTCAATGCCGCCGTTTTCCTCGCTGCGCTCCATCAGAACCTGCATTCCCATGCACACGCCGAGGAAGGGTTTCGTTCTGAATGCCTCACGCACCGCTTCCTCGAGGCCGTGCGCCCGCAGTTCCCGCATACAGTCCCGGGCCGCGCCCTGGCCTGGGAAAATCACGCGGTCCGCGGCCAAGACAGCTTCAGGATCCGAAGTCACCAAGATACGATCTCCGGGAGGCGCGACTTGCCTCAGAGCATTTTCTACCGAACGCAAATTACCCATTGCGTAATCAATGATTGCCAATTCAGCCATGCTTGCAAAACTTCAGTATTCTTCGTCGCAGAAATTTCGTGACTGCCATCCCGCACCTCAAAGCGCGCCCTTGGTGGAGGGAAGCTGATCCGACCCTCGCGGGTCGGGCTCCGCTGCTGCTCGCAAGGCGCGTCCTAGCGCCTTGAATACGGTTTCCGCGATATGATGGGCGTTACGGCCTCGCAGGCCATCGACATGCAGCGTCATGCGCGCATGATTGACCAGCGCCTGCAGGAATTCGTGAATGAGATCGGTATCGAAGCCACCCACGCTGGCGCGCCGGTAATCAACTTTATGGACCAAACCGGGGCGACCGGAAAAATCGACCACCACCCGCGACAGCGCCTCGTCCAGCGGGACATAGGCGTGCCCGTAGCGGCGAATGCCTCGCTTGTCTCCCAGAGCTTCCGCCAACGCCAGTCCCATCCCGATACCGACATCCTCCACGGTGTGGTGGGCATCCACATGCAAGTCACCCTCGGCTTCGATCGTCAAATCGATCAAACCATGGCGCCCCACCTGATCGAGCATGTGATCGAAAAACGGGATGCCCGTTGTGATGCGCGTCGTTCCCTGTCCATCGAGGTTCAACTGCACATTGACGCGGGTTTCCAGGGTCTGTCGTTTGACTGCTGCGATACGCTGGGACATGATTAAAAAACAGCTTAATTGGAGTTTGAGAATAGCATATCTGGCATCTTCTGAAAGCCATCTAGAATACAACCTGTATGGTTCTTTTATGCTTTACTTATGAGCAAGCCTGGATCATGAACGGGTGAAAAGGCGCATCAATCGCCCCATGCCAGATAAATCCCGCCTGCAACCCGCGAGATAACATGAACGAAGAGAAAGTCATCACCCTGAACAGCCTTGCCAAAGCCTGCGCCGACTGCCACCTGCAGGACGTATGTCTGCCCATAGGGATTTCCCGGAAGGATATGCAACGGCTTGACGACATCATAAAACGCAAACGCCCACTGCCGGCTGGCCAGGCTCTCTTCCGCCAAGGAGAAGATTTTCGCGCCCTATACGCCATTCGCTCGGGTTCATTCAAAAGCGTTGTTTACGAAAATAATGGCCGAGAAAGCATTAATGCATTCCATTTCCCAGGAGAGATCCTCGGCCTTGACTCTATCAGTGAAAGAAGCTGCCCGAGCTCGGCCATCTCTCTGGAAACCAGCAGCGTGTGCGAACTTCCCTTTGAAGAGCTCGAAGAACTCGCTCAACATATTAAAGGGCTGCAACATCAACTGCTACGCATCATGAGTCGTGAGATCAAAGCCGAGGACGCTTTCTTGCGCTCGCTTACGCATCGCAGCGCCGATCAGCGTCTTGCCAGTTTCATCATCAACCTGGCAGAGCGCCGAGGCAACCACGGCTATTCCAACCACGAATTCAAGCTCGCCATGTCTCGTAGCGATATCGCCAATTATCTTGGCCTCGCCGTGGAAACCATAAGCCGACTTTTCACGCGTTTTCAAAACGAGGGACTACTGGAAATACGGCGAAAAAAACTCAAGATATTAAAACCGGAAGCCCTGATGGTAACGGCAAGAACCGGATCCGATAGCGACAAGCCGGATTCGAATCTGGCAAAGTAACCCGAAGAGTTCGTTTAACAGGGTGGAATCACTGTAGAGGCTGCATCCGGCATCATTCCTGGGGAACCGTCCTCAGCCAGAATGTCACTGGCCCATCGTTGACCAGCTCGACCTGCATGTGCGCGCCGAAGCGGCCGCTCGCGACGGCTGGATGCTTCCTGCGCGCCTGACGAAGAAAACCATCGAAAAGCTCACGCCCCACTTTTGGATCGGCGGCGGGCTCGAACGATGGGCGCAAACCCTTGCGCGTATCCGCAGCGAGCGTAAATTGCGGCACGATCAGCAAGTCACCGCCAACATCGGCAAGCGCGAGGTTCATTCTGCCTCGCGCATCAGGGAAAATACGGTATTTCAGCACCCGTTCGAGCAATTTTTCGGCTTCCCGATCGCTGTCGCCGCGCTCGATGCCCAGGAAAACCAACAGTCCGCTACTGACCCGCGCGATGACTTCGCCCTCCACACGCACAGCGGCGCTGCTGACCCGTTGCAGCAATGCGATCATGCGTAACGATCCGCCAACTCGCGAGTCGCCCGAATCAGTGCTTCGACAATGCCAGGCTCACTGGCCGAATGCCCTGCATCCCCGATGACCTCGAAGTGAGCCTCCGGCCAGACCCGATGCAGGGCCCAAGCCTGATCCAGAGAACAAATGACATCGTAACGGCCATGGATGATATAACCGGGAATACCACTAAGACGCGATGCATTCCTGAGCAATTGCTCAGGCTGAAGGAAGGCCTTGTTGATGAAATAATGGTTTTCGATGCGAGCCAGGGACAACGCCACATGGGGATCGATGAAATGCTCTTCCACGGACCGATTTGGCAGCAACGAGGCGGTTCGCCCCTCCCATCGCGCCCAGGCGCGCGCGGCCGCCATTCTTGCAATCTCGTCGTCGCCCGTCAGACGCCGATGGTAGGCGGCAAGCACATCGTCACGCTCGGCCTCTGGAACAAGGGCGATGAAGTCCTCCCAGTAATCTGGGAACAGGCGGTTAGCTCCCTCCTGGTAAAACCAGGCGATGTCTTGAGGGCGGCACAAGAAAATGCCGCGCAAAACCAATCCAAGCACCCGTTCGGGATGGGTTTGGGCATAAGCGAGGCCCAAGGTCGAGCCCCATGAGCCGCCGAAAACGACCCAGCGATCGATATTCAGTGCCTGGCGAACCTGCTCGATGTCCTCTATCAATGCCTGGGTGGTGTTCCGTTCCAGCGAGGCGTGGGGGACCGAACGGCCACTGCCGCGCTGATCGAACAAAACAATATGATAACGCTCGGGATCGAAAAAGCGCCGGTGCCAAGGCTCACAACCAGCGCCGGGCCCGCCGTGCAGGAACACGACGGGCAACCCGCCTGAGCGCCCACTCTCTTCGACATGCAAGGTATGCAAATCATCCACGGCCAGCATGCGGCTACGAAACGGTAAAATCTCAGGGTAAAGCTCGAATTTGCTCATATCGGAAAATCCCCTATTTCCATATTTCCAGTGCATCCCGTCATGCATACCTCTGCCTGCCTGCGAGGCAGAACTTTTTGCTTACAGGAACCATTGATCGCACCGCAACGGCAGCACATTGATTGAGTTTTGAGCTGGCTCCATGATGCATGGCGTTTCGGTGTTTCCATTGTAAACTTGCCTGTATGAATTACGCTGCCCATCCTCCCAAATCCCTCACCCGCCTTGTCGGGCGTGCCATCGCCGATTACAGCATGATTCGCGCCGGCGATCGCGTGCTGCTCGGATTGTCAGGTGGCAAGGATTCGCTGAGCTTACTGATGATCCTTATGCACTTCCAGCGGCATGCGCCCATCGGCTTCGAATTAGGCGCGGTGACGGTGGATCCCCAATCGCCGGACTTCGATCCCAGCCCTCTGATCCCGTGGATGGAGCATCTGGGCGTTCCGTACTTTTACCAGCGGGAAGCCATTCTCGATCTGGCGGACAAGCATATGGACAAGGATTCTTACTGCGCCTTCTGCGCACGCATGAAACGCGGGGTGATGTATGCCACCGCCCGGCGCGAAGGGTATAACGTAATCGCCTTGGCGCAGCACCTAGACGATCTCGCCGAAAGTTTTCTCATGTCTGCTTTCCATGGGGGGCGCCTGAACACCATGAAGGCGCACTATCGTATCGATGCTGGTGATCTACGCGTAATCCGCCCGCTGGTGTATGTGCGCGAGCGGCAGACAAGCGATTTCGCTGCCAGCGCAAACCTCCCGGTAATCCCTGAAAGCTGTCCGGCCTGTTTTGCCATGCCCACCCAGCGGGAGCGCATGAAACAGCTCCTGGCGCGTGAGGAAAGCGCCCATCCACGCCTGTTCGGAAGCCTGCTCTCGGCCATGAAGCCATTGATGGCCAAAGGCCTGCCGGAAGAATGAAACTCGGTACCGCCTTCACGAGCCGCCTAGTGCGGCTGCTGTTGCCCCTCTTCGGCCACCTGCCGTGGCGCGTCAATCAGACAATAGGGGGCTCGGCAGGCATGTTACTGTGGTGGCTGTCACCCAAACTCAGGCGCCTCACCTTGGCTAATCTGAAAACCTGCTTTCCCGATGCCGATGCCCGCTGGCTGCGGCGGACGGGGCGGCGCAGCCTCATCGAGAGCGCGCGCGCCATGACCGAAGCGCCATGGCTGTGGCGGCAATCGAAAAGCACGCTGAGATCGATGCTCAGATACGGCGACAATGCGCAATTGTTGCAGATCGTCGGCTCTCGCGGTGAAGCCATCATTGCCACGCCTCATCTGGGCAGTTGGGAATTCGCTGGCCTCTGCCTGGCCATCCTGCGTCCCACCACTGCCCTTTACCGCCCTCCACGCATGGCTTCCCTCGATGCCATGATCAGAAGGTCGCGCACGCACACCGGCTCTCGCCTCGTCCCAACCACCGCCGCCGGCGTTCGCGCGCTCTATCAGGCCCTGGAACACGGCGAGGTCGTCGGCTTGCTGCCCGACCAAACCCCCAAGGGCAACGGCGGAGTATTCGCACCGTTCTTTGGCCAACCGGCTTATACCATGCGCTTGTTGTCGAATCTTGCCAGGCCGCGTCGAACGCCTGTAGTTTTGGCATTTTGCGAGCGATTGCAGGGCGAGCGCGCCTATCGGGTGCATGCCGTTCGTGCGGGTGATGCCATCTACTCGGAGGACCCTGCGAAAGCCGCCGCCGAACTCAATCGCTGCGTGGAAACCCTGATAAGACGCAGCCCAGAACAATATCTGTGGAGCTACCGGCGCTTCTCACGCCGGCCACCCGAATAGACAGCGCCTCTAGCAAGCGGAAATTCGATCAAACGGACAATTCACAATTCGCCGGCGCTTTCTATCACTCGCGATATGAGGCCGTATTCCATAGCCTGCTCGGTATCCATCCAGTAATCGCGCTCGATATCTTTGGCCACACGCTCGATCGGTTGGCCGGTGCGCTCGGCGATCACGCGGGCGAGGCGCTCACGCATCTTGATGATCTGCTCCGCCTGGATAGCGATGTCAGTCGCCTGGCCGCCTGCCCCTCCAGCGGGCTGATGGATGAGAAAACGGGTATTGGGCAAACATAGGCGACGCGCCTTTTCCCCCGCGAGGAAAATATGTGCGGCCGCGCTACCCACCCATCCCGTCCCCACCATCGTCACTGGAGAACTCACGAAGCGTATCATGTCGTGAATGGCATCTCCCGACTCCACATGTCCACCGGGCGAGGAAACAAAAATCGTGACCGGATCATGGGACTGGGCATCCAGCGCCAACAGACGCCGACAGACGGCGCGGGCCTGGGCGTCGTCGATTTCACCGAATATCAGCACTTGCCTGGATTTAAACAGCAGCTGCTCCTCCATAGGCATCTCGCGTTTTTCTTCGCTTGCCACTTCTTCTGAAGATGTTTCCAACTTACCTGCCATTTTTTTCTCCTGTGTCTTATCCATCATCTTAAAAACTTAAAGGCGGCCTGTGGACGTGAGAAGCACTCTCAATGCGGGTCTCCCGCCCGGCGTTGTAGCCGACGCACGAAAACTTCCATCTCGCGGCTTGCTTGTATATCGCCGCGCTCTTTAGCTACCCCAATACCCGCTTGCCGAGCTTCCAGGGCGGCTTTTTCATCGCCTGAATCCAGAAGCGCCCGGCCCAGCAGTTTCCAGGCCGCAGAATAGTGGGGATCCTGATCCAGGGCGGCGCGCAAATGAACAGCTGCTTCCAGGAACCTGCCATGCTTGAGCATGAGTCCGCCCAGAGAAAATCGCAGTAAGGCGTTATCCTGACCTGCCGCCAACATTCGTTCAAATTGTTCTATTTTATCCATGCGTATGCCCGTTACGTTGAAATACGCCATAAGCCTCGTCGCGCAACCCCTTGCCGAGGTCGCCAAGCCGGCCTTCTTCTCGGTAAACGATGAGCCGCAAAGAAGAGAACAGTTCTGACAGCTCGTTCACACCCAGCCGATACTCACGTCGCCTAGGCCCTTTTTCAGGGTGGACGGCCTCACGAACGAAGGTTTGATAATACAACAAGCCGCCACAGCGCAAGGCGGCAGCGAGCGCCGGCGCCAGAGATCGCTCCAGGAAGCGGCTGACGACGATCACATCCCAGCTTTCGGGCGCGGGAGGCAAATGGACAACGTCTCTCACCTCGGCGGTGATATCCAGGTTCTCCTTGGCGCTCGCCTCGCGCACCCTGGCGATGGCCTGGGGCGAGCGATCCCAGGCTCTCACTTTCAAGCCCTGCTTGGCCAGCAACAGAGCATTACCTCCCAAGCCGCAAGCCAAGTCCAGCGCCTCCCCTTGGAAGGGTAGCAAATGGGCGAAATCCTCCAGTACACGGGCGGGTTCGACTCGAAGTGTGAGATCGGCGTAGCGCTTGTCCCAGTCTGACATCAGCTGCGCCAATACATCGGTGTAAATATGACCAGGAAGGTAAAGATCTCCAAGCGGCCGACGAGCATGGAAACGGAACAGATCCAGGTGGCCGCCTGGCTAATGTGCGCGAAGTTGGCCCCGACCTGGCCAAGCCCGGCGCCCATGTTGTTCAAACAGGCGGAAACGGCGGCAAAAGAACTATACCAGTTCATGCCCGCGGCCATCAGGGCCAGCATGAAGAATAGATACACCAGAATATAGGCCGCCAGGAATCCCCAGATGGCGCTGACCACACGCTGGGGAAGAACGATATCATCCAGCTTGACAGGGATCTCGGCGCGCGGATGAAGGATGCGGCGGAACTCGCGGAAGCTCTGTTTGACCACAAGATAGACGCGCACCACCTTCATGCCTCCTGCCGTCGAGCCGGCGCTGCCGCCGATGATGGCGAGCATCATCAACAAGGTAGGCAGATACAAAGGCCAGGTACCGAAATTGGCGCTGGTAAAACCAGTACAGGTGATCACGGTGAGCACTTGGAAGGCACCATAGTTCAGAGCCGCGCCCAATGTGGAATAAGTATGGGTGAACAACAGCGTGAAACTCACCACCACGATGCTGACGGCAACGAAAGCCGTATACCAGCGGGCTTCCGCATCCGCCCAATAGACACTCAGGCGTCCCTTGCGCAAGGCCATATAATGTAAAGCGAAATTCATTCCCGAAAGGAACATGAATACATCGGCGATGCCGCTGATCGCGGGACTGTTCCAATAGGCGAAACTTGAATTGTGAGTGGCAAAACCACCAGTCGCCATGGTCGCAAAAGCCTGGCAGACAGCGTCATAAAACGTCATTCCAGCGGCCCAGAAGGCAAGTATGTTGACCACGGTCATGCCGACGTAGATCAACCAGAGTGCGCGCGCCGTGTCGGCGATCCTGGGGGTGAGTTTTTCATCCTTGAAGGGGCCGGGCGTTTCCGCCTTGAACATCTGCGAGCCGCCTACGCGTAACAACGGCAGAATCGCGATTGCGAGCACAATCAAGCCCATGCCGCCAAGCCAGTTGAGCTGCGCGCGATAATAGAGAATTGACTTGGGGACCGCATTCACATCGACAATGGTGGTGGCTCCGGTGGTGGTGAAACCGGATACCGCTTCGAACACAGCGTCCGCGAAATTCAGATGTGGGCTGAAATGAAATGGCAGCGAGCTGGCTGCCGAGAGCACGACCCAGTAGAGAGTGACCAAAAGAAAGCCGTCACGACCCCGCAATTCATGGGTCGTATGGCGCACCGGCAGCCACATGACCAAACCAAGCGCCAATGTAACCAGAAATCCCTCAACGAAATGGATAGCCTGCCCGTCGTGGTAGATTAATGAAACCACTGCGGGCACCAACATGGTGAAACTGTAAGCGGCCACCAGAATGCCAAGCACACGCGAAACGGCCGCCAGCCTAGGCATTTCTCAGCGTCTCCAGAAGCCAGGGGTAAACAACACCAAGGGCGTGAACACCTCCAACCGCCCGAAGAGCATTGCCAGGCACAGCAGCCACTTTGCGGCCGGATTGATATGGGCATAGTTCTCACCCACCGCACCCAGACCCGGCCCCAAGTTGTTCATGCAGGCGGCCACGGCGGAAAATGCCGTAAGCTGGTTCAATCCCGTGGCCATGAGTGCCAACATGATGAGGCTGAACGTGGCCACGTAAGCGGCAAAAAAACCCCATACGGCATCGATGATACGATCATCCACGGGGCGGCGGCCGATCTTGACGGTAAATTCACCGTTTGGATGAATCAGCCGATGCAATTCGCGCATTCCTTGCTTGAACAAAAGCACAAAGCGAACCACCTTGATGCCGCCACCGGTGGAGCCGGCACATCCGCCGATGAAACTGGCGAACAATAATAGGGCGGGCAGAAAACCTGGCCAATGGTGAAAAGAGGTGGTGGTGAAACCCGTCGTGGTACCGATGGAAACCACCTGAAAAAGGCCCTGACGTAGATCCTCGCCGAAATTTCCGAAATAGCGCGTGAAATACAAGTAGCTCACGGCGATCAACGCCAGCAAACCAAGCACGGAAATATAGGTGCGGAATTCGGCGTCATCCCGATAGGGCATCAGACTGCGGCGGCTTAAGGCATAGTAATGCAAAGAGAAGTTCACGCCGCCCAAAAGCATGAATATGATGGCCACCGACTCGATCAAGGGGCTGTTGAAATACCCCATGCTGGCATCGTGCGGCGCGAATCCCCCCAGCGATACGGTCGCAAAACTGTAGGACACGGCATCGAAAACGTCCATGCCCGACAGCCAGTAGGCCAGCGCGCAGACAATGGTAAGGCCGAGGTAGATATACCATAGCGCCTTGGCTGTTTCGGCAATCCTGGGGGTAAGCTTGGCGTCCTTGACAGGCCCGGGAGCTTCCGCACGATAGAGCTGCATTCCACCAACGCCCAGCATGGGCAGTACCGCCACCGCCAGCACGATAATGCCCATGCCGCCAAGCCACTCCAGTTCTTGACGATAGAACAAAATCGACTTGGGCAAAGCATCCAGACCGACGATGACGGTAGCACCGGTTGTGGTCAATCCCGAGATCGATTCAAACACCGCATCGGTGATTGAAAGATGGGGGTGAGCCGCCAACGCTAGCGGAATTGCGCCGGCCAGGCCCAGCACAAGCCAAAACGAGACCGCCACGATGAAGCCGTCGCGTAATTTAAGATCACGCCGCTCGCGTCGTGCCGGCCACCACAACACAAGGCCGATGATCAAGACGGCTAGAAAACCTTCCAAGAAAGGCCGCACCCCGATATCGCCGTAGTACCATCCCACAAACGCGGGCGGCAGGAAGGTAAAGCTGAACACCGCCAGCAGCAAACCGAGAATGCGCTGAATGACTTTGGGTTGCATCAGACAAAAGTCACATCGACCGCAAATAACCGCTCGACATCGCCGATTCGCGACTTGTCCACGAGAAATAGGATGACATGATCGTCAGGCTCGACAACCGTGTCGCCACTTGCCATGATCACCTCGTCGCCGCGCACGATGCACCCGATGGTGGTGCCCTTGGGCAGATTGATCTCGCTGATCTTGCGGCCCACCACGCGCGAGGTGTGCTGGTCTCCATGCGCGACCACCTCGATCGCTTCGGCCGCGCCGCGCCGCAGGGAATGGACCGCTACGATGTCGCCACGGCGCACATGCGTCAACAGCGCGCCGATGGTGATCTGCTGGGGGGAAATAGCCACGTCTATGGTGCTGCTCTCCAGAAGATCCACATAGGCCAGGCGGTTGACAAGCGACATCACTTTGCGCGCGCCCAGCCGCTTGGCCAGCATGGCCGAAAGAATGTTGGCCTCATCGTCGTTCGTCAGCGCACAGAAAACATCTGTCGCATCAATGTTTTCCTCGAGCAGCAACTGCTCGTCGGCCGCATCTCCACGCAGCACAATGGCCCGGTCGAGCTCCTCCGAAAGCAGGCGCGCGTGTTCGGGATTGTGTTCTATGATCTTGACCTGATAACGATCCTCCAGCTTCTCCGCCACCCGTCGGCCGATATTGCCGCCACCGGCGATGATGATACGCTTGTTGGGCTTATCAAGCTTGCGCAGTTCGCTGGTGATGGCGCGGATATTTTTCTTCGAGGCGATGAAAAACACCTCGTCATCAGCCTCGATGATGGTATCGCCCTGCGGGAAAATCGCCTTGCCACGCCGATAGATAGCCGCCACGCGGGTCTGAATGCCCGGCATATGTTCGCCCAAAGCGCGCAGCTCGTTCCCCACCAGGGGGCCGCCATAATAGGCGCGCACCGCCACCAGCGAGACTTTGCCGTTAGCGAAATCGAGCACTTGTAAAGCACCCGGGTGTTCGATCAGTCGGCAAACGTAGTCAGTGACCAGATCTTCCGGCGCGATAAGCACATCTACCGGAATGGATTCCTGACTGAAAATATGAGGTTGTTGGAGATATTCCGCCGCCCGCACGCGGGCAATCTTGGTGGGGGTTCGGAACAAGGTATAGGCGATTTGGCAGGCGATCATGTTGGTTTCATCGCTGCTAGTCACCGCGATAAGCATCTCGGCATCCGTGCCGCCGGCCTGCTCCAATATGTTTGGGTAGGCCGCATGTCCGGTGACGGTACGCAAATCCAGCCGATCCTGTAATTCCCGCAGCAGATCCGGATGGGAATCCACTACAGTAACGTCATTGGCCTCGCTGGCCAAATGCTGCGCCACGGAACTGCCGACACGGCCCGCGCCCAAAACAATGATTTTCATGCGGCTCAATTCCTCAATGTTTTCATGCGCCAGTTAGACCACCGGAATCATCGCTTGTGTCGATCCAATCTGGGATCAAGGCCCAATGCGCGCAGCTTGCGGTACAAATGAGTTCGATCGACGCCTGACTGCTCGGCAAGGCGCGAAATATTACCATTAGTTTGATCCAACCAATAGAGCAAATAAGCCCGCTCGAACAGCTCGCGGGCTTCTTTGAGCGGCAACTGGAACAGTGCATCGTTCAGTGAATAGGAGGCGGCGAGACGGCGCTGCCCGAGCCGTTCCAGAGCCTCATCGACCCCCGGCACATCGATCTCATTCTCCGCACCCGTTGAGAGGAGCACGCGCAGCAATTCGATCAGTTCAGCGACATTCCCAGGCCAGTCGTAGCGGCGCAATCTATTCAGCGCTTTCGCACTGAAAGGACGAGGACGCAAATGTTCCGTCCGTTGCAATCGCTCGGCATGGTATTGCAACAGCTCGGGCACATCGGCGCCATGGTGCCGTAATGCTGGAACATGCACGCAGGAAGCGCCAAACCACGCCGCCAGACCCTGGGCCAAACGCCCTTCCTTCACCAGATCCGCCGGTTCGCGATCTTCATCTATTAGCGCCATAACACGCACGTCAACAGAGGGCCAAGCCACCCCCTCCAAAAGTCTTAACAACTGCAATTGCTCTTGTGGAGAAAGATGTAACAACTCGCCAAGACACAGCAAGCCTCCATTAGCAACACGAATCACCTCATCCGGCCCATTTGCGCTGTCATGCGCCTCATCCAGATGCAAAACACTCGCCCACCGAGCCTCGCTCAAATCGACAACGGGCCCGTTTCGGCGCGGACTTGCAGCGTGAATGTAGCGCATGAGCGCGTGGCGGCCCGCACCAGGCTCGCCACAAATCAACAGCCGATCATGGCGCATCGCCAAGCGGCGCGCCTGCTCACGCAAACCGCGCATGACCGGACTCGAACCGATCAGTTGCGAATCACCGCCTTCTTCCGAGAGGCCTTTCGAGCCACTCGCGGGCCGTCGAGCATCGAGCGCACGGCGCACAGTCACCAACAAGCGCTCCATGGACAAGGGTTTTTCTATGTAATCGAAGGCACCCTGCCGAATCGCCTCCACGGCGGTTTCGACCGTGCCATGACCGGACATCATGATTACCGAGAAGGCCGGCGTGCCATTTGTATTCCATTGTTTGAGCAGGCTCACGCCATCTTCGTCTGGCATCCAGATATCGAGCAGCACCACGTCTGGTGCGCGCCTAAAAACAGCAGTGCGCGCCTCGGCCGCATTCGCGGCCACTTCGACCGCATAGCCTTCATCTTCGAATATTTCCCGCAACAATCCCCTGATTTCGGGTTCATCATCCACCACCAGCAGTCGCCGTTCCATCAGCTTTCTCCCTGTTTTTCATTGCGCTCCGGCGCGAGGCCATGCCGCGGCAATAAAATCACGAAACGCGCACCTTCAGTGTTACCGTTTTCCGCAAAGACCCGTCCATTGTGTTCTTCGACGATTTTCTTAACCACAGCCAATCCAAGACCCGTACCCCCCAGTTTATGACTCACATAGGGCTGGAAAAGACGGGGAAACCATTCGGCGCTTATACCTGGTCCATTATCGCTCACACTCAATTCGACATAACCGACCTCCCCATTTTCCGCCACCACCACGCGAGTGGCCACCTCGACCCTGGGTTGCGGTTGAGCCGCACAGGCTTCGATCGCATTCTTGATCAGATTATTCAACAGTTGCCGCATGCGATTGGGATCGACGACCATCAACCCCACCTGCTTATCGGGTTGAAATTGCAGCGTGATGTCGGCTTGGGCCCTGTACAGCTCGACGACGCTTTCAACCAGCGCATTGAAGTCCACCTCCTGCGGCTGCATGGCGGGCGCGCGCGCATAATCGCTGAAAGCCGTCACCAGTTGCTGCATCGCTTCGACTTGCGCGACGATGGTATCGGTGGCGCGGATCAAGATCCGTCCGTCCTCACCCGCAAGCTGAGGCAACAACTTGCGACGCAACCGTTCAGCCGACAATTGGATTGGGGTCAATGGGTTGCGGATTTCATGGGCAAGGCGCCTGGCCACCTCGCCCCAAGCGGCATTGCGTTGCGCAAGGATCAAGGCCGTGACGTCATCGATAAGCAGCACATGCCCTCCCCCCGACGATTCGGGCAAACGCGCGCCTTTGCAGATCAGCATCTTCACGCCGGTTCCTCCAAACAACTCGAGCTCTATTTCCCAAGTCTCTTCGTTTGCGTCGAGGCGAGGTTCGACAGCCCGGTACAGCTGATGCAGAAGCCCCGCATGCTCCCCCACATCCGCCAAGCGACGGCCAAAAAAAGGCTTCAAGGGTTGCTCAAGAATCGCATCCGCGGATGGATTAGCGGTACGTAGAACGGCATTTCGATCCAGGGTGAGCACGCCCGGCGATAAATGCTCCAGAACGGTTTGCAAATGGCCTCGCTGGCGCTCCAGTTGACGCCGGGCGCGCTCAGTTTCCTCGCGGGCATGGGCAAGACGCCTGGTCATTTCATTGAAAGACCGCGCCAACAGCCCCACCTCGTCCCGTCGCCTGGCATCCAGCTTGGTTCCAAGATCTCCTTCGGCCACCCGCCTGATCGCATCGATAAGCTGACGCACCGGCCGCAACACTCTGCGCGCCAGCACGAAAGAAGCCCACAGCGCCGACAGCACCGACAGCAAGAGCACCATGGAAAGCGTCAGCGTAAAGCTTTGCATGAGTGGGACGCGCAAGAACACCAGCTCGCGATAGCGGTTATAGGCGTCCTGCACATTGGCCGCGAGTGCGCTGTTTCGCGCATCGATGCCAAAGATTGCCTGCAACATTTCCGATCCGCCAGTCACCTTCACACTATCGGCCGGTGGCGGAACTGGCACCAGGATGCGGATCAGCAAATGCTGGCCTGAGCTCGGTTCCAAAGCGGCATAATGATGCGCGCGCGCGTATTCACGCAGCGCACTCGGCGGGGGGAGGCTGGGAACCAGCATGCTCAAGCTGCCTCCACTCGTCGCCAAAATGGCCTGGTTGCGGCCAAACAGGGTCAGCTCGGAGGCCTTGAGACGACGACGCAAGCTCCCAAGTTTTTGCGGCAGCCGCAGGGGATCGATACCACTCAGACTTTGCGCGCCTTCTTCTGTCTGCCGCAAAAGATCATTGACCCGATCCTGCAATGACGATCGCGCCAGCACCAAAGCATCATCGAGCGCGCGTTCTATACGCACGTTGAACCAACTATTGATGCCGTTTTCGAGAAACCGCAGGGAAAAAGCGAATACGACGAAAACCGGGATGAATGAGAGCAGTACAAACACCCCGGCCAAGCGCAGAGTGAGCCGGGCCCCCGGATCTCGGCGCAAGCCCCGGCGTATCATCTCGATCACATTGGCGACGACCAGAATGGCCAACAGCAACAAAACTGCGGCGTTGAAGATCAGAAGCCAAAAATAATGGCTACCGAACCGCTGCGAGTTCTGCACCGCATCCGACATCAGCACCACGGCGACCAGCGTCAGAGCGATGAGCGCCACCACGGGCCAGACGCGAAATGAAAAATGTCTTAACGCAAATCGCATCGAAACCATTTACTGGCCGGGCGCCAACTGGCATCCAGGTAAGAACGAATTCGCAACGGCAAGGGCAAGGCCGCCGCGCTGATCCGCACCCGCAGATCAACAAACAGCGGCCTTTCGGGCAGCAACAAACTTTGATCGATCAGCGGAAAATCCTGAAGCCGGCCGATACGCTGCAAAGCCTGTGAAAGCGACCAATAGCTGTGACTCACGCCGCTATTGAGATCATCCACCCGATACCGCTGGGACAAGGGCTGGTAACGCAATCGATAGCGTGTGGAAAGAGAGGCCAAGGTGTTGTCGAACCACCACCCGTGGGGTCGCATGATACGAATATCCCACACGAATACCAGACCCACTCCATTCTGCAAGGCGCTGGCAAGGTTTCCATCCAGGCGCAATTTCGCCTTGGCGTCGAGATAATAAACCTGATGACGCTCGAAAACGTGAGCCGAGGAAATTACAAAATCCGGAGCCGATGCCGCCTGTGCGCCCAATGAAAACAGCAGGCCCAGCCAGAGCGTAAGTAATCGCCATTGCCGCTTCACCTCCAGATTCACGATTTCTCCTTGATCAACACGGCGTAGTAGAAACCATCCATGAATCCCTCCCCTGGCAGGATCTGACGGCCCACCTGCTCGGCTCGCCCCCAGGGGGCCGCGATAACTTCCTCGCGGGCGTTTGCATGATGAGAAAGAAATGTTTCAAGCGTTGCGACGTTTTCTTCTCGCAGCACAGAACATGTTGCATATACCAATCGCCCGCCCGGCGCCAGCACCTTCCAGGCCGTTTCCAGAAGCACTTGCTGAGCGCCCGCAAGCGAACCGATATCCTCCGCTCGGCGCAGGCTTTTGATGTCAGGGTGACGGCGTATCACCCCGGTGGCCGAACAGGGCGCATCCAAAAGCACACGTGCGAATGGGCGTTCATCCCACCATGTCTCCAGTGCGGCGAAATCGGCCGTTTTCAGGTCGGCTCGCAATCCAAGACGCGCCAAGGTGTCTCGAAGGCTTTCCATGCGTGCGGGATCGCGCTCAACGGCGGTCAATTCCAGGTCGCCTCCCACGGATTCGAGAATGTGGGCCGTCTTTCCTCCGGGAGCCGCGCAGGCATCCAGCACGCGCTCGCCCGGTCGTGCCGCCAGAAGGCCGGCGGCGAGTTGCGCCGCGCTGTCCTGCACCGAAACGTCACCGCAAAAAAAACCTGGCAAACGGGAAACATCGACAGCCTCCTCCAGCCTCAAGGCAGCCGGCGCTTCGGCTAAAATATGCGACTCAATACCCTCAGCCGCCAATCGTTGCCTGTAGTTTTCCCGTGTTCCGCGCATGAGGTTGACCCGCAAGACCATCGGCGCCCTGGCATTGTTCGCCTCACACAGGGTTTCCCAGTCTTCAGGCCAATCGCAACGAAAACGTTCCACCAACCAGGCTGGGTGTGCATACGCGGCCACGACATTGGTTTTGGCTAGACGCAGCAATTGCGTTTCTTCTCGCCGAGCCGCGCGCAGCACCGCATTGACGAGTCCGGCCGCCCAGGGCGGCTTCATTTTCCTGGCAACGGCTACGGCTTCGTACACCGCTGCGTGATCGGGGGTGCGCAAATGGAACATGTCGTACAGACCCACGGCCAGCAAAGCGCCCACCTCGGCATCCCGACGGCGCAGAGGCCGGGTGAGTAAACGCTCGAGCCAGACATCAAAGCGGGGCGCATAGCGCAGCGCGCCATAACTCAATTCGCGCAGCAAAGCGCGCGAGTTGGCCTCCAAGCCCTCTTCGGCGGCCGGCAAGGCAGTGCTCAAGGAGCGTCCATGATGGCGCACCTCATGGCATACGCGCGCTGCACGCGCTCTCACAGCCATCGCAGTACGATCTTGCTCAATCACCTAATCGCTCCGCCTTGGGACGAACGGTCCTCGCCCTCAATTGGGTAAAGCCTGATGGCCGAAATCGCGACCGTTGATGAACTCCGACGCGCTCTGGGCGCGGCGGCCGGGCAATTGCAGGCGAACTATGCGCAAGACGCCGTTTCCTGTAGACACATCGATTCCTTCGCGCCCAACGTGGATGGGCGTGCCTGGTGGCGCGGCGGCCAACTGCGGCAAGGCACGCGCTTCCAACAGCCTCAAAGGAGCGCCCCGCCAGCGGGTTTCGGCCACCGGCCACGGATTGAAGGCCTGTATCTTGCGGGCGATCTCGACAGCAGGACGGGTCCAGTCGATAAAGGCTTCTGTTTTCTTCAACTTGCGTGCATAGGTCGCCTGCGCTTCGTCCTGCAGCTCGGCCGCGAGCATTCCCGCCGCCAGTGCCGGCAGAGTCTCGATCAAAAGATTGGCCCCGAGCACGGCGAGCCGATCATGCACGCTGCCAGCGGTGTCGCACTCCGTAATCGTCGTCGCGCGGCGCGCCAGCATGGGCCCCGTATCAAGACCGGCGTCCATCTGCATAAGAGTGACGCCGGTTTCGCGGTCGCCGGCGAGTATTGCGCGTTGAATCGGCGCGGCACCTCGCCAGCGAGGCAACAAGGAAGCGTGAATATTGACGCAACCCAGCGGAGGAATCGTCAACACTTCAGGAGGGAGCAGCAATCCATAGGCGGCCACCACGATCAGATCCGGAGCCAAATCCCGCAAAGTCGCCACCGCTTTTGCGCCACTCAGCATGGCCGGTTGGCGAACTTCAATCCCCAGGGAAAGGGCAGCCTTTTTCACCGGACTTGCTTGCAGCTTGCGTCCCCGCCCAGCAGGGCGATCCGGCTGGGTATAGACTGCCCCGATCGAATGCCCGGCCTCGCTCAGCGCCTTCAATGCCGGCACGGCAAATTCGGGCGTACCTGCATAAACGATTTTCAAAGGACGCACTAGAATCTTGCTCCAATAGGGGTGAGGACTGGGGTCGGCGTGCTGCCGATATTCATTTCACATCATGCTAAAAAACTCAAATGGCGGGCTGCTTTTCCCGGCCTGTCGACGCTTGCTGCGTACGTGTTTGTTTTTCAAGCCTGCGGCGAATCCGGCTTCTCTTGAGAGTGGACAGGTAGTCGACAAACAGCTTACCTTCGAGGTGGTCGATTTCGTGCTGAATACAAACGGCAAGCAAGCCTTCGGCTTCAAACTCCATAGATTCGCCCTGCGCGTTCAAGGCCCGGACCCTGATCCGTTCGGCACGGCGCACTGTCTCGAAGAAACCAGGCACGGAGAGACAACCTTCTTCCATTTCCTCCTCACCCTCTGTCTCGATCAGCTCGGGATTGATCAGGCACAGCGGCTGGTCGTGATCGGGAGATACATCGATAACGATGATACGCTGGTGTATGTTGACCTGAGTGGCCGCCAAACCAATGCCGGGCGCGGCATACATCGTTTCGAACATGTCTCGCACAATGGCTTGCGCGGCCTCGTCTACGACTGCAACTGGAGCCGCTTTGGTTCGCAAGCGAGGATCGGGGTATTGGAGTACTTTTAGAATGGCCATTATTTGTTTACGCTCAGGTTCAGGAATGAGGTATGATCATATTGAATTCTGATCGCCAATGTGCGAAAACTTCTCAAAGCGCTTTCGCCCGTCGGGCACATCCGCGCGATAAGGAAGCGACGCAAAACACGATATCTGTCACTAATAACCATAGTATTTACATAACAGACTGTTGAAATCTTGCACGTGCGCCATGATGAATTCTCAGGTCCGGGTTCAAGATGAGCCCGGTCCGGCAGGACCGCAGTATTTTGCCCGTCTCGTCCTTGAGCTTCGACTGCTGTTATCGATCCAACAATAACGGTCCCTGGGGGAACAACTAATGCTTCTCAACAACATCGCCTTCAAGCGCGCGCTTGTTCCGACGGCCACCATTGTAACCCTTTTGGTCTCAGGGTGCGCCAGTCAACGTCCGCCGGCGACGCAAACCACTTCAATCCCTGCACCGCCCAAGATCGCTCCTGCCGTCACCACCGCACCCGCACCCGCGCCGGTTAGAATCAAACCCACCGCACCGACCCGGTATATAGTGAAAAAAGGCGATACCTTATGGGGCATCGCCCAACGTTTCCTCTACGACCCTTGGGACTGGCCGGAAGTATGGTACGCCAATCCGCAGATTAGAAACCCCCACTGGATCTACCCCGGCGATGTACTCACACTCTACTACGTAAATGGAAAGCCGCGCATTTCGGTCACCGGTGGACCGCGCGTAATCGCACTCAAACCCACCATCACCTACGAAAAGCTTCCTGCCACGGAACGCCCGATACCCATCCAGACGATCCGTCCCTTCCTGATCCATCCTCGCGTCGTTCCCGCCGAGGAAATGATCAAATCGCCCCACATTGTAGGCTCCAGCAGCAGGGAACTGATGTATGGGAACGGCGCCCAGGTCTACGTGCGGGGCCTTCCTGCCAAACCAGCCATGCTCTACAGCCTTTATCGCCCTGGCAAAGCGCTGAAGTCTCCAAAGACCGGCCGAGTGATCGCCCATCAGGCCACTTATGTCGGGACGATTCGCATCATCCGCGATCAAGGGCCGATCGCCACTGGAGTCATTCAAAGTGTAACTCAAGAAGTCCTGCCGGGTGATCGCCTCCTGCCTTACGACAAGCTGCCCAGTGACTACACCTTCATGCCCCAGGCACCCAAGGTAGCAATTCACGGGCAGGTGATCTCCCTGTTCAACGCCATCAGCATGGTAGGCCAGTATCAGGTCGTGGTGCTCGATCTGGGCAGCGAACAAGGCGTGCGCCGAGGTGATGTTGTCGCCCTTGAACAACACGGCGGCGAGATTCTCGACAAATATGCCTCACCCGGTGAATCCCGCTATGTTCGCCTACCCAATTCGCGCTCCGGGCTGGCCATGATATTCCGAACCTTCAAAAACATCAGCTACGCACTGGTGATGTCGGCCACCCGTCCTATCGTGGTGGGAGATGTGGCGACCAACCCTTCCGCAAGCACGGGATGATTGCTTTATCAGCATGCCCACGGAATACGATCGCGAACTGGATGCGTGCCTGCGCATCCATCAGGTGCCCGGATTGGGTGCGCGCAGCGTATGCAAGCTGATCGACGCATTCGGATCCCTGCATGCGGCGCTGCGGGCGCCTACGGCCGGCCTTGAGGCCGCCGGCCTCTCCCGCAGAGCAATCGATGCGATACAAAAAAGCCGGCGGATGGATGTGGACGCCGCTTATATGTGGGCCTCTCATCCCCGTCATCACCTGATCCCCTTCGGCATCGCCGCTTATCCACCGCGACTAGCCGAAATCAGCGATCCGCCCGCCCTGCTCTATGCGGCCGGTGATCCAGAACTTCTGCATCATCCACAACTAGCGATCGTGGGCAGCCGCCGAGCCACGCCGACAGGAGAGGAAAACGCCTACCGATTCGCCCAGCATCTAGCCGCCGCCGGCATCGGCATCACCAGCGGGCTGGCTTTGGGCATTGATGGCGCGGCCCATCGCGGTGCGCTCGCTGCAGGCGGCATCACCCTCGCTGTAGCGGCCACCGGGCTTGATCGCGTTTATCCTTCCGCACATCGTGAACTGGCCGAACGTATTGTCGAAGAAGGACTGATGATCTCGGAAACACCCCTGGGATCGCCTATAAGCCGTGGCGCATTCCCTCGCCGAAACCGCTTGATAAGCGGACTAAGCCTGGGAGTACTGGTGGTCGAAGCGACCACCCAAAGCGGCTCACTGGTCACCGCGCGGCTTGCCACCGAACAGGGTCGCGAAGTCTTTGCTATCCCGGGATCAATACATAATCCCATGGCTCGCGGCTGCCATCGCCTCATCCGCGAAGGCGCGAAACTGGTGGAAACCGCGGATGACATTCTCTCCGAAATAGCCGCGTGCGGCCTTTTGACGCCTTCCGCTGAAACAACGCCGGCGCATTCCCACGAAGGCACGAAAGATCCGGAACATCTCCGGCTTCTCGATGTCATGGGTTATGATCCCGCCCCCATCGATCTTCTGGTCGAACGCAGTGGATTGACCCCGGAAGCCATTTCCTCCATGCTCCTGATCCTCGAACTCGAAGGGGCAGTCGCCAAGCTCGATGGCGGACGCTACCAAAGACTCCCATGACAACAAGCTCTGACTCGAATCGCAAAACGACATGAAAGAATCCGTACTCGACGTCCTTATGTATCTTTTCGGACAGTATGCCGAAGAAGACATTGAAATTTCCGAACCCGACCGTGAACAAATGGAAACCCAGCTTCTCGAAGCCGGCTTTCCAACAGGTGATATCAATCGGGCGTTCGTCTGGCTCGACGGCTTGGCGCAACAGAGTGAAACCCTTAAGGCTCAAGACACGCAAAATGCCATACGACTCTATACGAATCAGGAGCTAGCGCGGCTGGATACCGATCTGCGTGGTTTTTTGTTGTTTCTTGAACAAGGCGGCGTGCTCAGCCCGCGCACACGGGAATTGGTCATCGACCGCGTCATGGCGCTGGAAGAAGCGTCGATCGACCTCGAACAACTCAAATGGGTCGTTCTCATGGTACTGTTCAACCAGCCGGATCGCGAACTTGCGTTCAGCGAGCTCGAGGACTGGGTTTTCGAGGAAAACCCGCCCTATCTGCATTAATCCCCTTTTATTCTCGCCGTAGCAATACGGGTTTCCTTATTGTGGCGGCGGACCTTTATCCCAACGAATCAAAGTAAAGTATGAATCTGGTTATCGTCGAATCCCCTGCCAAAGCCAAGACCATCAAGAAATATCTCGGCAAAGAGTTTGAAGTGATGGCTTCTTATGGCCATGTCCGTGATCTCGTGCCCAAGGAAGGCGCCGTTGATCCGGAACATGATTTTTCCATGCGCTATGAAATCATAGCGCGCAATCAAAAACATGTAGATGCCATCGCCAGAGCGTTGAAGAAAGCCGACGCGCTCTATCTTGCCACCGACCCGGATCGTGAAGGCGAGGCCATTTCCTGGCATTTATATGAACTCCTCAAGGAAAGAGGACTATTGGACAATAAACCCGTCCATCGCGTGGCTTTCTATGAAATCACCAAACAGGCGGTCAACGAGGCCATCAACGCGCCGCGTTCTTTGTCTACCCCTCTCGTCGACGCCCAGCAGGCGCGCCGGGCGCTCGATTACCTCGTCGGTTTCAATCTTTCGCCGCTGTTGTGGCGCAAAATAAGACGAGGACTATCTGCCGGACGGGTGCAGAGTCCAGCGCTGCGCATGATCGTTGAGCGCGAAGAAGAAATTGAACGCTTCGTGCGCAAGGAATACTGGACCATTGATGCTTTGACTGAAAAAAATGCAGCTGTTTTCAAGGCCCGCCTGAGTCACTATCAAGGGAAAAAACTGGAACAATTCGATCTCGACTCGAAAAGGGTCGCACATAAGACTCGCGATGCATTACTAAAGGCCGCGCACGGCGCGCTTACAGTGCGTAAGGTAGAAAAGAAACAACGCAAACGCAATCCGACGCCCCCATTTACCACCTCGACCCTGCAACAGGAAGCCTCTCGAAAACTCGGCTTTAGCGCGCGACGCACCATGCAGGTTGCCCAGCAACTTTACGAGGGGATCGACCTCGGCAGCGGACCGATCGGCTTGATCACCTATATGCGTACCGACTCGGTCAATTTGGCCAACGAAGCCGTTGCCGAGCTGCGCGAATTGATTGGGCAACGCTACGGTAATGACAAACTTCCGAGCCAGCCGCAACGCTACAAAACAAAGTCGAAAAACGCCCAGGAAGCCCATGAAGCCATCCGCCCCACATCTGCCTTGCGGCTGCCAGAAGAACTTCGCCCTCATCTCAGCCAAGAGCAGTTTCGTCTCTATGATCTGATCTGGAAGCGTACCGTGGCCTGTCAGATGATCCACGCCACCCTGGATACAGTGGCCGCCGATCTCGAAGCGGGCGAAGGCGTGGGCCTGTTCCGAGCCACCGGCTCGGCGGTGCGCGACCCCGGCTTTATGCTGGTCTATCGCGAAGGCCGTGACGACAACGCGGAAGAAAGCGATGACCGCTTGCTGCCGCCGCTGGAGGAGGGCGAGCGCATCGCCTTGAACGACCTGCTGGCCGAACAGCACTTCACGGAGCCTCCACCACGCTACACCGAGGCCAGTCTGGTCAAGGCGCTGGAGGAATACGGCATAGGGCGCCCTTCGACCTATGCCTCGATCATTTCCACCCTGTTGGCGCGCGAATACGTGGAACTCGACAGCCGCCGTTTCGTCCCTACTGATGTGGGCCGGGTGGTCAACCGTTTCCTGACTCAACACTTCACCCGTTACATTGATTACGACTTCACCGCGCGCCTGGAAGATGAACTCGACGAAATCTCACGCGGAGAAAAACAATGGGTGCCCGTGCTGCGTGAATTCTGGCAACCCTTTCATGAACTGATCGAAGACCGCGCCCAAACAGTCAGCCGCGACGAAGCTCTGCAAGCGCGGGAACTGGGCATCGATCCCGAAAGCGGCAAGCAGGTCAGCGTGCGCATGGGACGCTATGGCCCCTTCGTACAGATAGGCACCCGCGACGATGAGGAAAAACCCCGCTTTGCCGGACTGAAACCCGGTCAGAAGATGGATGCCCTCACGCTCGAAGAAGCGCTTAAGCTGTTCGATCTGCCGCGCGAACTCGGCACCACCCCCGAAGGGGAGAAGGTAAGCACCAATGTCGGCCGCTTCGGACCCTATGTGAAATACGGAAGCAAATATGTGTCCCTCAAAGAGGGAGACGATCCGCATACCCTCACCTTGGAACGCGCGCTAGAACTGATAGAGGAAAAAAAGCGCCTGGAAGCCGAACGCGTCATCAACCGTTTCGAGCGTTCCGACGGCAGCAAGATAGAAGTGCTGCGCGGACGCTACGGCCCTTATGTCACTGACGGCGAACGCAATGCGCGCATACCCAAAGACGCGGCGCCGGAAACCCTTGACCTGGACGCCTGCGAAAAGCTGCTCGCCGAGGCTCCGGCGAAAAAATCCCGGCGCACCTCTGCTACCAAGGGAAAAGCCAAAAGACCCAGAAAAACGGGCGGAAAAACCAAGGGCAGCGCCCGCGCCACAACTGCGAAATCCAAGACCTAGTCGCTGCTATGGATGCTTCCTGAAACCAGCGCTTTTCCAATCCGAACGAGCAGCAAAACCTTGGAGCCCCAGTCAAGACTTCAACGCGCCGCAGAAACCCTGCGCCGAGGAGGGATCATCGCCTACCCTACAGAAGCCGTTTACGGTCTTGGCTGCGATCCCGCCAATGAAGAGGCGCTGGCCCGCTTGCTGAAGCTCAAACAACGACCGGCGGCAAAGGGATTGATCCTGATCGGCGGCGAATATTTCCAGTTGTCGCCGTGGATCGAGTCCTTGCCCGATGCGAGACGCAAAGAAATCCTCGCCAGTTGGCCCGGTCCTACTACCTGGCTGGTGCCTGCGCGTCCACATGTATCCAGGTTATTGCGCGGCGAACATTCAACCCTGGCGGTGCGGGTGACAGCGCACCCGCTTGTGCAAGCCCTGTGCCGCGCTTTTGGTGGCGCGATCGTATCGACCAGCGCCAATCCCGCCGGTGCCGAACCTTTTAGGGCCCTCGAGCCACTCAGGGAACATTTTCAGGAACAGATCGATTATTATCTCTCGGGCGCACTGGGTGGCCGCGACCGCCCCAGCACCATCCGCGACGCGCTCACAGGAAAAGTGATCAGAGCATGACGCACATCGATATCCGGACCATTGAAGACCGCCTGCAAGCCTTGCAAAAGGACATCTGCGCCGCACTGGAACAGGTCGATGGCCGCGGCCGTTTTCGGATCGACGACTGGACGCGCGCGGAAGGCGGCGGCGGCCGCACTTGCGTGCTCTCAAATGGCGGCGTATTCGAACAAGCAGGCGTCAATTTTTCCCATGTGCATGGTAATTCCCTGCCGCCTTCGGCCAGCGCCGTCCGCCCACAACTCGCCGGTCGGCGGTTTCGTGCGCTTGGGGTGTCTCTGGTCGTTCATCCCCTAAATCCTTACGTCCCCACCTCGCATTCCAATGTGCGCCTTTTCCTGGCCGAACACGATGACGAACCACCCGTCTGGTGGTTCGGTGGCGGTTTCGATCTCACCCCTTATTATGGTTTCGATGAAGACTGCATCCACTGGCATCAGGTGTCCAAAGGCGCCTGTGATCCATTCGGCAAGGAACTCTACCCGCGCTTCAAACGCTGGTGTGACGAATATTTTTACATCAAACACCGCAATGAGCCGCGCGGAATCGGCGGAATATTTTTCGATGACTACAATAGTGGCGATTTCGACCGCGATCTGGAATTCATTGAAACCGTGGGGCGAGCCTACCTGGATGCGTACCTGCCGATCGTGGAACGCCGGCGCGCCATGCCGTATGGTACCCGTGAACGTGAATTCCAGCGTTTGCGCCGCGGACGGTACGTCGAATTCAATCTAGTGTACGATCGGGGCACCCTGTTTGGACTGCAATCCGCCGGGCGCACGGATTCCATTCTCATGTCCATGCCGCCGCAAGCGGCCTGGCGCTATGCCTGGCGGCCCGAACCCGGAACTCCCGAAGAACGCCTGTATACACGTTATCTGCAGCCCCGCGACTGGATCGCCCTGGCGGGGCAGGAGTCGAACTGATGAACCTTGCGCCTTACCCCAACTATCGCCCTCGGCGGATGCGCCGCGACGTTTTCAGCCGCCGCCTGATGCGCGAACATACGCTCACAACTGACGACCTGATTCTTCCGGTATTCATTCACGAAGGGAATGAATCCGTACCGGTGGAAAGCATGCCTGGCATCAAACGCCTGAGTCTCAACGACTTGCTCCGCGAAGCTGAGCAGCTTGTCGATCTGGGTGTCCCGGCGTTGGATCTGTTTCCGGTCATTGCGCCCGAACGCAAGGGACTGGACGCCAGTGAAGCCTGGAACCCTGAAGGACTGACGCAATGCGCCGTGCGTGCCCTCAAGCGCGACTTTCCGGAACTTGGCGTGATCACCGACGTCGCCCTGGATCCTTACACCGTCCATGGACAAGACGGCCTGATCGATGAAAATGGCTACGTGCTCAACGACGAAACCGTAGAGGCTTTGGTACGCCAAGCGCTTTCGCATGCCGAAGCGGGTGCGGACATCGTCTCCCCTTCGGACATGATGGATGGCCGTGTGGGGCGCATACGCGAAGCGCTGGAAGCCTCAGGCTTCATCCATACCCGCATCCTCGCCTACTCCGCCAAATACGCTTCGGCCTTCTATGGACCCTTCCGTGACGCGGTGGGTTCGGCCGCCAATCTCGGCAAGGCTGACAAGTTCACCTACCAGATGGATCCCGCCAATAGCGATGAGGCGCTACGCGAAACCGCGCTGGACATCGCCGAAGGAGCGGACATGGTGATGGTCAAGCCCGGCCTCCCCTATCTCGACATCCTCTGGCAGGTAAAACAGGCATTCCGCCTGCCGACTTTCGTCTATCACGTCAGTGGCGAATATGCCATGCTCGCGGCCGCTGGCCGCAACGGCTGGCTGGACGAACGCGCCTGCGCCATGGAGTCGTTGATAAGCATGAAACGCGCCGGCGCTGACGGAATCCTCACCTATTACGCCAAGCGGGCCGCCATCTGGCTGCGCGCCGGCGTTTGAGATGAGCGCCCGTTACGCTGTCATCGGCCATCCGATCCGGCACAGCCTGTCGCCGCGCATTCATGCCGAATTCGCCCGCCAAACCGGCGAAAAGCTGATTTACACTACAATCGAGGCGCCGCTGGATGGTTTTGCCGAAGCCGTCGCCGCCTTTCGCGCCGACGGCGGGCTCGGCCTCAATGTCACCGTCCCCTTTAAACAGGAAGCTTTCGCGCTGGCCACAGAACTCACCCCACGCGCCCGCCGCGCCGGCGCGGTCAACACCTTGAGTTTTGCTGACGACAAAAGCATTGGCGGCGATACGACCGATGGCGTCGGCCTGCGGCGAGACCTGGAACATAATCTCGGCCTGACGCTCGAGGGGCAGCGTATCCTCATTCTGGGCGCGGGCGGGGCGGCACGCAGCGTCCTCGAGCCATTGCTGGAACGCAATCCCCTGTCTCTGGTCATCGCCAACCGCACAGCCACAACAGCCGAATCGTTGGCGCAGAGCTTTGCCGGCATGGGTGCCTTGGGGGGTATCGGGCTTAAAGAGCTTGATGGCGAGATGCCGTTCGATCTGGTGATCAACGCCACATCCGCCGGCCTTTCAGGACAAAGCCTTCCCCTGCCGAATACCATATTCGCCGCCAATGCGGTAGCTTACGACATGGTTTATGGCTCGGAACCGACGCCCTTCTTGCGCTGGGCCCGATCACAAGATGTCGCATTGATCGCCGACGGCCTCGGCATGCTCGTCGAACAAGCCGCTGAATCGTTTCATATTTGGCGAGGGGAGCGTCCGCAGACCCAACCTGTCATCGCACAGTTGCGCAACACGCTGGTAAAAACTTAAAGTTGTATTTATCACACCTTACAACTTAGGGGGCTTGACCCAGATGAATAAACGACCTTTTCTGTGGCTAGGCATTGCCACGCTCTCCATCTCCCTAGCCGGCTGCACCACGACAAACCCTTACACCAGTCAGCCCGAACTCAGCAAAGCCGCCATCGGCGCTGGCATCGGCGCTGTTTCCGGAGCCCTTCTCGGTCAGGCCATTGGCGGCAGCCATCGGCGCCAGAACACGGAAATCGGCGCCGTGCTCGGCGCCATCGCCGGTGGCTCGGTGGGCTATTACATGGATGAGCAGCAGGCCGCGCTGCGCCGGCAACTTCAAGGCACGGGTGTAAGCGTCACCCGCCAAGGCAACAACATCATCCTCAATATGCCGAGCGACATCACCTTCCCGATCAATCAGTACGCTATTCAACCACGCTTCTATCCGGTACTGAATTCGGTTGCCAAAGTACTCAAGCACTACTATAAGACCCAGATCATCGTCGCCGGCTATACCGACGACACCGGCACGCCCCAATACAATCTGCAGCTCTCGCGCAAACGGGCGCAAGCAGTGGCGGACTATCTCATCGCCCAGGGCGTGCAACCGATCCGCATCCAGACCGTGGGTTATGGAGAGGCCGATCCGGTCGCCAGTAACGCCACCGCAGCGGGCCGAGCCCAGAACCGCCGCGTCACCATTACCTTGATCCCTGTAACCCAAACGGGCTGAAACGACTGCCGGTTCAGCGCAGAGTGACCAATTCCTCTGCGCTGGTCGGATGAATGGCCACCGTGTCATCCAGATCGCGCTTGCTGGCTCCCATGCGGATCGCCACTGCGAATCCCTGCAGCATTTCATCGGCGCCCTGCCCGATCACATGGGCGCCGACAACCTTCTCCCTAGCGCCTACCGTGACCAGCTTGACAGCAGTCTTTACTTTACGGCGGGTCGGCGCATGGTACATAGGCGTAAAAACCGACTGATAGATTTTCACCGCGCCACCGTGTTTCTCCCGCGCATCGTCCTCGCTCATGCCAATGGTGCCAATCGGCGGATGACTGAACACCACCGTAGGAATATTTTCATAATCGAGTCGCCGTTCGGCTTGCCCGCCGAACAGACGGTCGGCAAGCCGCCGGCCGGCGGCGATGGCCACCGGCGTCAGTTCCGCCTGACCGGTGACATCACCAATGGCATAGACGCCCTTCACGCATGTGTTCTGCCAGGCATCGACGACGACATATCCCGATTCGTTCACTTCCACCCCAGTGGATTGCAAGTTTAACTCATGTGTCTTTGGCCTACGGCCTATCGCCCAAAGCACGCTATCGAAGCCAGCGCTTTCCCTGCCTTGTTCACAATGCAGGCTGAGCCGCCCATCGGCTCCACGGCGCACTTCCGTGAGCCGTGTGCGAGGGAAGATATCGATGCCTTCGTCCAGCATGGTCTCGGTAAGGTGTTCACGCAACATGGAATCGAAACGTCTCAGCAAATGCTCGCCCCGCAGATACAAAGCAACTTCCGCGCCGAGCGCCCTTAACGTGCTCGCAAGTTCCGCCGCGATGTAACCGGCGCCCACCACGGCCACTCGGGTAGGCAATTGCTCGAGTTCGAAAAACCCGTCTGAAGTGATACCGAGTTCGGCGCCCGCCACATCCGGCCATATCGGCTCGCCGCCAGTGGCGATAACAATATGCTCGGCGGTGTACACAACTCCATTCACCTCGATGGCATGCGGTTCGACGAAACGTCCCCGTCCACGAAGCAATGCCACCTCGGAATCGGCCAAATAGGTTTCATACCAATCGTTGATATCCCGCACGTAGGCATCGCGCTTGCGTTTGAGCGTCGCCCAATCGAAGCCACGCACATCAAGGTCGAAGCCGTAATCAGGCGCATCCTTCAAAACGTGTGCAATCTGGGCGCCGAACCACATCACCTTTTTCGGGACACAGCCGACGTTGACACAGGTGCCGCCAAGCCTTCCGGCCTCGACGACTGCCGCCCGCGCTCCATGAGATGCCGCACGTTCAGCCACAGACAATCCGCCGCTGCCGGCGCCGATCGCAATCAAGTCATAATGATCCGTGCTCATACGCATTCCTCAAAAAATCTGCAGCCTGGTGAGTTTAGGCGCGAGTATTCGCGGGTCCGCCGGGCTTACATCTTGAATGTTTCGCCAACGCCCGCAGCGCGGCTCCTTTGCCACCCATATATCCCCGGCATCCGCAAAAAGCATACACGAAACTTGATTTTTCGCCTCCCTAGATGCCAAAGTTTCATGCCATGAATACATCCAATCTTGGCGACACCTTCAATGGCTGGCCGGCGCTGCGCGAAAGACTTTGGCAATACGCGCTGCTGGCCCGCATGCACAAACCCATAGGCACGCTGCTGCTTCTATGGCCAATGCTGTGGGCTTTATGGATCGCATCCGGCGGTCATCCGCGAATCGACGTGCTTATCGTTTTCATCCTTGGCACCTGGCTCATGCGTTCTGCTGGATGCGCCATCAACGATTTCGCCGACCGCAATGTCGATCCGCACGTCGCCCGCACCGTGGATCGGCCGCTCGCCGCCGGACGCATCCGCCCGCGCGAGGCTATCGGCGTGTTTGTCGTATTGAGTTTGGCCGCATTTGCGCTGGTGCTCACTCAAAACCGCCTCACCATTTTATTTGCTTTCGTCGGTATTGCCTTGGCCGCCAGCTATCCATTCATGAAGCGCTTCCATCATCTGCCTCAAGTCCATCTCGGCGCGGCCTTCGGATGGGCGGTGCCGATGGCGTGGACTGCGCAAACCGGACACTTCCCACCGCCACTGGCATGGCTCATCTTCGTCTCCGCCGTCCTATGGGCGACGATCTACGATACCCAATACGCGATGGTCGATCGCGAAGATGACATCAAGATCGGAGTTAAATCGACCGCCATCCTGTTCGGCGACGCCGATCGGCTGATCATCGGCATTCTCCAGGTACTGATGATTCTCGCGCTGTATCTGGTAGGGCGTGACGCCCATCTCGGCTGGCCCTATTTTCTGGCGTTGTTTATCGGCGCCGGACTATTCGCGTATCAGCAACTGCTCACCCTTTACCAAGTGCCTGAATTCTGCTTCCGCGCCTTCCTTAACAACAACTGGTTCGGCGCGGTGATCTTCGCCGGCATTTTCACAAGCTATCTGTTGCATTGATGCCATGCCGATCAAGGGACTCGATCATGTCAATTTGCGCGCCGCTCGTCCATTGCTCAAGACATTGCGGGATTTCTATGTCGAAGTCATCGGACTACGGGAAGGCGAGCGCCACTTGCCAAGCCATGGTTATTGGCTGTACGCCGAAGACAAGGCGATTCTCCATTTATCTGCGGAACGGCCAGATGAGCCTCGCCCAGCCGATGTGTGCAACACATTCGACCATGTCGCCTTTGCTTGCAGTGAACTGACTGAATTCATCGCCCGCTTGCAAAGACTGAATATCGAATACCGCCTGGCCGAGCCAACTGCCGACGGCCATCGTCAAATATTTTTGACCGACCCCGCGGGCAATGGCGTCGAGCTTAATTTCCCCCCGGAACACCGTGATCGGCTCTATCCATGACAACCTCACCCAGTCGCCGATATTATTTAAATAACACACTGATTAAAGTTAGCTTTTTTCATATCAACAGACAATGAAATGTTATCGGACCGATGCTGGGCGCACTCGCATGCTGATCCGGGCGCCCAAAGTTGGAGCATTCAGTCTCCTTGCTCAAAGTCAACCATCGCCTGCAGATTGATATTGACTCTTGCCATGACCGTCATGGCCGCTTGATACTATGCACATGAACGCTGAAATGCATCTGGCCAATCACTTTTTGATCGCCATGCCACAGCTGGTTGATCCCAATTTCAATCGCACCTTGACTCTGGTTTGTGAGCATGACCGAAACGGTGCCATGGGGCTGGTCGTAAATCGCAGTCAGGAAATACGCCTGGGCCAATTGCTCGAACATGTGGGCATCCAGACGGAAATCGACTCGCTCAAGCGCCAGCCGGTATCCTCCGGAGGACCAGTGGAAAAGGAGCGTGGCTTTGTGCTTCATCGTCCTCTCGGTCAATGGGAAAGCACCCTCGCCATTAGCGACACCTTGGGACTCACCACGTCCAGAGACATTTTGGAAGCCCTGGCCCGCGGCGCGGAAAACGCGCCCACCGATGTCATGGTTCTGTTGGGATATGCCGGCTGGGCCCCCGGGCAGCTCGAAGCTGAAGTCGGCGAAAATGCCTGGCTCACACTCCCTGCCAGCGAGAATATCCTGTTCGACACGGCCTTGCCAGAGCGATGGCAAACGGCAGCGGCGCGCCTGGGAGTCGATCTTGGCCTACTGAGTACGGAGACGGGACATGCCTGAGCACTCACCTCTTCTGTGTTTCGATTACGGCAGCCGGCGCACCGGCGTCGCCGTGGGTCAGCGCCTCACCGCCAGCGCGCGCCCCCTCGCCACCCTGAACATGCCCAACGGCGAGATCGACTGGGTGGCGATGGATCGCCTCATCAAGACCTGGCAACCCAAGGAGTTGCTCGTTGGCCGTCCCACGCGCATGGATGGCTCGGTTGTCGCCATGACGCGCGCCGCCGAACGCTTTGCAAAGGCGCTCGCCAAACGCTATTCACTGCCGGTTTCTTTGATCGATGAACGCCTGAGCTCAAGAGCAGCCGAAACCCTGCTGCGCGAACAATGCGCCTCGGGCCGCAAAAAACGCATCGCAAAAGATGAAGTGGATCGCTATGCCGCCGCTCTGCTGCTGGAAGACTGGCTTTCGCGTGAAACCCGTTTTGCCCCGCACCAATGAGCGATCTTCCCAACGTTTCGCCCCTGCTCGATGAGCTCGCCCAGCGCCTGCAGGCCGAACTCGCCAAGGACGACAAGGATCCCTTGCTGGCGGGCATCCACACCGGTGGGGTCTGGATCGCCGAAGCCTTGCGGCAGCGACTGCAAAACCCGCCGCCTTTGGGCACGTTGGACGTGAGCTATTATCGTGATGACCTCGCCCGAGGCGGTCTGCATCCCAGGCTCCACCCGACCCATTTGCCCGACGGCGTCGATGGCCGTACCATCTGGCTGATAGACGATGTGCTCCATACGGGCCGCACGGTGCGTGCCGCGATCAACGAAGTGTTCGACTTCGGGCGTCCGGCGCGAGTGCGCTTGCTGGTGCTGATCGTGCGCGCCGGCCATGAGCTTCCCATTGCAGCTGACCTCGCCGGCGCACGCATCGACGATTTGACCGAGAACGTCCGCATCCGCCTGCTTGGCCCCGATCCACTCCAGCTCGAAGTTACCTCAGCCAAAAAATCAGCCGCACGAGAGGGCATGACATGAAAGCGCAAGCGCCCCTCCCCGGCCCCGTTCCCAACAGCATACAGATCGATAACGGTCGCTTACGCCACCTCCTCTCCATCGAAGGATTGGGGCGCGCCATGCTGGAACAGATCCTGGACAACGCTGCCTCCTTTGCCGGCCTCAACGAACAGGGAGTGAAAAAAGTCCCCTTGTTGCGCGGCAAAACCGTGGTCAATCTGTTTTTCGAGCCGAGCACCCGAACGCGCACCACCTTCGAACTCGCCGCCAAACGCCTGTCGGCGGATGTCATGAGCGTGTCCATGAGCACCTCTTCCACCACCAAGGGTGAAACGTTGCTCGATACATTGCGCAATCTCGAGTCCATGCAATGCGATATGTTCATCGTGCGTCACAACGAAGCAGGCGCCGCTCATTTTATCGCCCGTCATGTCGCACCCGGCATCGCCGTAATCAATGCCGGTGACGGGCGGCATGCGCATCCCACGCAGGCCCTGCTCGATATGTTCACCATCCGCCGCCACAAGGAAGACCTGTCCCGATTGCGCGTGGCCATCGTCGGAGATGTGCTCCATTCGCGCGTGGCCCGTGCAGATATTCACGCACTCAATACCTTGGCCACTGGGGAAGTTCGTGTGATTGCACCTCGCACCCTCCTGCCCGCGGAGGCCGAGACCCTTGGCGTGCAAATTTACCATGACATGGAAACCGGCCTGCGTGATGTGGATGTGATCATCATGTTGCGCCTGCAGAGGGAACGCATGCTCGGCGCCTTCATTCCCAGTGAACACGAATACTTCCAGCGTTTCGGCCTCACCGAAGCGCGTCTCGCCCTGGCCGCCCCTGATGCGCTGGTGATGCACCCGGGCCCGGCCAATCGGGGTGTGGAAATCGATTCGTCGGTCGCCGACGGGTCTCACTCGGTCATACTGGAACAAGTCACCAACGGCCTCGCAGTGCGAATGGCGGTCATGGCCATGGTCATGGGCGCAAATCCAAAGGGGGACGCATGAAGCGCCTATTGATCCGTGGTGGCCGTGTGATCGACCCCGCCAATGGTATCGATTGCCACGCCGATCTCGCCATCGACAATGGCCTCATCCTCGGCCTTGACCCGGTAGATTTCAAGGCGGACGAAATCATCCCCGCCGAGGGGCAGTGGATCGTGCCTGGACTCATCGATCTTGCCGCACGGCTTCGCGAACCGGGCGAAGAACACAAGGGCACAATCGCCAGCGAATGCCGGGCCGCAGCAGCAGGCGGCATCACCACCGTATGCGCCCAGCCCGATACATTGCCGCCAGTGGACACACCCGCTGATGTGCGTCTTCTGCGTCAGAAAGCCGAACAGGCCGGAGGCGCCAGAATCGCGGTTATCGCCGCGCTGACTCAAGGACTCGACGGTGAACACCTGACCGAAATGGCCGCGCTGCAGGAAGCTGGCTGCGCAGGGGTTGGTAATGCGCTGCGACCGATCAGTGATTTGCTGGTATTGCGCCGCGCCCTCGAATACGCTGCAGGCTTGGGTCTCACAGTTTTTGCGCAGCCTTCCGACCCCAGCCTGACCCGTGGCGGCTGCGCGCACGAGGGTGCAGTCGCCACTCGCCTCGGACTGCCCGGCATACCCGTGGCCGCAGAAACCGCCGCACTCGGGCAATGGCTCGCCCTGGTAGAAGAAACCGGCGCGCGAGTCCACTTCGGCCGCCTTTCCAGCGCCGCCGGCGTGCGCATGCTTCGCCGCGCCAAGGCAGATGGTCTGCCGGTGAGTGCCGATGTAGCCGCTCACCAGCTCTTTCTCAGCGAGATGGATATCTTCGGTTTCAATCCCCAATGCCATATGTTGCCGCCGTTGCGCGGGGAGCGTGATCGCGATGCCTTGCGGGAAGCGCTGGCAGAAGGTGTACTCGGGGCCATTTGTTCGGATCATCAACCCCACGAACCCGATGCCAAACTGGCGCCCTTCCCCTCGACCCAAGCAGGCATTTCCGCCCTGGAGACCCTTCTGCCGCTGGGGCTCAGACTGGTCGAAGAAGGCGTCATGCCTCTCCATGATCTTATTGCTCGCCTCACCAGCGTACCCGCGCACATTCTCAACCTGAACACTGGCCATCTGGGCGTGGGTGCCTCGGCGGATCTATGTCTCATAGATCCTGGGGCCGAGTGGGAACTGGATGCAGAGCGCCTGCAAAGCCGCGGTCGAAACACCCCTTTTCATGGCTGGCTGTTTCGCGGCCGCGTAAGCCTTACTCTGGTCGGTGGCCGGCCGGTACACGCAATGACTACAGAAGAACACCAATGAACAGCACACCTCATCGCGCCACCATTTATCTTGAAGATGCCCGCATTCTCGGTCATGAATCGCATCCCGGCGAGCAGCGCATCCTTAAACTCGAGGCGCCTAAATGCGCTCAAGCGGCGCGCCCTGGAAGCTTCGCTCATCTGCAATGCGATCCTCTCCTTCCCATGCGACGGCCTTTGTCGATCATGCGCGTCGATCCAGAGGCCGGATGGGTCGAGTTCCTCTACAAAATCATCGGCTACGGCACCAGACTGCTCGCCCGCCGACGGCCAGGTGAAAACCTCAGCCTGCTGGGGCCGATCGGACGCCCCTTCGCGGTGCATGCCGACCGCCCGCGCGCGGTGCTGATCGGCGGCGGTGTGGGCATCCCTCCAATGATTTTTCTCGCCAATCATCTCCGTCGCCTGCCTGGCTTCAAGCCCTTGGCTATCCTCGGCTCGGAAGTGCCATTCCCCTTCATACCCCGACCTTCCCGAATTCTGGTGCCGGGCATGCCAGATGGCATCATCGCCGCCATGCCGCTATTGGAGGACTGGCTGATACCTTCCCGACTGGCAAGCCTCCAGGGGTTCCCCGGTTGTCATGATGGCTACGTCACGGATCTGGTGGTTCGCTGGCTCGACACTTTATCGCCCCGAGAGCTGGCTGAGGTCGAATTGTTCGCCTGCGGCCCGCATCCCATGCTCGAGGCCGTCGCCCGGCTCGCACGGAAATACGATCTGCCGGCGCAAGTATCACTGGAAGAGTTCATGGCCTGCGGGGTGGGCGGCTGCGCCGGCTGCACCGTAGCCATAGAAACGGCGGATGGGCAGGCCATGAAACGGGTTTGTGTAGACGGTCCGGTTTTCGATGCCGCCACTGTCGCCGCTTTCAAACCGGCCTGAACACCTGCTGATCAACAGGCGAACTTACCGCTATTCTCAAGTTTTCCGGTTCTTCAAAAGCCGGTACAGCTCGCGATATTCGGTTTCGATTTGTTCGCCGAACATCGGATCCACGCTGTTAGGCATGCGGGTGTTTACCTCGCGCCAATCCCCGTCATCCATGGTTTTTTCCAGATACGGCAGGATTTCTCTTTCTTCCATATCCAGGTGTTCTCTCTGGCGCACTATAAAATCCTGCAAACACTCTACAAGATGCTCACGCGGAACCGCCACGTCATGCGTGGCGGCATCAAGCATTTCAAGAACGCCTCGAGTCAACTGATGCAGGGTGGCATGTTGCGCCCGAACACGCTTCCACGTATCTTCCATCGCCTCTGAGAGCGCGTGCCGTTCGAGAAAAACCTCCAACATGGTTTCCTCGCGGGGATGATGAATGCGATCCGGATAGCCGGAGAAATAATCCATGATCTGTCGGACACGCTCGAGATCGACTGCGCCCTCCAGATCCTCGCGAAGTGCCGCCATGTCGCTGCTCAGCAATTCCAACAAAACCGCCATGTGACGATGGTCATCATGGATTTCCTCCAAAGGACTTTTACTCATGGCGCTCCCTAGCCCGAATGCTTCATCCCGTGGCTGGTGGAATATGAAAAGATGCTGATTAACAATACCATTCTTTGCATGCCAGCAAGTAAGAAAATGCAACCGGCCTGTAACACCGCACTCGCCCGGGGGATCCGAGGCGTCCTCAACGCCGCACTGGAGCTTCCCAAACCCCACGAGCACTTGGAGTCAGCAAGCGCCGCCGGACTTGAATAAGCTGGGCCACAAGGGAGGCATGTTTTTGAATGCCTCGCGGATGTTAGCATCCCAACTCTGGCGGATTTCTCGCAAATAAGGATGATCCTCGCCCAGTACAACGCGCGGCTTAAGGCACAGGCTGTCGTTTTCATATATCTGCAATTCCACCGGCGGCCCCACGGTGACATTGCTGCGCATGGTCGAATCCATCGACACCAGCGCACAGCGGGCGGCATCCGCTAGCGATGTGTCGGCTTGAATGATGCGATCCAGAATAGGCTTTCCGTATTTGCTTTCTCCGATCTGGAGAAAGCGCGTTGTTTTCGAGGTGGTGATGTAATTGCCCTGAGGGTAAATCAGAAATATGCCTGCTTTTTTGCCGGCAATCTGTCCCCCTAGAATAAAGCTGACCTGCGGATCGAAGCCGGCTTGCTGCCCATCATTCGCCAAATACTTACGCTGTTCTGCCAAGCTAAGCTGGCCAATGTATGCGGCTGCCTCGGGAAGATCAGGCACCGAAGCTAGCGAGGTTTCGGCCCCATCTTCCATATCTTTTCTGATTTGCACCAGCACCGCCTGAGTGGTGCCAAGATTTCCTGCCGAAAGCAATACGAATACACGTTCCCCCGGCACGCTGAATTCATGCGTTTTGCTGTAGGTGCTTACCTGATCGACACCCGCATTCGTTCTCGAGTCGGAACAAAAAACCAAACCGTCTTTTACATCGATCGCCAAACAATAGGTCATGAAATCTTCCCTCCCAGGAATCGACTGATGTTATGCGGCGCCTTCTATTCCGTCAATGCTAAGAGGTTGCAGGATTAGAAAAGTCTGCTGTGGCGATGGGGCGATGTGAAGGCGGAGCCGATTTTAGGGGCGGCAATCCGGCACGCATCTCACTAGATCTATCAAGCCGACGGACTCATTGATGTTTGTGTCTGAATTCGGCGCGTACGCAATGCAATATTCCGTAAGAATACGCTTTGTCCAAGGAATCGAACACCGGCTTGAGGCGTTCATCGCCGTGCATGGCAAACGCCTGGCGAATCGAGTCGAGTTCGACATCCTCCAAGCCGGTGGCTTCGGCCGCGCTCATCTCGCCTCGACCGATCGCGTCGGCGAAATGCTGGTAGATCGTTTCCGCACGCAAGCCGCGATGGCGAGCCACCGCTTCCACATCCATGCCTGCCCGGTACAACAACAGGCTTTCCTCCACCGTCTCAACAACAGAAACCGGATTCGCAGCGGCGGCATTACTTTTAAGTACCTCGAGAAAATCGCTGGCATAGGCTTTCAGCTTGTGTTCACCCACGCCGGGCACCCCGGCCATGTCTGCGAGCATGGCATCACTGAAAATCATGTAAGCGGGCAGTCCTTCGGCTTCAGCCAAAACACTGCGCCTGGCACGCAGAGCCTCCCAGAGCGCGCGATCGGCCGACTTTGCAAAGCGTCGTCGTTCGCGGCGGTGGCTTTGGGCCTTGCTTCGTATGCGCTCGCGCCGCCGCAATTGCACCTTGGACTCACCGCGCAGCACCGGCCGGCTCGCTTCTGTAAGACGCAAGCCACCATGTCCTTGCAGATCGACAGCCAATAACCCCCGGGCAATCATCTGCCGGAACACCCCGCGCCAGTCTTCGGCCGGCAGCTCCTGACCGATCCCGAAAGTGGAAACCAAGTCATGGCCGAACTGCTTTATGCGCGGCTCATCCTTGCCCAGCAACACATCGATAAGATAATTCACTCCGAAGCGCTGGCCGGTGCGGTATACGCACGAAAGGGCTTTGCGCGCAGCCTCGGTGGCATCCCAGGTTGCCGGCGGCGACAGGCAGTTGTCGCAATTTCCGCAAGGCGCATCCAAAGTATCACCGAAATAGCGCAATAAGGCCTGGCGTCGGCAGGTGGTCAACTCGCAGAACCCCAGCATGGCCTCGAGCTTGTGTCGCTCTATCCGCTTGTAGGCTTCGTCTGCTTGTGAATTATCCTGCATCTGGCGCAAGGTGATGACATCCTGCAGTCCATAGAGCATCCAGGCGTCCGCCGGCAAGCCGTCGCGTCCGGCCCGCCCGGTTTCCTGGTAATAAGCTTCCAGACTTCTGGGCAAATTGAGGTGGGCGACAAAACGCACGTCAGGCTTGTCTATACCCATACCAAAAGCAATGGTGGCGACCACTATGACGCTCTCCTCACGCAAAAAACGTTCCTGCGTATTCATCCGCTCAGAGGCGGGCAATCCAGCGTGATAGGGCAAGGCTGTCAGTCCGCGGGCGCTCAACCAGGCGGCGGTTTCCTCGACCTTGCGCCGTGACAAACAATAGACGATGCCCGCCTCGCCCTCATGCTCCTCACGAATGAACCGCAACAACCGTTCCCGGGCGTTGCCACCCCCTTCTGCCAGCCGGTAGCGGATATTCGGACGATCGAAACCAGCGATAAAGGTATGAGCCTCATGCAAGGCCAGCCGCTCTACGATCTCGCCACGCGTGGGTGCGTCGGCAGTCGCCGTCAATGCAATGCGCGGCACCTTGGGAAAACGTTCATGCAACCGGGAAAGCTGCATGTATTCGGGCCTGAAATCATGCCCCCACTGCGATACGCAATGCGCCTCGTCGATGGCGAACAAGGCGATCCGCGCACGTGCCAGCAACTCCAGAATTCGCGGTTGCAGCAAACGTTCCGGTGCCACGTAGAGCAGATCCAGCTCTTCTGCAAGCAACGCTTGTTCTACCTTACCGGCCGCCTCCGGCGCGAGCGTAGAGTTCAAGAAAGCCGCGCGCACACCATTTTGGCGCAAGGCCGACACTTGGTCGTGCATCAAAGCAATCAAAGGGGAAACCACGACTCCAGTGCCTGGGCGCAATAGCGCCGGAATCTGGTAGCAAACTGATTTACCGCCGCCTGTGGGCATGATAACGAGGGCATCGCCACCGGCGATCACATGGTTGATGATTTCCGCTTGGTGTGGACGAAAGTGCGTGTATCCGAAGACCTTTTGCAGGATCTGCCGCGTGGGATCCAGGACCTCGACTTGAGTTGTCATTTCCTGGCAGGCAATCGCGGCGAAGCGTCGCGGTTTTGCTGGCGGGCCTTGCCAACCACAGGCAATGGCAGACTCAACCGCACGCACAATCCACCGCCTTCTCGATTTTCCGCCTTGACGCTGCCGCCATGAGCCTCTACCGCACGGCGCGTGATGGCCAGTCCCAGCCCATAGCCAGATCGGGCGCCCGTTGGAGCGTCACCCGCGCGGACAAAAGGTTCGAAGATGGCAGCGAGCTGATCCTCAGGCAAACCCGGACCACGATCACAGACGATAACTTTGAACTGGCCACTTTCACGCTCGCCCCGGACCGTGACTTCTGCGCCTTTAGGACTGTATTTTAAGGCGTTGCGGATAACGTTCTCAAAAGCCCTTCGCAACAATTCCCGGCGTCCCTTGAGTGATCCCGAGTCACAATATTCGAGCACCACTCGGCGCTCTTCAGAAGCTTCGAAATTGGCATCATCGACCACGGTTTCGAGTAAGGCCGCCAAATCGATCCCCTCCTCCGCCTCCATACCCACGCCCGCATCAAGGCGGGCCAGCGTAAGAAGTTCACCCACCAATTGATCCAGACGCGCCGCTTCGCGCTCGATTCGCTCCAGCGCCATCTCCAACTTATCGGGCTGTTGCCGGGCCAACGCCAGTGCCACTTGCATGCGCGCCAATGGCGAGCGCAATTCATGCGATACGTCGTGCATCAGACGCTGCTGCGTATTGACCATGTTCTCTAGTCTATCCGCCATGTAATCGAAATCATGGCCCAGATCGGCGATCTCGTCGCTGCGAACCCCCATGGCCTGAGAGACGCGGGCGCTCAGGTCTCCTGCAGCGAGGGCTTTGGCTGACCGTTGCAGAAGACGTACCGGTCGGGTGAGATACCAGGCAAGCAGCAGGCTGAAAATAAGACTGGCGCACAATGCCACCCCCAACTGGATCAGCAAGGTATCGGCCACGGGATAACGAGAGGGGGGAAGCGGCTTGCCACCGATGTGCGCTGGAATGAACAATAAATACACATGGCCATCGGGGGTAGCTACAAGGCGCAGTCCGCGAGGCACAGCTTTTCCGTTACTCGCCGCCAGCGCCTCACGCGCCTTGCGCAACGCTTCTGGGGGCACGGGGCGACCGAAAATGTCTTCACCCTTTGAGTTTACTGCCAACACAGGAATCCGGTACATGAGGTTTTCGTTGGCAAGCAGAACCCGCAGCGCTGACGCCCCCCCCAAACGCAAGGCCATGGCGGCTGCATTGAGCACGAATTCAGCGCGAGGCCCCCCATTGCTCAGATAGGTCAGATCCTCGAGTTGAGTCCGGTTGTATACATAGACAGCCAATCCAACTGCCGAACCAATGGCCAGCTGCATCAGCCAGAACCCTATGAAAATTTTCCAGAAAAGTCGTCCCATCAATGGTGCTCTATGAACTGATATCCCACACCTCGAACCGTCTGAATGGGGGATCGGCCATCTTCGAGCGTTCCAAGTTTGCGACGAAGATTACTGATATGCACATCAACGCTTCGATCATAGCGCGCTAAAGGGTGACCCAGCGCACGCTCGGAAAGTTCATTTTTATCGACCACATGGCCGACACTGCGGACAAGAGTTTCGAGCAAATTAAATTCAGTGCTGGTCAGTGGCAATGACTCTCCTGCCCATTCGGCCAGCCGCTCTCCGGGTTTCAGGGTCAAATGACCAATCTTGATTTCCTCTCCCAAACGGGCCGAAGCCGTGCGCCTGAGAACAGCTCGCAGCCTTGCCACCAATTCACGCGGATTGCAGGGCTTGGGAAGATAATCGTCCGCTCCAAGTTCCAGTCCGACGATGCGATCTACATCGTCACCCTTTGCAGTCAGCATTACCACCGGCAGCAGTGATTGTTGCCGAATCTCTCGCAATGCATCCAGCCCGCTACGGCCGGGCATCATAATGTCCAGCACCACGGCGTCCACGTCACCACCAAGCGCAATCCTGATACCGCTCTCGGCATCGTGCTCTATGAGCACGTCGAAACCTTCTGCACGTAAATAATCACCGAGCATTTCACACAACTCGGTATCGTCATCGACCAACAACACCCGATTCATATTTCTTTCTTTGCTCCCTATTCAATTATTCCTCTATGAGGCTCGCCTCTGCAGGACAACGTATGCGAGCCTGAAGGTGAAAACGCTGTTTTCATGCCTAAACGCATATAGCAAGCCTGACCTTGATGCACAATCCCGGCGTCTCTTGAGTAGAATTCTACAGTCAAATCAAACCTTGCTAGAAAATGCTGCCATAGACCAGCGCTCCACATAATGTGGCATGCTACGGTTTTACCCAGCTTTACCCGTTCGGCCCGCATCTTTGCATTGGTTCGTCCCATAATTTTCTCAACGAATCAATCAACCACCGAATCCAATTTCAATCCAAAGTTTTCCCGGCGGTGCCGCGCCGCCACTCATCTCCCTCCTGAGAGCATTGGGCCCCGCAAGGGGCTTTTTTTTGCCTATAAAGCATCGATAGCTTTTCAGATTTGTGGTTATGGTTAGAGTCCTCTCCGATCCAGACATCAACCTGAAGAGCGAGGTGGCTGACGCCTGAATCGCATCGGGTTTTGCGGAGGCTGCAACACTTGAGAGAATAGAGCCAAGAACAAGCCAAGCAACTATATACACCTGAGGTCCTTGAGTGTTCGGTCAGGGCCCTGTCATTTAAATTCGTGAGCCGTTGAAAAGTGGAACGGGCGTCTGCTCGGAAAACGTCGGCGGCAAGGAGGCCGCCGTCGAGCCTACAGGGATGTATTCACGGCGTTTTCCGGGCAGACGCCCGCTCCGCCACAGTTAGGTGACGTGGTCCTGATTGGAAGAGGCTCTTGGGGTGACCAGGTTCAGACACATGTGAGACGTTGAAGGGATAAGGTTTTTGATGATCCGGAGGTGATTTTTCGTCTCCATCAGCTGGAGCGGTTCGAGCGGCTGCGAAAGCGGCATGGCCTGACTGTGTAGATCAGGCGGCGGAGATTCTGGGGGTGAGCCGAGCCACCCTGTACCGCTGGTGCCGGCGTCTGTCCGAGGCGGGCCCCTTGGGTCTGAGATCCCGTTCCCGCCGCCCGCGGCGTGTTCGGCGGCGGCGATGGGACGCGCGGCTGGCCGCCTGCCCGTTGCGCCGGTTCGTGGCGGCGGGCGCCGCCATGGCCGCCCCTGGCGGCGTCCCTGGGCGCGGCGCGCGCCCTATGGGCTGAAGGGCCAGGCTCCCGGAGAGCTGGTGCAGGTGGACGTCCTGCACGTGAATCTGTTGCCGGGGGTGACGGTCTACCACTTCACCGCCTGGGACAGCGCTTCCCGCTGGCGCGTGGGGCAGGTGTACAGCCGGGTGAGCAGCCGCTGTGGGGCGGATTTTCTCAAGCCGCTTAAGGCCCGCAGCCCGTTTCCGATCCGGGCGATCCAGATCGACGGAGGATCGGAATTCAAGGGCGACTTCGAGCAGGCCTGCCAGGAAGCGGGTATCGACCTCTATGTGCTGCCGCCGAAACGGCCCCAGCGCAATGGCGGGGTGGAACGGGCCAATGGCATCTGGCGCTACGCGTTCTATGCCAGCTACCCGCTACCGACCACGATACGGGCGCTTCGTCCCCTGGTGCAATGGTGGGAACAGGTCTACAACCTGCTGCGCCCCCATCAGGCATTGAAACAGAGAACCCCAGCCGAGTATCTTCGTGAGGCCGGGTATGAGGTCCCCGAGGTCTCCGTGTCTCATATGTACTGAACCAGGACAAATAGTTGCATTCTGGCAAAGACTCCCGTAAGATCCATCACGCTGCAGATCAGGCAGTGGTTGTAAGCATGCTTCACAGGTATCGTTTCTCGGCCTCTTCACGACTGCAGTAGGTTCTTTTTTCAAGCAATACCAGGTAAAGATCATTATGGCAACAGGCACCGTGAAGTGGTTCAACGAATCCAAGGGATTCGGTTTCATCGCGCAAGATAACGGCGGAGACGACGTTTTTGTGCATTTTAGTGCGATCAACGCAGACGGTTTCAAAACTCTCGCAGAAGGTCAGAAGGTTTCCTTCGATCTACAGCAAGGCCCCAAGGGCCCTCAGGCGGCAAACGTCGTCGCACAGTAAGACTGGAATCTGCCGAAGCAGAATCCAAAAAGCCCCGTCATTTGGCGGGGTTTTTTTATTATAAATACCATTTTCATTTATAATACCGCGCCAACGGGAAGGCCTATTCAGCAAGGCGCGAAGAGGTCAATAATAGACGCATCAATAATGAGACGATATGATTGCGTGTATACGCGCCCTTAGCTCAGCTGGATAGAGCGCAGCCCTCCGGAGGCTGAGGCCAGAGGTTCGAATCCTCTAGGGCGCGCCATTTTTGCAATGTTCACTGTGGATCAGCCCCCCAACACTGCACAGCCGCATAGCCTGCTGCTCTCATATTCAAAACTTGCATCCGACCATCGCGCCTCCTTTAAAACTATTTTGCAAGAGCCCGTTTTCTCACTCTTTCATGAACGACCCGACCCGAATGTTTTATCCGGCCACTTATGCAGATAACTGAACACTGAGATACGATGAATTTCTCCGTATATCAGCAAAAAAAATGGTTCTTCACCAAATGAGGTGGGTAACGGTCACCGGCTGACTCCCTCTGGGTAGAGATCGAGTCCGCCAAGGTGGAAATAAATAGCGTTGGCAAAGCGCTCCTTGTTGCGGAAGCCATGGCTCCGAACCT